>Ga0209425_10000721_pt1 | contig 39405 bp, 35 predicted proteins | sample COG_05_FD_184749 | JGI IMG/M metagenome (GOLD analysis project Ga0209425, IMG submission 184749) | Pelagic Microbial community sample from North Sea - COGITO 998_met_05 (SPAdes) (version 2) | ecosystem: Environmental > Aquatic > Marine > Neritic zone/Coastal water | place: Helgoland, sampling...
GTTGATAGGCTGGATGTGGAAGCGCAGTAATGCGTGTAGCTGACCAGTACTAATAGCTCAATTGGCTTGATTTATGCACTGAAAAAAATTTTTAAGTGAATTTATAAATAATCGATATTTTATTTTACAGCCCCAGCCTAAACAGTTGGGGTTTTTTTATTTTTTATCTTGATTGATCAGCATTTGAACTATAAATTTTTTCTTGTAATGAACTCAAAAAAAAAAATTGTAGGTTTGATGATTGGTAAAAAAACCAGTTATGGTGTTTCAGGTAAGAATATTTTTAAGATTCATAAAAAACATTTATTTGAATTTCCTTTAATATCTGCAACAAAATCAAAAAGTTTAGATAAACTTTAAATAAGCTGTGGATGTTTTATTTAAAAGGCAACAGAAAATACTTACATAGCACAGATATTATTTCATATATATTTGCAAAATATAAAAAAATTAAGTCTCTAGATATAAAGTTTTATAAAATAATAACTGGAAACCCAAGATTAAAAATTATAAATAAAAAAGTTAGCAGTATTAAATACGATTGTGTAGCAAATCTTGATTTAGAAAGCAAAAGGTTAATTTCTTTAATATTTTCAGGTACTAAAAAAAAAATTGTACAAAGCTATTCTTACAATGAAGAATTATTATATCCATATTTTAAGATTTTAAAAAAAAAAATTTCTTTAAAAAAAAAAATTGATTGGAAAATTATTGATTTATTAATTTCCATGTCTAAATTTTATTGTGAGAAAAAAATAGGAAGAAAAAAATGGCTCGTATACAGGGTGATTATTGATAATAATTTCATTATTAAAAACTTTAAGTCTGTTGAATTAATTCTTATGAAGGAGATCAAAAAAAAAATATATGTTTTTGAAATAATTTTAGACAAAAAATCCTATGGAAGTATATACTATACTTATTAGAAAATAATGATCTCAATAGAAAGAATTTTCAGTCACATACCCAATAATAATTATAAAATTATTGACCGTTACCAAAAGATTAATGAAAATTTTTTAAATAACAAAATTGGATCCTATAAACTACCAAGATTTACAGAAAAAGATAATGTTGTGAATTTTTGTTATGAACTTACAAAAAAATCAAAAATTAAGAAATATTTAAATAAACTTAAACTAATTATTTTATGCACGCAAAACCCTGATAACAGAGGTCTTCCACATAACTCTGCGATACTGCATGGTAAACTAAGTTTAAAAAATGAAATTGCAACTCTTGATATTTCACAAGGTTGCGCTGGTTATATGTATGGATTACTCGCCGCACAATCTTTTTTAAAAAATGATGAATACTGTTTTTTTTACACCTGTGACCCTTATTCTAAAATTATAAAAAAAAATGATCTAAATACAGATATTCTTTTTGGTGATGCAGCCACTTTAAGTGTATTAAAAAAAGGAAATAAGAAAGAAAAAAAATTAAAATACTTCAAATTTTATACATATGGAAATGATCATGATGCTATAATTAATAAAGATAATTTACTTCAGATGAAAGGTAAGAATGTCATGAACTTCTGTGAAAGAGAAGTGGTAAAATCTATAAATGACTTTATAAAAGAAAAAAAGTTAAATATAAAAAACATAAAACATTTTTATTTTCATCAAGGAAGCAGACACATAGTGGATTTACTCTCAAAAAAATTAAATATCCCAAATAAAAAAATATCATTTGTGCCAAATATTGGAAATACTGTCTCATCGAGTATTCCAATACTTATGGAAAAATCAAATTTTAAAAAAAAAGATAATTTTCTAATTTGTGGTTTTGGAGTTGGATTATCAATTTCAATAGGTTATTTTAGTTAAAAATGATATCTAAAGTTTTACTAAAAAAAATTGAAAAAGAACTTGATAAAAAAATAGATATTAAAAAAAATTTTGTTCAAAACAATTTAGACTCTTTAGATGTTATAACACTAATTAGTTTGTTGGAAGACGAATTTAATATTCATATAAGTGAAAAAAAGTTTAAAAAAATTAGTAATTTTCAAGATTTATCAAATCTTGTCAATAAAACTTAATGCACAAATTTAAAATAAAAAAAATTTTATTAAATCAAGTTTTACAACCTTTAAAAAAAAAATTTTTTTATAAAAAAAATCAATATATTGACTCGTTATCGAGTTTTAGTGTTAAGGGAAGTAAAAACTTAGGATTTATTGATTCTGAAAAACTTAAAAATATTGATTTTAATAATATTAAAGCTAGTTGTGTTATAATTCCAAAAAAATTAAATATAAAAAATAATTTTATAATAAATAAGAATCCTCGAGCTCTTTTTGAGCAAATTTGTAGAAATAAAATTGAGAATTATTTAAACGAAGATTTAATTGAAGCAAAATTTTTTAAAAACATTAAATTTGGAAAAAATGTTTTTATAAGCAAGTACGCCAAAATTGAGAATGGTGTAAAATTAGGAAATAATGTAATTATTTATAAAAATTCTTACATTAAGAAAAACACTATTATTTCTTCTGGAGCAATTATTGGGAATATTGGAATTGGCCCTTACATTTATAATGGCAATTATAAAAACTGTACTCATTTAGGAGGAGTTCAAATAGGTGAAAATTGTTATATCGGAAGCAATTCTGTAATAACAAGGGGCACTCTTCAAAATACAATACTTGGCAAAAATTGTTTTATTTCTAATTTGGTTAATATTGGTCACAATGTAAAAGTTGGAGAAAAAACCTTAATATCTAGTTCGGTCTCTATTGGAGGAAGTACAACTATTGGAAAAAATGTAAAAATAGGCATCAGTGCAACACTTAATAAAAACATTTTTATAGGTGACAATTGTAAAATTGGCATAAATACAAACGTAATTAAAGATATAAAAAAAAATCAAGATGTTTTTGGTAATCCAGCTAAAAAGATCAAATTTTTAAAAAAAATTTTTTAATGAATAAAAAAAAATTTAGAATAGATATAAATAAAAATGAAAATTTGCAAATAATCATAGAAGCTAGATCTACTTCTAAAAGATTGAAACGAAAACATTTGTTTAAATTTAATAATATCTCCTTGATAAGAATTTTGATTAAAAAACTAAAAAAAATTCAAAATATAAATGGTATAATTTTAGCTACAACAACCAATAGCGAAGATGAAGATTTGATAAATGAAGCAAAAAAAGAAGAAATCAGTATTTATAGAGGAGATGAAAACAATGTTTTGGAGAGAGTTATTGGAGCATGTGAAAAATATAACCTAGATAGTTTCTGTAGAGTAACTGGAGATAGCCCTTTAATTGATATTAAATATTTGCAATTATTAATTAATAATTATCTCCACAACTCAGAATTAGATTATATAAGTAATAGCATTTACATGCCTAATGGACAGGGTGCTGCTATTTTAAAGGTAAAAGCTTTAAAAAAAGCAAGAAAATATTTAAATAAAGATAATAAATATAGAGAATTTATTACTTTACACATATTGGAAAATTTAGAAAAATTTAAAAAAATGTTTCTTTATCATGGAGATGAAATTTCAAATTTCAAAACAAGCTCTACACTAGACAACAGAAGTGATTTAAATTTTATAAAAAAAATATCAAATAAATTTGATCTTCAGAAAGTCACTTTAGAGAATATCATGACTGTCAAAAGAAAATAAATCAAATTTTAATTAATTCACCTTTTTTAAGGTTAAATTTGCTTTTTGTATTTAAGATTTTTTCAAATTTTTCAACCCCAATACCTATTCCTGGTCTTGTTTTTTCAATGTTATCTATTGAAAAAAATTCATTTTTATCAATATTTTTTTTTGCCCAAATACTTTTTCTTGCATTAAATCTATTTTTTTTTTCTAATCTTGATGGTTCAATTTTTCCATCTCCCATTAATTGGGAATGAATTTTTGAATAATCACAAATGAGTTTCAATTCATCAAAATTTGCAGAACCCTTGTGATCTGGACCATCAGCATCTTTATTAAATGTAAAGTGTTTTTCTAAAACTTCTGCCCCTAAATCAATGGCTTTTAAACAAGCATAGGGTTTTTTAGAGTGATCGGAAAAACCTACGTGTTTATGAATTTTTTTTAATTTTATCATTCTATTAAGATTTACTTTTTTATATTCAGTTGGATATAAAGATACACAATGCAGGAGAACAAAATTTTTTTTAGAGAGAATTTTTACAGTATTTAAAATCTCTTTTTTTAATGACATCCCAGTTGAAATAATTATTTTTTTTTTACATTTTATTATCTTTTTGATTAAATAATGGTCTGTCAAATCTGATGAAGCTACTTTAATAAAGTTTGGATTAATTGACTTAATTTTTTTTAGACTTTCTTCATCAAAAACGCTAAATCCTAAGTCTATTTTTATTTTTTCACATTGCTTTTTTATTTTACCTAGCCAATTTTGTTTTACGCTGAGTCTTCTCCACATCTGATATCTTGTTTCGGGTGGGTGTTTTCTAAATATTTTTATTTTTCTATGATCATTTTTTTTCCCTAATGTCTCTGGCGAATATATCTGGAATTTTACAGCAGATGCCCCAGCTTTTTTAGCTTTTTTAATTAAATCTAATGCAATTTTTAACTTACCATTATGATTTATTCCTATTTCTGCAATTATATAGCAACTATTTTTTATCATTATTAAAATAATTCATTATTTCTGATGAAATTTTATCTATATCTTTAATTTTAAGATGATTATGAAATGGCAAACTTAATGAGTTCTTAAATATATGCTCTGTATTCTTTAGTTTTTTAATATCAAAACTAATATTTTTTTTTAGAATTTTATGATGATGAGCAGGCGTATAATAAACAGAAGTTTGAATACTTTTTTTTGAAAGAAAGTCTGCTAATGAATCACGTTTAAAAAATTTACTATTTATGGTTAATTGAAAACAATAATGAGAACTATCTGTTTTATATAGTGGCAAGTTTGTGGAAATTAAATTATCTTGAAAAAGATCATTTAAATTTAAAATATACCTTTGGTGAATAATTTTTCTATAATTAATAATCTTATCTAATTTTTTAAATTGCTCAATTGCAATTCCTGCAAGTATATCATTGAAATTAAATTTATATCCTGGAAATTCAGAAGTTATAAAATTAAATTTTTTATTTTTATGTCTTTTCCAGCTTGATTTTTCGATACCTGAATTAATTATTTTTCTTAAATTGTTAGCTTTTTTTGTGTCATCCAGACATAAAAACCCACCTTCACCACTTGTAATTATTTTATTTGCATGCAAACTAAATACAGTTACTGAATTTTTAAATGAACCAACATATTTACCGTTAATTTTACTTCCAATTGCTGCAGCCGCATCATCTAAAACTTTTATTTTTTTTTTTTCAGCAATTTCTAATATTTTTTTTAAATCTACAGGATTTCCTCCAAAATGAACTGGAACAAAAAATTTAGTTTTTTTACTAATTGATTTTTCGAATATTTCAGGTGTAACAGAACAAGTTTTTACATCTACATCACATAATTTGATTTTTAACTTTAAGTTATACATTGAGTTTATCGAGCTTACGTAAGTATTCGAGGGGGTTAATATCTCATCACCCTGTTTAGCTCCAAGAGAAAGTAATCCTGCTATTATTCCACTTGTTGCAGAGTTAGTTGCTATGACATTTCTACATTTAAATTTTTCTTTAATCAAGTTTTCAAAAATTTCAGTTTTAGGACCTTGAGTAATCCAACCAGAATTTATTATATTTTTAAACGACATGAGCTCTTCTTTTCCCAATAATGGCTTTGCTAAATTAAATTTATACATTAGATAAAAATTCTCGATTTATAATCTTTTTTAGTCTTAAAAGGGCTTTTCCATCAATATACTTATTTTTAGAAGAAGTATTTATATTTTGTATTTTATTTAATCCCATTAATAATTTATTCTTATATAGCTTATTATCAACTCCAATTTTAATAACTAATTTTTTTTTTTCAAAAAAATCAATAGATTTCTTTTGATGTTTGTACGTTTCTAAAACAAAAGTTTTTTTACCTAGTGCTAATGACTCAAACATCATGATTCCTCCAGATAAAATACACCCTTTAACTCTTAAGTAATATTTATATAAATTTTTTTTTTTTTTTAACAATCTTATATTACTACATTTTATCTTATTCACAGGATTATTCTTATCAACTGCTTCTCCCACAATAACTAAAAATTTTAAATCTTTTAATTTTTTAACTACATTAATAATTTTTATCAAATTATGTTTTTTATCAGTGCCACCTGATCCTATTAAGATTTCATTTTTTAAGTTAACAGATTTATGTTTTGCAAAAATTTTATTTAATAAAATATATTTTGTACCTTGGAAAATTTTGTTTTTTTTGTTTGTTAGTTTTTTTTTTAAATATTTAATTCCATTAAATATTATTGCTTTGTTTAAATTTGGTTTATTTACATCATCTATTAATAAAGTTTTTATACATTTTTTATTTTCTATAAACTTTTTCATTCTATTATCAATTCCAAATGGAGTATCAAAAATGAAAATATCATTCTTAGAAATAAATTTTAATTTTTCTTTAAAATTATTGTTATAAATAATTAAATCTTTTTTTTGGTATTTTGATATAAGCTTTTTTGATTGGTTTAAATCTTTAAATAAAAAAAAACATCTATATTTATTTCTATTTAAAAAAATCTCATTTTTAATAGTCAAACTTCTAGCTAAGTGGCCTGTACCAGCTTTAAGACCAGTATCGATATCAATTCTAAAAATAACATTAATAATTTTTTGCATTTAAAATAATTATCACTATAAAACCAACTATAAACTAAATAATGATAAAAAATAATTTTAAAGATAAAACTATTTTAATAACTGGTGCCTCTGGTTCAATTGGGTCAGCTTTAGTAAAAAAATTCTTGAAGACAAAATGTAAGGTAGTTAGAGCACTAAGTAATGATGAAAATGGCATGTTTTATTTGTCTAGACAAATTGAGGAAGCTAATATTTTAAACTTCAACAAAAATATGTATAAAAATCGAATAAGATATCTAATTGGAGATGTTAGAGATTATAAAAGAAATTTACAAGCTTGTAGTGGTGTTGATATTGTAGTTCATGCAGCAGCAATGAAACATGTTGATATTTGCGAATACAATAAAGAAGAAGCAAAAAAAACTAATATTCATGGAACTAACGCTTTAATCAAAGCAGCAGCTAAAAACAAAGTTAAATTTTTTTTATTTATTAGTACTGATAAAGCTGTTGACCCAAATTCAGTTATGGGAAAATCAAAATTAGATGCTGAGAAAATTGTTTTAAAAAATAATAATAAATATATGAAATGCTCATCTATTAGATTTGGAAATGTAATAGGATCAAGGGGTTCAGTTTTGCCTTTTTTTTTAAAACAAATAAAAAATAAAAAAGAATTATTTGTTACAGATAAAAGAGCTACAAGATTTTTTACAACGATAAATTATGCTTCAAATGAAGTTTTAAATACTATTCAAATAATGAGAGGTAATGAATTATTTTTGATTAATAATATGAAATCAATTAAAATTTTTGATCTTGCGAATGCACTAAAAAAAATTTTTAATTACTCAAAAAATATCAAGTTTACAAAACTTAAAAAGGGTGAAAAACTTCATGAAAGTCTAATTGAAGACAAATACAATAGATATCTTAAAAAAGAAAAAAATTTAATTTTTATAAATCTTACTAATAAAAAAAACTTATCAGACAACAAAAAAAAAATTAAATATAACTCGGAGAACAAAAATTTGAGATTAAATCAAATTATAAAATTTTTAATTAAAGAAGTTCAGGTAAAAAAACATTATGAAGCTATCATTAATGATAATTTTAATATATGATTAATTAACTAATTAGAATTTAAATATTAATCAATATAAATATAAACCAATTAATTTGTATTCATTTTGAAAAAAATTTGCGCAATAATACCAGCTAGGTACAATTCTAAAAGACTGCCTGGAAAACCTCTTCTAAAAATAAAAGATAAAGAAATATTGTATCTTACTTATTTAAAAGTAAGAAAAATTTTTAGCCCAGAAGATATATATATTTTTACAGAATCTAAAAAATTAAAAAATATAATGAAGAATAAAATTAGTAATATTTTTGTTGTAAAAGGAAAATTTAGAAATGGAACAGAAAGATCTTCAGCTGGATTAAAATTTATAAAAAAAAAATATTATGGTAGCATTATAGTTTCATGCGATAATCCATATTTATCTTTGGACTCGATCTATTCTACAATGAATATATTCAAAAAATTTTATAAAGATAAAAGTGTAGCTTGCACAACAGTACATACCAAATCATCCTCTTTAAAAAAATTTAAAAACAGAAGTGTAGCTAAAGTTGTGTTAAATAAATTCAACGATATTATTTATTTATCTAGATCTCCAATCCCCTCTTTAACAAAAAAATATTTCCACACTCATCATGGACCTGTTTGCTTAAAAAATGATATTTTAAAAAAATATATAAAATTTAAATTTTCCAGTCTTCAAAAGGATGAAGATAATGAGTGGTTAAATTTAATATTTAATGGATATAAAATTAAATCTAAATTAGTTAAAAATATATCCAGAGAAATAAATACAAAAGAAGATTTGAGATATTATAGAAACTTAAAAAAATAATGTTTAACTTTTTCAATTTAAATTATAGAAGTTTTTATTTCAAAAGAAAAATAAAAAGTTCTGCGCAAAATTTTTCAAACAATAAATATTGGATAAATTATCAAAAATTTAGAGATCCAGATGGTAAAATTCGTAATTTATCAAATGAATATTTAAAAAAAAAAAATGATTTAAAAAATGAAATTTCATTTTTAAAAAAAAAATATGGTAATAAAAAAATTAGAATTTTAGATTTAGGAAGTGGATTTGGTTTTTTTTTAAAAGCTTTACCCAAGAAATGGGATAAATGTGGAATTGAATTATCTAAGCTAGCAAGTAAAGATTCTCAAAAATGGTCGAGTATTTATAATTTTAATATAGAAGAAATATTTTCAATTTCAGAAAAAAAAACACTAGGTAAATTTGATATTATTTTTAGTTATCATGTAATCGAACACTTAAAGAAGCCACATAATTTTTTGATTAATGTTCAAACCCTTTTAAAAAAAAATGGAATGTTTTTAATTGGAACCCCAAATTTTGACAGTGGATGTGCTAAATTGTTTAAAAACAAATATAGGTTTTTTACAGATCCAACACATATATCTTTTTTTTCAGAAAATTCCCTCTTTAGAATGCTAGAAACATATGGCTTTCAAATTACAAACATTGATTATCCATATTTTGAAACACCACATTTTAATTTAAGTAATTTAAAAAAACTTTTTAATAAGAAAAAAGAGAGAGTTTCACCTTCATTTTATGGAAATATAATGACATTTTATTGTAAAAAAAAAACTAAAAAGAATTTTTTTGATGAAATTAGATATAAAAAAAATATTTTTTCTAAAATATTAGTACTTGATTAAAAGTATCAAAATTTTTTTAATATAATTTTCTTTACTGTTCAATAATTGAACATTATATTTTGAATTAATTTATGAAAAAAAATGATCAAGATTATTTTAATATTTTAAGAAAAATAAATAATAATCCAAATTTTACACAAAGAGAATTAGCTAAAGAGTTAGGTTTTAGTTTGGGCAAGTTAAATTATTGCTTAAATGCACTAAAAAATAAAGGTTTAGTAAAAATTAGCAATTTTAAAAAAAATCCAAATAAAATTGGATACATATATCTATTAACCCCAAAAGGATTATCGATTAAAACAAAGTTAACATTAAACTTTATGAGAAGAAAAATGAAAGAGTATGATGATTTAAGGCTGGAAATAAAAAATAACTCATAAATAAATGTTAAAGAAAATAATATCCAAGCTTAACTTTTATATCAAATTTTACAGAAATGCTAAAATTTTGAGTTTTAATAAAAATAATAAAAATATTTTAAAAAATAAGATACTAATAGCCACATCATCGGGAGGATTGTATTCACAGTTAGTGCTTGAAAGTACATTAGCTGGCGGTCTCAGGGGAAAGGGAGCAGAAGTACATTTTTTACTTTGTAACAAAGGATTACCCTCATGTATTATACCAGATAATTTTATAATTAATGAAAATGAGTACATAAAGAATGGCCCAAAAAAATTTTGTAATTCATGTTTTAATGTTGCTAACAAATATCTAAGTAAATCTGGTTTTGAGTTAAAAACTATAAATAATGTATCTAAAGATAAAAATAATGAATATTTAGAATTAATAGAAAAAAATTTAAATTTTCAAAATATAAAAAATTTTACATATAAAAATATAAAAATAGGTGAGCATGCGGTATCTGGTACATTACGTTATTACAAAAAAACAGAATATGAAAAAGAAAAATACTTCAAAGAAATAATTAAAAATTATTTAATTTCTTGCATGATCACTGTAGACCAATTTTATGAAATTTTAAAAAAAGAAAAATATAATACAATAGTTTTGAATCATGGAATTTATGTACCTCACGGTGTGATAGCTGAAATAGCAAAAAAAGAAAAAATTCATTTTGTAGTTTGGTGTCCAGGTGTTAGAAAGAAGACATTTTCATTTAGTCCTAATGACACGTATCATAGAGAGTCAATTTATGAAGATAATAAAAATTGGGAAAATATAGTAATGAATGAAAAGAAAAAAGATTTAATTAATGAATATTTAAAATCCAAATCAGTAGGTAAAAATGATTGGAAAAATGAATGGGTTTATACCCCAACATCATCCAATGATAATATTGATAAGTTATTTGAAGACTTAAAAATTGATAAAAATAAACCTCTTATTGGTTTACCAACTAATGTTATTTGGGATGCTCAAATAGATTATCCAACAAACTTTTTTAACCACATACTAGAATGGATTTTTTTTACTATAGATTATTTTATAAAAAATCAAAATTTACAATTAATCATTAGAGTGCACCCTGGGGAGGTAAATTCCACTAAACCTTCAAAACAAAGAGTAATTGATGAAATAATTAGAAAATATGGATCTCTCCCAAAAAATATTTTTTTAATAAGACCAGAGAAAAATTACAATACTTATAAAATTTTAAATAAATGTGACAATATTCTAATATATGGCTCAAGATTAGGAATTGAAATGTCAGCATTAGGAAAAACAGTAATTGTTGCTGGCGAAGGTTTTATTAGAAATAAAAAAATTGCTATGGATATGAATAGTAAAGAGGAATATCAAGAAACACTTACAAAACTTCCAATCAAAGATCATATGACACATGAAAAAATTTTAAGAGCTCAAAAATATGCCTATCACTTTTTTTTTAGAAGAATGATAAATCTCAATGTATTGGATGAATTACCTTTGGAGTGGCCAAATTTTAAAATTAATGAAAATTTTTCTGAAATTATTTTGAATAAAAAAGATAAAGGATTCGAAAAAATTTGTGATTGTATTTTAAATCACCAAGATTTTATATTTGATGAGGTAAATTAACAACTCTTGAATTACAAAAGGTTCATATGATTAATTTTTTTAAAAAATTTATAACAGTAAATAAATTAATAAGTTTAAACAATAAACTTTTTAAATACCCCAAAAATTATAATGAAGGATACATATTAGTTGAATACTTCAATTATTACCCTTCGATGATAACATTTAGTTTATTTTCTTTTATTTTAAGTAACAAATATAATTCTAAAATAGTTTCTTATAATCCAAGACCAGTAAATTATAAAAAAAAATTTATATTCCTAATTAAAAAAATATTCCCATTTTCTTCATGGAATATTTACAAGTCTTTTGGAGTGAGAAATATATTTAGTCCTATAATTGATAAAAAAAAATATTCTAAAATTTCCTCAAAGTTAATTTCTTCACTCAAATCTAAGCAAGATCTGTTAGAGCTTAAAATAGAAAATATTTTAGTTGGCGATCTATTCTATGATGAATATTTAGCTACAAGATCAAAATCTACAATTGAAATTAGTAGCAAAAATTTTGAGGACTTTTTCTTTGAAGCAGTTTCTTTATTTTATTTTTGGCATGAATATGCTTCAAAAAATAAAATAAACGCAGTAGTATTAAGTCATAGTGTATACTTTGTTGGATTATTGGGTAGAATATTAATAACTAAAGATATCCCTGTTTATCAAGTAAGTGGAAAATACGCATATTATCTCAACAAAAATAATTTTATTAAAATGTCAGGTTTTTCCTCTGGAAAAGAAGAATTTGATAAACTTAGTGATAAAATAAAGTCTAAATTAAAAAAAATTTCAAAAGCGCAATTGGAAAAAAGATTTGTTGGTTTAAGTGATGTAAAGCAAAGTAATGATCAAAAAACAAATATAAGAATATTTGGAGATATAGATAAATCAAAAAAAATACTTCAAAATACAAAAAATAAAATGAAGGTATTGATTGCTTCACACTGTTTTCAGGATGCAGTTCATGCATATGGAGAGAATTTATTTGTAGATTTCCATGAATGGATTGAATTTTTAGGTAAGAAAAGTGATCAGTTAACTAATTTTGATTGGTATTTCAAAATACATCCAGCCATTTATGAAAGAAATATTTTATATGCAAAATATTTTGCTAATAAATACCCAAGAATTAATATTCTGCCAAAAGAAGTTACAAACAATCAATTAATTTATGAGGGAATTTCAGTCGTTTTAACTACTTATGGATCAGTGGGTCATGAGTTTCCAATGTTTAATATTCCCGTTGTAAATGCATGTATTAATGGTCCCCACATAGATTATGACATTAATATATATCCTAAAAATGTAAACGATTATTCAAAATACATTGATAATTTGGACAAATTAAAAATAGAGAATAATTTATTAACAAAGGACAAAATTTACGAATACTATTCAATGAGATATTTAATGGACTATTCTCCTTTTAAGAAAATAATTGAATTAACACAAAAGTATTCAAAAAATTTTAATACGATAGACATAATTAATTATTGGTTGGACAACTTTGAAAATATTCAGTTTGAGTCAATAATTGATAATTATAAACAATTTATTAATTCAAAAAAATTTAGGATGACAGCAATTAATCTTGAGAGTTATTCTATACCGCTAAATGAAAAAAGATAGTAATTTTAAAATTATATATATATTGCAAGAAAAAACTTTAGAAAGGTTTGTAAAAAACAAAGAAATTCATTTTAGATTACTAAATTCACTAAATAAAAACTTTGATTTATATATAATAAACATTTCTAATATCATTAAAGAAAATTCAGTTAAGTTAGAAAAAGTTGATGATTTCAAATATTTTGCTCCAAAAAATGTTAATGAATTTAAAAAATTTTTAAAACAAGGTAAGCACTTAGCTTTAGTGAAACTACCAATTAGTATTAGTTTTCACAAGATTTATAGATGCTTGAAGCTTAATGATGTTAAACTTTTTACATTTAGTAATTTAGTATTTGCATATGATTTTAAGAGCAAAAAGGACTTAAAATTTTATGATTTTTTGAATTTTGCAAAGATTTCAAAAAAATTTAATTATTTTTTTTATAGGTTATTTATATTACTCAATTTTTATCCATGTGTATCCTTTCATTTCGAGTCAGATGAAAGAAGAATAAAAATTCTCAAAAAATCGTTAATCTATAAATTACAAACTCTATTTCCAAAATTACAATTAACTTATTATGATAAGATAATAAGAATAAACAGTAAATATTATTCACAAAAAATTGATGAGACAAAAAAATTAACAGAAGACTATATTGTAGTATGTGATACACCTATATCACACCCTGACATCACCACCTTAGATGGAAAAATTAGTGATGATAAAGCAGAAAGGTATTATAAGCGTTTATTTGATTTTCTTGTTTATATAAGTGATCAATTTAATAAAAAAATTATATTTTGTGCGCATCCAAATGGTGATTATAAAACTTTCAAAAATTTTGAATTAATAAATAAAAATTTTAAAGTAACTTTTTACGAAACAAGTGTTTATATAAAAAAGGCTAAACTTGTTTTATTTCAAACTTCAAATACGATTAATGAGGCGATAATTCTTAAAAAACCTATATTGCAATTTCAGTCTAATTTATTGAGCAATATAACTAAAACAAAATTACTAGATTTGAATTCTGAACTTGGATGTTCTGTAGTCAATATTGAAAATTTTAAAGAAATTGATCTAGAATTTTTTAATAAATTAGTAAAAGAAAAAGAAAATTATAAAAATTATATCTATTCTAGACTTATTTTTGACAGTAATAAAAAAGATTTGGATCAATTGGTTGAATATATAAAAAAGAATATTTTTTAATGAATACACCGCTAGTATTATTTGTTTACAATAGGCCAGAAAATATAAATAAAATTATTTCTAAGCTTAAAGATATAAAACCAAAAAAAATTTTTGTTTTTGCTGATGGACCTAAAAATGAAAAGGATAAGCTAAATTGTGAGAAAACAATTAAAAACCTAAAAAAAATTAACTGGTCTACAAAAATACAAATAATTAAAAATAAAAATTAATGAAAAAATTTGTTAAACTTTGGCACCTATTAAATCTTCAACTAAAAATTAAATTTTTTATACTAGTTTTAATTGGTATCATAAACTCTTTTTTAGAAATATTCTCTTTATCTTTACTTTTTACGATACTTGCATCCATGATAGGTAATCCGCTAAATTTTGAAAATATTTATATTTTTAACAAGGTTTTTTCTTTTTTTGATGAATATAACTATAATTTATTTTTAATTTTCTTAATTGCCTATACTTTCAAATTTTTTTTTGCAACTTTGAATATTTATTTTCAAAATAAAACAGTTTTTTCTTTTCTTAATATTTTGATCACCAGGTTATTTAAAAAGTATCTTTACACAAATATAAGTAAAATAAAAAAAAAAAATTCATCTGAAATTTTAAGAAATTTAAATGAGGAAATTAGTCAAGTTGCTTTAGGGTTTATGAATTCTATTTGCACTTTTTTAATTGAGCTAATTATGTTAACGAGTTTAATTTTTTTAATTTTTAAGACTCAATCAATGGAGTCTGTAATAGTTTTATTCGTCGTAATTTGTGTAGCGTTTTTAATATCAAACTTTATAAAAAAAGCAGTTTTTAAATTAGCACAAATTCGTCAAAAATTTAATTTTCTAAAATATAATCACATTAAAGAGTCTTTCATTGGAATTAAGGATGTTAAAATTTTTTCTGCTGAAATCAGTGTAATTGAAAACTTAAAAAAGATTGTACTTAAATTATCAAATACAAATATTTTTATTAATTTTGGCACAGCTTTGCCAAGACATTTAATTGAATTTATTATAGTTATAGCAATTATATTAATTATTTTTTTGCTTGAATATAAAGGTTTAAGTCCTGAAAAAATTTTTTCAAGTTTAGCATTTTTATCTATAATTTTAGTAAAATCTTTGCCAGTATTAAATAGATTAATTAATTCATCTATTAGTTTTTCATCATTCGCTCCATCTTTAAATATAGTTTGTAATGAATTATTGGAATATGGAGACGTTAGTCTTACAAAATCAAGTTTGAAAAAATTAAACTTTACAAACTTAATACAATTAAAAGATATTTCATTTAAGTATGATGAAAAACAAATTTTTAAAAAGAAGTCATTTAATATTAAAAAAGGAAAAATTACTGGAATAGTTGGGAAATCTGGTTCAGGTAAATCTACATTAATTGAAATCATAATGGGATTAATAAAACCTGATAGCGGAGAAATCTTTATAGATGATATTAAATTAGACGGTAATGAAGCCTTATGGTTAAAGCATATAGGATATGTTCCTCAAAATGTTTATCTAAATAGTGAAAAAATAAAAAATAATATTGCTTTTGGTATAAAGGAACAAAATATAGATTTTAATAAAGTCGTTGATTCTGCTAATAACTCTTTAATTTCTAATTTTATTGATAGTTTGCCAGGTAAATATAATCAAAATTTAGGAGAAAATGCACAGTTGGTTTCAGGGGGTCAGAAACAAAGAATTGGTATAGCTAGAGCTTTATACAAAGACTGTGAAGTTCTAATATTTGATGAAGCAACTAATTCATTAGATAAAAATACAGAAAAAGCATTTTTAAATTTTATTTCGAGTTTGAAAGGTAGTAAAACAATAATTATAGTTTCGCATAATGAAAGTATTTCAACATTTTGTGATGAGATAATTAATATCAACAATAGGTAAAAATGACATTTTACGAGAGATTAAAAAAAAAAACACAATCTTTTTTTGGATTAGATAAAATAAACGAAAAAGTAAACAATTTAAAAATTTTAAATGGAAAATCATTAGCTCTTAACCATACAAATCAAACCTTTTCCAATATAAATGATTATGAATTTAAAGTTTTTTCACAATTTGGTGAGGATGGAATAATTCAATTTCTAATTAACAATATAAATATATCAAAAAAAAAATTTGTTGAATTTGGTGTAGAAAACTTTGATGAAGCTAATACTAGATTTTTGTTAGAAAATAATTGTTGGACAGGCCTAATAATTGACTCATCAAAAAAGTACATAGATTACATTAAAAAACAAAATTATTATTGGAAATATAATCTTAAAGTAATAAATAAATTTGTTTCAAAAGAAAATATTAATTCTATATTAAAAGAAAATAATTTTGTTGGTGATATAGGAATTTTATCTATAGACATAGATGGAAATGACTATTGGATATGGGATTCTATAGAAATCATTAACCCAGATATTGTAATAATTGAATATAACGCCAGATTAGGTTACGAATTATCACTAACTATTCCTTATGAGATGAATTTTGATCGTAGAAACAAAAATAATAGTTATGGTGCTTCATTAACAGCATTAAATAAGTTAGCAGAGAAAAAAAATTATAAATTAGTTGGTACAAATTTAAATGGAAATAATGCATTTTTTGTCAAATCAGAAAAATTAAAAGATACGAAAATTAAACATCAAGAACCCAAGACTTGTTTCCATGTAAATTCATTCTCAGAAAATAGAAATAAAAGTGGAGAAATTATTAAGGAATCGGATGATTTAGATATTTCAGATTTCATAAAAATCTAATTTTGATTTTGTACTTAATTCATGATTAAAAGAAAAAATATTCTCATAACAGGTATTAATGGTTTTATTGGAAACCATTTAAAAAATTATTTTAGAAATAAAAACACAATACATAGTTTAAACAAAATAACAAAATTCAAAATTAAATTAGTGCAAAAAAATAATGAATTATGTCCAGATATTATATTTCATTGTGCTGGACCAAGTTCAGTATCAAAATCAATAATAAATCCAAAAAAAGATTATGAAAAAAATTATTTGTTAACAAAAAATTTATTAGATAGTTACAAGTATAAAAAAATAAAACCAATTATATATATTTTTTCTTCAGCAGCAGTTTACGGAAATAAAAGAAATTATCTTAAACCAATTTCTCCATACGGTAAAAATAAGTTAAGAGTTGAAAATCTTTGTAAAATATATTCGAAAAAATATAATTTTAGATTTATCATTATGAGACTATTTTCAGTTTATGGAACGGGTCTCAAAAAGCAATTTTTTTGGGATATATGTGAAAAAATAAGAAAAAAAAAATATACTTTTTTTGGAACTGGAAATGAAAAAAGGTCTTGGTTACATGTTAATGATTTAATTTTAGCAATCAATAAAATTAAATTAAAAAAAAATAAATATATAATTTTAGATATAGGTTCTTTAAAACCTCAAACAAATAAATTTATTGTAAATTTATTTTTGAAAAAAAATAAAAAAAAAGTAAAGCTTAATTTTAATAATATTTCTAGGAAAGGAGATCCAGTAAATTTAATTTCAAATAATAATAGAATAACTAAATTTGGTTGGAAACCAAAAATAGATATAAATAAGGGTATAACAGAATATATTAATTGGTATAAAAAAAATCATTAAAGAAATTAAATGTAACTATTATTAAATTTATTTGAATGATTTATAAAAAAAAAAATATCAAAATTAAAAAACCAAAGATTAACCTTGCTTTCTTTTTTGAAAATTTTGGATCATGGGAGGGAGAAAAAAATTATTTAGTTTGTTTAATTACAGCTATAGATAAATATTATGATGAGAATTATTCAATTAAAATAATATCATCAAATAAAATCTTGAATGAATTAAAAAAATTAAAATTAAAAAATATTGAACTAATAAATTCACTTTTTTTTACAGAAAAAAATTTATTAAATTACTTAAGAAAGTTTTCAAGTAGATTATTTAAACAATATGATCCAACTCTTTATTTTTTAATTAAGAAGCATGATATTAATATTGTTTCACATTATAAACCATTAAATTATTGCAAAACTATTTGTTGGCTTCCAGATTTCCAGCATACTAATTTACCAAAAAATTTTGATACAAAAGAAATAACGAGAAGAAATATTTTATATGATGATATAATCAAAAATTCTTCATTAGTACTATTAAGTAGTCAAACTTCGGCAATTGACCTTAAAAGATTTTCAAAAAAAAAAGTTAAATTTAAAATATTAAATTTTGTTCCACATATAAATTTTAAGGATTTAAAAATTAAAAGGATAGGTAAATATAATTTAAATAACTATTTAATAATTCCTAATCAATTTTGGAAACATAAAAATCATTTAATACTTGTAAAGGCTTTGAATAGGTTAAAAAATAAAAAATTTAATTTAAAGCTCGTATTAACCGGCGATTCTTCTTCTCAAAAAAATAAAGATGTTTTTAATAAATTTTTAAATGAAATTAAATCAAAAAAACTAGAAAATTTTTTTTTGTATTTGGGAAAGGTTCCATATTCAACCCTTGTAAAATTAATTTATGATTCAAAAGCTTTAATAAATCCATCTTTCTTTGAGGGTTGGAGCACCTCAGTTGAGGAAGCTAAAATTTTACATAAAAAAATTATACTCTCTAAAATTAAAGTTCATATTGAGCAGAAACCAAAATATTCTTATTTTTTTCATCCGAATAATGACTTAAGATTATCTAATATAATTTATAAAATAGGTAGAGAAAAAAAATTAAAATTTTCAATAAATCATTTAAAAAAAAATTATGAAATTGAAAGATTTAAATTCGCAAAAAATTATTTTAAAATAATAAAAAATATCTAATTAATAAATTTATTTAAAGATGTAAATCTTAAATTGATTGGGTTTATACTTACTAATAAATAGTGGAGAATTACCGAAACTAAACCTAGTGTTGTCTATTACTTTTACTAATTTAAAATTCTCATTTTTCAACAATTGATTATATTTTGATAGACTCTCATCATCATTAAGAAACATTATTGTTTTTTCTTTTATTTTCAATTTTTTTAAATCTATTTGATTTAAATTAATGAATTTTGTGTATCTACTATATTTAATTGGACATGTTCTAACAGTAGTATTGATATTTTTCATTATACATACATTATCTGAAAAAGATGGACTTGTTGACAGGTATGCAACATCATATTTTTTAATAATTTGATTTAAATTATTTTCATTAAAAGGGTCTTTATAACTGTTATAGAAATCTTTGATCGAAAAAGTAAAACAACTAAAAATAGTAATAAGAATTAAATTATAAATCAAATTTACAAACTTTTTTTTACAATATTTTAAAATATATCTTACTGTGGCTACAAAAAGAATTACAAATATTGGTGTATAAAAATTAGAATGTCTAGTTGGTCCCAAGGTTAATACTTCGAAATAAACTAGAACAGCATAATAAAAAAAGAAAAAAATTATAAGATTTGAAAACATTTTAAATTCTTTATTTTCATTTCTAGAAATAAATATACCAATAAAGACAAATGAAAACAAAACAAACTGCAACAAACTAGAAAAAGGCAAACTGTCTGTAAAGAAAGAAATATTTTTTGATATGGTGAAATAGTAATTTTTTATAAAAAATAAAAGAACATATAAAAAATCTTTTTTTTCATTTTTACTTAAATGATACTCCATTAATTCACCCCCTGTAGATCCAGTAACTCCATATTGATGTAGATTCATATTAAAAATATGGATTATTAATGGTGAAGAAAAGATTATAAAAAAAATACCAACTAAAAATAAATTAAAATTCATGTATGAAATGAAATTTTTTAATTCAAATTTAAAATATTTAAAAAAACACATAATAAAAAAAATTGGCAATATAAAAAAAACACTATAATTTAAGTATGCCAATAATGAAAAAATCACACCTAAAAGAAGTGATTTCTTAGTATTTATTTTTTCATTTGATAATTTTATTTTTGAAAAATTTTTTTCTATCATTTCAAGATAAGTTATAAGAAAAATTAAAGTAGTGGTTAGAGTACCTGCTGCATAGTTATAGCTTCTAAGACTAATGTAAATTAATGGCATTGATAAGATTAAAATAAATGATGAAATAAATGAAAATTTATTTTCATTTACAAAAATTTTAGTACAAAAAAAGTATGATAGTAAAATATATAGGGTATTAAAAAAAATAGATGGTAATCTGGAATTAAATTTCAATTCATTATAATTTTGATCTTTGTTAATTAGATCTGCAAATATAAAATATTGCAGAGGTGCAAAAGTTGAATGTTTTGAAGGAGAGATCCTAATTAAAATAGCAGAAGATATTTTTTCTATAAAATCTAAATACTTATTATTTTTGTTTTGGATAGCTCTTATTTTAATTTTAATTTGGTTATTATAACTTGGTGACTCCTTATCATTAACTAGAGTATAGATTGTTTGATCTTTATATTTTAAAAGTTGATGAATACTTATTAGGTCATCAGTTTCAGTATAAAATTTATCTATAAACGATAACTTTAAAAGTATAGATAAAAAAATGATTAATATTAAACTTAAAAAATATTTATCTTTAGTCATTTTTTTAATATGATTTTTCTGTTTAATGCAAATATATTTGGAAAAAAATTCACAAGAATTTTATCTAATAACCAAACATAATTGAGTAATTTTGGGCTCAATTTTATGTATGGAGCATCAACACCATTTCCACTAGAATTTAGAAAAGTTAAAAATTCACTTAATTCATTTTCAATAATTTTATACTTAAGAAATTTATCACCATAAACCTTACCTTCAAAAAGTAATTTTCCTGTTGCATTATTTTCAATCCAAAAATTTCTCTTTTTTGAATTTTTTAGATTTAAGTCCCACCCCTCATGATCAAAAATTTTTAAAAAAAATTTAAAAAAGAATGAAATTTCTGGCTCATTAATTAAAATAACACCTCCCTTTTTCAAAAATTTTTCTAAAATTGACAATACCTTTATAGGGTTATTTGAATGATGGAGTGAATGGTTAAAAATGAATACATCTGTATTTTTAATCAAATTTTTTTTTTTATTCACGTTATTCATATCTAAAAGAATATCTATATTTTCATTTTTGACTATGTCTGATGTGATAATATTTTTACCAAGAAACTTTTTAATAAATCCATTTCCACTTCCTAACTCTACGATTTTTTTTTTATTATTTGTAAATTTTTTCATCCAATTAAATCTACACTTTAATAGAAAAATTAAGTTAGGATTATTTTTTTTATGTTTATCTAATCTTTTTTCATGATTAAATCTTAAGAGTTGTTTCATTATAAAATTATATATACTAATTTTTTACTATAAAAAGTTATTTATAGAATAAATCATTCATACTAATTGTAAAAATATTAATCAACAGATATATAATAATATTATGATGCCTCTATTTTCAATAATTGTTGTAAGCTTAAATACCAAGTATCAATTTCTTAAAACTATTAATTCTATAAAAAATCAAACGTTCAAAAAATATGAAGTTGTTATTGTAGATGGTAAAAGTAAAGATGGTACTATCGATGAAATTAAAAAAATTAAAAATAAAAAATTTAAATTTATAATTGAAAAAGATAAAGGCATTTATGACGCCATGAATAAGGGTGTGAGAAAATGTTCTGGTAATTGGATTATTTTTTTAAATTCTGGCGACATATTGTTTAATCAAAATGTATTAAAAAAGATTTCAAAAAAAAAAATTAATGAAGTAGATATTTTATTTGGAGATACAATGATACAAAATAAATTTTTTAATTATAAATCCAAAGCAAAAAATTTTAACAAAAAAACATTTTTGATGCCTTTTTGTCACCAATCATCTCTTATAAGACGTAATTTATTGATGAAATATTGTTTTGATTTAAAATATAAAATCTCATCTGATTTCAATTTTTTTATAGACATTTATTACAAGAGCTATTCTTTTTTAAATTTAAATTTAATGATTTCAAAAGTTACATCTGGTGGACTATCAGACTCTAATAGAAAAAAAGTTTTTCAGGAAAATATCAAAATAATAAGAAAGTATAATTATGATATAAGGTATTTAATAATTTTATATATAAATATTTGGTTTAATCATTTTAAAAATTTTATAAAGTTTTTAATACCTGATTACTTAAACTCATTTATTCTTAGTATTAAATATGGTAAAAACAAATAACCTAAAATAAAATCATTCAATTAAAGTATTATGTTTATTTTTGAAAATTTAACTTCAATTTATCCAATATTCAGTCTTATTTTTTCATTGGTATTGATGTTTGGCCTTTACTATTTTGGAGAAATAATCTGTTATAATGAAAAAATAAATTTTTTAATTTCTTCAATATCAAAGATAAAATATCAAAAAATTATATTAGCTTGTAATTTTTTAATGATAGTTATTTTTCCTATCGTTTTATTTATTAACAACAGTAAATATATTCTAAATTTTATATCAATAGCTATTTTTATTTTAGGATTAATAAAAATTAATATTTTTTTAAACAAAAAAAAATTTAAAAAAAATTTTTTTTTAAAACAAGATTTAGATTATTATATATTTTTTGTAATTGTACTGGGAATTTTTTTAATAAATTTTAGTCCGGTCAATCATGTAGACTCTTTAGATTATCATCTGTGGGGTGCAAAATATATATTTGAAACAGGAAGATTACCTACTTCTCTAGAAAGTTTTACTAATTTATTAGTTAGCTCAGGAGAAGCATTATATTCACTTGGATTTTTTTTTGGAGCTGAACAATTTGGAAATTTTATTCAATTTTCAGGAGTTATAAGTTTAATTGGAATTTTTAATAAGTTAACTAAAAAAAAATATTTTCTATTACTTTTAATTTTATCTTCACCAATGATAATTTTTTTAGTTTCTTCACCTAAGCCTCAATTTTTCCATTTAAGCTCTAATGTTTTTTTATTTGTACTTTTTTTTATTAACTTTAAATTATTGTTAGAAAAAAATTATGATGCATTAACTATAACAATACTTACTAATATTTTTTTAATTAACTCTATAAATTCAAAATTTTCTTTTATATTAAGCTCATTTATTATTTATATATTGTTATCATTTGTTTCTTATAAAAAAAATTTTTTTATAAGAATGTTTTTTATTAATACTACATTTATTACTATTTTTTACTTTGGTTTTATTTATTGGAAATATTCTATTTGGGGTGGAAATTTTATTAATTACATTATAAATCCACTTCCAATTCACATAGATGGAGTACAACTATTTTACAATTATCTTATTAATTATAATAATTTAAGTAAAGGGGGTTCAGATTTAGTTCAATTAATTTTCCCTAAAAATATAGGTCAGTACACAGAGGCTATAGGAATTGGTATTTTTATATTTCTATATTTTTTCAAACAAAAAAACTCAAATTATAAATATTTTATATTCATTTTCTTATTTTTTGTTTTAATTAATTTTTTCTTTGGACAAGCAAGTTCAAGATTTTATTTTGAAATCTATGTTTGGATGATTTTATTATTAGCTTCAAGTAAACATTTGAAAATATCTAAACCATTTAAATTATTTTTTTATATACAATTTATAGCAACAACAGGTGCTATATGGTTTGGTGTTTTATCGATGAGTTATGGATTTTTAAGCTCAGATTTAAGAAATAAAGTGATGGAAAGCACTGCAAATGGGTATTCTTTATATAAATGGTCTAATAATCATTTTAAAAATAAAAATGTTAGAGTGCTATCTTTGCATAGGGCAACAGGACTAGGTCAAGGGCATCTATTAGCTACATCCTTTAGTAATTTCTTAATTATACCTTCAGACAAAATTGATCAATTTCATATTAAAAAATATTTAATTAATTCCTCAATACCAACTTACTTACTATCGTATGGAAATAGAAAAGATTTTGGAATATTTGCAAAATGTATAGATTATCTTTATTTATCAAAAAAAAAAGTAGGTAAACATGTTGGAAGAAATCCTTTTAATAAAGGTGGTTACTATGATGGTTATATTTTTAAACTTAAAGATTTTAATAAAACAAATTGCTTAAACCATAATTAAACTTAAACTAATATAATACCAATAGTTCTAATGATTTATTTTTTTTTAATTACATTAAATTTTTTAATTTTATTTTTTTATGGTTTTGTTGAAAAAAAATTAAATATTTACGATTATCCTTCAGAAAACAAAATACATTCTAAAAAAGTACCATTATTAGGGGGGGGTATTTTTATAGTAAACATAATCATCTATTTAGTTTTTTTTTCATTTTCTCATAACAAATTTTCGTTAAATATTTTTGGTTTTTCATCAATTATCAATGATTTCGTGTTTATTTTATCAATAATTTTTTTATTTTTTTTAGGATTAGTAGATGATAAGAAAAATTTATCGGCATCTATTAGGTTAATTTTATTAATAGCAATTATTTCACTTAATTTATTTTTAAATTTTGAACTCAATATAAGCTATATTAAATTAAGTTTTTTTAATAATTTCTCGATAGAAAGATATTCTTTTTTTTGGACTTTAATTTGCTTTTTACTTTTCATTAATGCATTTAATTTTTTTGATGGAATTAATCTACAAAGTTCTGGATTGATTTTTGCAATATGTTTATTTTTCTTTATAAAAAATGTGTTTGTAGAACTTTTTATAGTTATTATGATCGCTAATATATTATTTTCGTATCTTAATTATAAATCAAGAACATTTTTGGGAAACAGTGGGTCATTTTTCTTACCATTTTTGTTTGGTGGACTTTTCATAAGTGCATATAATAATGATACTAGCATTAATGCTGATGAAATAGTAATTTTAATGTTAGTGCCTGGAATAGATTTAATAAGGCTATTTTTTTTAAGATTATCAAAAAAAACTAGTCCGTTTCAAGGTGATCAAAACCACATTCATCATCTTTTACTAAAAAGATATCCTTCATTAGTAGCAGTAGCGATAATTCAAACTTTGATATGGTTGCCTTTTTTAGTTCTTCAAATTTTCGGAATTTTTTATATAGCTTTATTTATTCAGTTATTTTTTTACACACTATTAATTATTCAATATAAAAACTAATTTTTTCTTAAAACTATTATTGGATACTGGAAATATTTGACAAATATTTTTGGAAATTTTTTTTCAAGTAAAATTAACAATTCAAATAAAATTTTACCTATAAAATTATTTGGAAACAATTTTTTTTGATGTTGTGCAGCAAAAGATCTCCATGGATAAAATTCAACTTTAGCAACTTTTGAGAATTGCATCCACCAATTTAATTTATGACAATAAAAGTATAATTTTTTACTGTTGTTTTTGTTTTTTTTAATAAAAATTTTTTTCAAAAAATTTAATAGTGTATTAGGATTACTATAGACAATTATTATTGGTGAATTTTTTTTTGATATTGAAATTAATCTATTTATTACTTTTTTTTGTTTATTTTTTGAAATATGGTAAATTGTATGTAAGCTTACTATTGCATCAAAAAAATCTTTTTTAAATTTTATTTTTAAAAAATCATTACAGTAAAATTTTCCTCTTTTACCAATTTTTTTTCTTGCTAATTTTATCGCATTTTTTGAAAAGTCAACGCAGTGTCTTTTTTTAAAATTTTTTGAATAAGTTAAATATTCTTTATATTGAAGTGGTCCTGATGCGAAATCCAATATATTTTTACCTGTTTTAGGTAAAAAGTCATTAATCTTATATCTGCAATGTGAAACATATTTTTTTGCAACAGGTCTAAGATCTTCAAATAAAATTGCGTCTTTCGTATTTTTTTTTCTTTGAGACCAACCCTCTTCATTGTAAAACTTATATACGTTCATAATTCAAATAATGCTAAAAATATTACACATTACAAACGAAATTACCAAAAAAAATTTTAGTATCTCTTCATTAATTAATTTTATCTCTACACAGGGAAATAAAAAAAATTTTTTTAAATGTGATGTATTATGTTCTAACACAGATTATGAACAAAAAAATACAAATTTAAATATATTCCAAATTAAATGGAGAAACTTTTTTGAATTAAAAAAAATATTTTTAGATAAAGTTAAAGATTATGATGTAGTGCATATTCATGGTATGTGGGCACCAATTCAGCTTTATTCAATAATTCTTTGTTTAATTTATTCAAAAAAAACATTGATACATCCTCATGGTATGCTTTTATATCCTGCGATTAATTATAATGGTTTTATTAAAAAAATTAATAAAAGATTTTTTTTATACATTTTAAAAATCTTATTTTATAATCAAAAAAATATTGTTTTCATTGCAATAACAAAAGAAGAGTATGTTGAGATTAAAAATTTATTTACCAATCTTAAGGTTAAGTTAATTCAAAATAATATACCTTTTGACTACTTAAAAGTTAAAAAAAAAGAAAAAAACAAAGAAAAAACTTTTGTATTTTTTGGAAGGGTACATCCACACAAAAATATAATTGAAATGATAAATACTTTTATTGAGAGTGATTTAATTAATCATGGTTGGCAATTAGAGATATATGGAATTCCAGACGATATATCTTACTTAAAACAAATAAAGAAGAATATTATTGCTTGGCCTCAAATTAAAATATTGGACCCAGTTTTTGGAAAAGAAAAAGCAAAAATAATAAATAGATCATGGGCGAATATACTTATATCAAAATCTGAAGTTTTGAGTTTTTCAATATTAGAGTCAGGAGTGTATGGATTGCCAAGCATTGTTACAAATAACATAGAGACCCTTAAGGAAGACATCTTTTCTCAAAAAGTTATTGATAAACCTAAGATGATTTCAGAAAAATTAAAATCTATTGCTAATTGGTCTAAAAAGAAAAGAGAGTCCATTGGGGAAAAAACAAGTAAATTTTTTAATCAATACAAAAATCAAAGTGATGAACTTTTTATTAAAAATTTGAAATTAAGTTATGAACAAATTTTTAATAAAAAGACATTCATAAAAGGAAAAACTTACGAAAATTTCTACATTGCTAGCTTAGTACATAGCTTAAATGTTTTTATGCCAAATATAATATTGTTGCTTAGTTTTTTCTTCTTTAATGCTAATTTGGCTGCCGAAATAGGCTTAACAAATATTGTCTTTATTACGTTAACTCAAATGTTGTCAGGAAATATACGTTTAATAGCCATCAAAAAACAGAGTGTAAGTTTTTTACAAGAACATTTATTTTTTAGAGTTTCATTAGGATTGTTAATTTTATTTTTTTATCAATTGTTAGCTGTAAAATATAAATTTTTAGAAGATGATTTTACAAATTTGATAATGTCTGTATTTATTGTTTTATTATGGTGTTCAGAATTGGTCCTAACTATTTTTGAAATTAAACGAATAATTGGAAAATTATTGTTAATTTTATCAATTTATGTCTTAGTTTTAGCAGTATTGATTGCTTCATTTGTAATGAGTGACATCACATTAATGAGATATTGCGTACTCTTTTCGTGTCTATTTTTAGTCTATTTATGTTACTACGGGATTTTCTATCAAAAATCTAAAATTATAAACTACAAATTATTTAAATCCTTTTTTAAAGATATATTAAAATATATATCTTCATTATCTTTAACTTTAAGTAGTTTTTGTTGGAGATTTTATTTGTATTTTACATATCCAAAAGAAATATCAGGAACAATTTTTATTGCATTTGCGATTTGTTCATTTCCTGGAACTTTTTTTAATAATGTTTTGGGGCCAAACTTTTTTTATAATAGAATTAAAATTAATCCAAAAATAAAGTACTTTTTTGCAACAATTTTTGGAGCATTATTAATATATAATGTTATAGATTTTCAAGTTTATGATAGTTTTAATCTCCAAAACAAAGAATTATTTTATCATGTTTTAAAAATTTCGTCTTTAGGGTCATTTTTGATGTTTTACGCAATGTATATAAGACAAGATCTTGTTTTTACAAAAAAAATAAAATTCGAAAATTTATTTTATAAAGATATAAGTTATGGTTTGATTTTAATATTAATTCTTCCATTACTTGATATTGTGGGTCAAATTAATTTTGTTTCTTTTTCATATTTAATTGGAGCAATATTCGCTATTTTAATTTTTAGAATAAAATATAGTAATTTCATTGAACAAAAGATAAAATAAATTGTGTCACATCTTTTTAAAGAAAAGAAAAAAATTCTTGTATCCATAAAGTTATTACTTTTAGCTATAGTTTTTTTTATTTTAGTAAAAACATGTTTAATTTATAAGGGTAATCAATTTATTTACATTTTGTTTTCAATAATTTCATTATTTTTAGTATTTTTTTCTTTTAGAAAAAAATCAATATTCTATGAAAATTTTTTTGGTGTCTTTATTTTTTTAGGTTTCTGGCTAAAGTTTTCGGTAATTGAAAGTTTTGATTTAGGTTTTACGGAGGGGTTAAGCGGTAAAACAATTTTAATTAGCTCACAAAATTATGATGATGCTCTCATAGCATCTTGTATAGGTATGCTAGGCATTATTTTTTTTGGTTTTATAAGACAAAAGTTTTTTTTTTATCCAAATAAAATTGAATTAAATATAAATACAGAGTTTTATAAAAAATTTAGAAATATATTTATAATTTTATTATTTTTTATCATTATTTTAGTTTGTTTTTTAAATTTTTATTTTCTAATTTATCAGAGAGGGTTAGTTGGAAATAGTTACAATTTTTTAATAAGTGGATTTATCAAGACATCTTTGCTTTATTTTCTTTCATTATGTGTAGCAATTATTTTATTTTTTGATTTAGCTAGTTATAAAAAAATATTTTTTTTAATTTTATCTCTTGTTATTTTAGAGCCTTTTTTATCCTCGGTTTCTATGCTTAGCAGAGGAATGATCTTTAATAGTCTGGCTATAGTTTTTGCTTTGTATAAATTTTCAAATAAAATTAACTTAAAATTAGAAATAAATTTTTATCTGAAATTTTTAGTTTTTCTATTCATGGCTTTTTATATATCTGTAATTTCAGTAAACCATCTAAGAATAGCAAATTTTAATATTGGCGGTCCTGTTATAGATGAAAATAATAAACAAAATACAGAGTACAAAACTATTACTGAAAAATTTAAGACGAATACCTCTAAATCATTTCATGGTTTTTATCATTTATTAATTCATAGATGGGTCGGCATAAACTCTATGCTTTTAATTACAAAAGATAAAGAATTTCTAAATTTTGGATTATTTAATAAAAGTTTAAAAGAAAAATATGATTCAAGATCTATAAGTTTTTATGAGAAAAATTTTCAGATATATCCTATTGATCATTATCAGAAAAATAGTTCAATAAAAGGAAATACCTTACCAGGGTTAATGGCTTTTTTGTTTTTTTCTGGATCTTATGTATTTCTATTTTTTTCAATTATTTTATTTTCTTTTTTTGCAACACTTTTAGAGTATTTAATTTACAAATCGACAAATAAAAATCTAATAGCATCAGGATTAATTGGAATGGTAATTGCATATAGATTTGCACATTTTGGATATTTACCATCAAGGTCATATTTATTATTTGGCTCCATTATTTGTCTGGTAATACTATTTTTCTTAGTTAAATTTATTGCTCATTTTATAGAGATTAAATTAAAAAAATAATTTAATGTTATTTTATTGATGATTGTTTCCTCTTTTCTATGCTTTGTTATTTTACTTTCACTCTTTGGTTATTCTCTTCTTTACAAAAGAATTTTAAATAAAAACATAAAATTTAAAATACATAATAGTGAAGTTTTTTATGGGATTTCACTAATTATATTTTTTTCATTATTTATAAATTTCTTTTTTCCTCTTAAATTTATCACTTTACCAATTGTTACAATTGGTTTGTTATTATTTTTATTTGGTTTTAAGAATAAAATTTTTCAAATTAAATTTTCATATTATTTTTATATTATTTTTTTAATTAATTTTTTTATTTATTATAATGGGCCCAACATAGACTCTCCATTATATCACCTACAGACACTAAATTGGATGATTTTAAATAAAATTAACTTAGGTATTGCAAACTTAAATATAAGATTTGGTGTAAATTCGTCTTGGCATTCATTTATAGCTCTAATGAATATTTCATTCTCAAATATTAGCCTTAAATATTATTTAAGTTCAATTATATTTTCTATTTTATCTTATGAAATTTTTTTTAAAAAAAAATTCTTAACTGAAGATATTTTTTTATTTTTATCAGTAAGTTTTATTTTAACATTTGCTTTGATACACCCTTATGTTAATGGTCCCATTTTAAATCAACTAGGCAATCCTGAAGTAGATACTGTTGCAATGTTTTTATTTATTTTTTCTTTTTATTATTTTATAAAAATTTATAATAATAACTTTACAGACTTAAACTCATCAATTAATATTTTTGTTGTTATTATTTTCTTGGCTGTTACCACGAAACTATCAAATGTAGCATTAATTTTTTTATTATTAGTAATTATTTTTTTAAAAAAAAATTATAAAATTATAAATATTTCTAATATTTTAATCGGTATTACAGGTATGTTGTGGCTACTTAGAAGCTTTTTGATCAGTGGTTGTTTTTTTTTCCCAATCAAAACAACCTGCATAAAGACTCAATGGAGTGATTTAGAACAAACTGAATTTATAGCTAAAGTAATTCAAAGTTACACAAGAGACACAAGACTTCGTACAAAATGGACTGATTTTGACCATACAATAAACTCTTACGATTGGTTTATACCTTGGTTTAATGATTATTTTTTAAATACTTCTTTGCTTAAAATTTCAGCTATATTGACGATATTTGCATGTTTTTTTCTTTTAATTATATTATTAAGTAATGTTTTAAAGATAGAAGATAAAAAAAAATTTAACACTAACTATTTTATCTCTGTCTCAACTTTTTTTTTAATATCAATTTATGTTTGGCATAAAGCTCCAGAAATTAGATTTGGTTCTGGGTTAATTATCTCTATACCATGTTTCTTGTTAGCTATAATAATAAGCAAACTCAAAATAGAAAAATATTTTACTCATAATAAAACTCTTTCAACAATTATGCTTTTATTAATTTTTGTTGGTTTAAAACATTTTCAAAACTTTGACATTAAACATTTAATCTTGATAAATAAAGGAAACACAAAATACGAATATATAGAAAAAATTGCTGACATAGATGGTATTGAAATTTTTCAATCGTTGAAATCTAAATGTGGTGATTTCCCAAAAATTTGTGTAAACAAGAAAAAAAAAAATTATAAAATTACAAGCAAATTTGGTTATAGAATCTTTCATAATTAAAGTTTTCATAAATGAAAAAAAATAAATTTAATTTAAATCATTTTTCAATATTTTTGTTAATAAGCTTTCCAGCTTTATTGGTAACTGGTCCTTTCCTATCAGAATTATCTATGAACTTAATAAATATTATTTTTTTATATAAAATTTTTAAAAAAAATAAATTTGAATTTTTAAAAAATAAATTTCTGATTTTTTTTATTTTATTTTATTTATATATTTTTTTAACAATAATTATTTCTGATTATACAGAAAAGATTTACTTTAAACATATTTTTTACTTTAGACATATAATATTTGTATTTGCAGTTGTTGACCTTTTAAAAGAAAATAAAAACTTAATTTTTTTATTTTATAAGGTTTTAGCTATAACTATATTTATTATTTCGATAGATGGAATTATTCAATTTTTTTTTGAATTTAATTCTTTAGGATTTAAGAAAATTAGACCAGATAGATTGACTGGTTTTTTTGACGACAAAATGATCCTTGGAAGTTATTTGGCAAGATTTTTACCTCTATTAATTGCGTTATTATTTTTAAATTTAAGTTTAAAAAAAATAAAAACTTTAATTTATGGAATTTTAATCATAGTTCTTTCATTTCTCACAATTATTCTTTCTGGAGAAAGAATGGCATTTTATACAACTTTTATTTATCTAATTGGTCTTATTATTATGTTAAACTATAATATATTGGTTAAACTTTTAGGCAGCTTTTTAATTATTTTAATTACATTGGTTACTGTTCTAATTAGTCCTACTTTATTAGATAGACATTATCAGCAAACAAAAGATCAATTAAACTTTAATTTAAGTGAGGAAAACTTCTTTTCTAATTTTGTATTTTATAAAGATATTTATTCAACGGCTGTAAATGGATATTTAAATAGCAAAGTATTTGGCCAAGGAGCTAGATCTTACCGTTTTTTTTGCTCAGACAAAAATATAGAAAGTAAAACAATTAACAATATAAATCACAATATTTACGACTTATTGCTTCAAGAAGAAATATTAATAAAGAATATTTATAAACAAGAAGAAGATTTTGTAAAAAAAAAAGAAATTATATTTAGTTATATTGATCAGGGTGAGATTAAAAATTTTTATATAAATGATAATATTAAAATTTTAAAATTTAATTTAGAGAAAAACTTAATAGAAAAAAAAGTAAATTTAAAAGATAAATTTATATATTATTCTGTAATTAAAAATGGATGCACAACACATCCACATAATTTTTATTTACAATTACTATCAGAAACTGGAATTATTGGTTTTATATTTTTAATCTTACTATTTTTATATTTAGTTCTTCTATTAATGAAAAATTTCATTTACTCTATTTTAAAAAAAAAACCAATTTTAACTAATTTTCAAATTTGTTTATTGCTAGGATTTTTAATTACATTGTTACCAATCATACCTAATGGTAATTTTTTTAATAATTGGTTGAGTATGATAATGTTTTTTCCAATAGGTTTTTATATTTTTAGTTTAAAAAAGGTTAAGAAGTGAAATATATTAGATTTTTTAATAAGGAAAATATTTTAGTAATTGTATCAACATTTTATATTTTCTTTTGGGATTTATTTTTAACCCTGGGCATTAAGTTTGATATTCGCATAATAACTCTTGTCCTTTCTTTTTTTTTAATAGAAAAAATTATTAAGGATTTAAAAAAAGAAAACTATACTTTTTTTTATTTAACTTTTATAATTTTTCTTTTTCTTACCCTACACAGTTTTTTTATTGGCAATATCTTAAATACGAATTTTTTTTTATCAACATTTTTTTTACTGTATATTTTTGGAATAGCTTACTATTTTGGCTACACCATTCTAGCTAATAAAGAAAAAATTATTTATTTATTTATCCTTTTATTCTTAATTTCTATTTTAATACATTATGTAATTGGATTTTCTTCAAATCCAGAGCCTTTTTCTTGTGGAGGCTTAAAGAATCTTTTTTGGGACAAAAAATATTTTGATAAACCAATATTCTTAATTCATTTTATTTCCTCTTATAGTTTAGTTTTCAATGAAAATTCACATTTGGCTATGTCTGGTGTTGCCGTATTAATTTATTCATTTTACTTAATTTCAAAAGGAGTTGAAAAAAAAATATCTATATTTATTTTAGTTATTTTTATTATAATTTTATTTTTAAAAAGTTCAGGCACATTGTTAGCAGGAACTGTGTTTTCAATTTTAGCAGTCATTATTTCAGAATATAAAAGATTGAATAAATATTCTATTTTTTCATTTGTTATTCTTTTGATTGTTTTATTAACAGTTTTTGTAACAGATAAAGTTTGTTTAAATAAAATTGCTCTAGACAGAGATAATATAAAGCAACTTGAAAAGTTTAATCCTTTATCTCAAAAAAATTTAGTTGAAAATTTGTTATTACAATCGGATAACTTAATAAATGAAGATAATAAAATAGACTTAGCTTTAAAAGAAGATTTAGAAAAAAAAATTGAAAAATTACTCTCTAATAAATCTTTTTCAAATGAAATAAAATTAGAATTAAATATAATCAAAGAAACAATGAAGAATTTTGAAAATAAAAACTTTAATGAAAATATTGTAAGTAAAATAAATACATCAAAACTAAAAATTATAAAAACTAGAGATAAAGAATTAAATGTAAAAGGGAATTATAGAGGATCCTTATCTTCTGAAGTTTTTTTTCATGCTTTAAAAGTTACATATGACTCAATTTTAATAAAGCCATTTGGGTGGGGATTTCAAGGATATGAGCATGCTTTTAAAAACTACAATCAAACACATAATGTAATTAAAAAATCTTTGGAAACATATAATAACAAAGATGCATCAAATAACACATTTAAGATCATTACAGAATTTGGTATATTTGGTTTAATAATATTTTTATCTTTATTATATATCTCGCTAAATAATAAAATTTCTCTAGATAATAAAATATTTCTAATTCCTTTTTTAGTTACTCAATTAATAAGAGGAGCTGGTTATTTTAATGGAGGATTTATTCTAATAATGTTTTTGCTAATAATTTTGCATTTCAAAAATATTAATAAAGAAAGCAGAAAATAATTTAATTTAAATAATAAAAATAATTAAGTTAAAAAATTTTTATTTTACCAATTAGTCAATTTTTTTTTGATCAATTATTGCGTGTAACCAAGCACCAATTATTAAAGCCCAATCAATTTCAGGTGTTATTTTTGAATACGAACCCTTTTTTGGATATCTCATCTAAATAGGAACTTCTTGAAATTTTAATTTTTTTTTAAATATATCACATTTAAATGCTCTGAATCCACAAGTAGCATCAGTGATTTTTTTGTTAATTATATTTAGATTAATTCTGGCTCAATTAAGAGATAAATTAACCTTAAGGATCATTGTATTAATTAAAAAATATTAATAATTTTATTTTAAATTTAAATTTTTATGTATAAAACAACATTTGTAAAATTTGTTTTATAGAAATAATGAAAAAAGCATTAATATTTGGTGTAACAGGTCAAGATGGAGCCTATTTATCAAAATATTTACTCAATAAAAATTATATAGTTCATGGTGTTAAACGTAGAAGCTCAAGTTTAAATACTGATAGAATAAATGATATTTATAAAGATCCTCATAATAAAAGTAATTTTTATCTTCACTATGGTGATTTGAGTGACTCTCTTTCAGTATTAAAGATAATTCAAAAAATCCAACCAAACGAAATATATAATCTAGGTGCACAGTCACATGTGGGTGTTTCATTTGAAGTACCAGAATATACAGCTAATGTAGATGCTATAGGTACACTACGTATATTAGACTCAATAAAGACACTAAAACTTGAAAAAAAAACTAAATTTTATCAAGCAGGAACCTCCGAAATGTTTGGAGCCTCGAAACCGCCTCAAAGTGAAAAAACAAAATTTTATCCCAGAAGTCCTTATGCAGCTGCAAAAGTTTATGCTCACTGGATTACAGTAAACTACAGGGAAGCTTATAATATATTTGCTTGCAATGGAATTTTATTTAATCATGAAAGCCCATTAAGAGGGGAGACTTTTGTTACATCTAAAATAGTTAAGGCACTATGTGAGATAAAAAGGACTGGTGAAGGTAGATTATATTTAGGTAATTTATATTCAAAACGAGATTGGGGTCATGCAAAAGATTATGTTGTTGCAATGTGGAAGATGTTACAAAAAAAAAAACCTAAAGATTATATCATAGCATCGGGCAAACAGTATTCTGTTAAGGATTTTGCAAATTTAGTTGCAAAAGAACTTAATTTTAAAATTACCTGGAAAGGTAAAGGTATAAATGAAAAAGGTTATCTAAATAAAAAATTGATAATTAGTATTGATAGACGATATTTTAGACCGACAGAAGTGGAGTCATTACTCGGTAACTCAAATTTAGCAAGAAAGGAACTTAAATGGTCACCAAAATTTAACATAAACACACTTGTAAAAGATATGGTCTCGAAAGAATTGGAAAATTACTAGTGCTTAGTAAAAAATCTTTAATTTTTGTAAGTGGCCATAATGGATTGGTTGGCTCTTCTGTTGTAAGAAGATTAAAGTTTCATGGTTATAACAACATAATATACAGAACAAGAAAACAACTAGACTTAAAAAATCAATTAAAAGTATTTAATTTTTTTAAAAAAAACAAAATTGATGCAGTAATTAACGCAGCTGGAAAAGTAGGTGGAATTTATGCCAATAATAAATATAGAGCAAATTTTATTTATGACAATATTGCAATTCAAAACAACATAATTCATGCATGCTATGAAAACAGAATTGCAAATTTAATTTTTCTTGGCTCGAGTTGCATATATCCTAGAGATGCAAAACAACCGATTAAAGAAGAGTATTTGTTATCTGGTCCACTTGAAAAAACAAATGAACCATATGCAATAGCAAAAATCGCTGGAATCAAAATGTGTGAAAGTTATAATTTTCAATATAAAACAAACTATAAATGTTTAATGCCATGTAATCTTTATGGTCCAAATGATAATTATAATCTTGAAAATTCACACTTCTTACCAGCTTTATTATCTAAAATTTACACAGCTAAAATTAAAAAAAAGAAATATTTTGAATTGTGGGGAACTGGAAAACCAAAAAGAGAATTAATGTTTGTTGACGATTTAGCAGATGCTTGTATATTTTTTCTAAACAAGAAGACTAAAGAAACGTTAATAAACATTGGTAGTGGAAATGAAATGAAAATTGTTGATTATGCAAAATTAATTGTTAAAATTTTGAAGGCTGATTTACAAATTAAATTTGACTCTAGTAAACCAGATGGAACTCCTAGAAAAATTGTGGACATTAAAATTGCAAAAAAATATGGGTGGAAACCTAAAGTAAGTTTTGAAAAAGGTTTGAAATTAACTTATCAAAATTTTCTAGAAAGTTTTTAATTGATAAAAAAATATTTAGCAATTACTGGTGGAGCAGGTTTTGTAGGATCAAACTTAATTTCTTTTCTTTTAAAAAGAACAAATTATAAAATAATTAGCTTAGATAACTATTCTACTGGAAGTAAAAAAAATCATATAAAAGATAAAAGAGTAATATATTTAAAGTCAGATACAAAAAATATTTCAAAAACATTAAAAGTATATAAAAATAAAATTCAATCACTTTTTCACTTTGGTGAGTTTGCAAGAATTTATCAAAGTTTTTTAAAGATGAATGAATGTCTAAATTCAAATTCTATAGGATCAAATGCTGTATTTAATTTTTGTTTAACTAACAAGATAAAATTAATTTATTCAGCAACCTCAGCAAGTATTGGTAATAACGGATTAGACAAAGATCTTTCACCTTATGCATTTACAAAAGCAAAAAATCTTGAAATGTTAGAAAATCTAAAAAAGTGGTTTAAATTCAAGTATGAAGTTATATATTTTTACAACGTATATGGACCAAAACAAATTTGTTTAGGAAGTATGGCAACGGTAATTGGAATTTTTGAGGATCAATATAAAAAACGAAAACCTTTGACTGTTGTAAAACCTGGCACACAAACTCGAAGGTTTACTCATATTGATGACACAGTTGAAGCATGCTTTTATGCTTGGAAAAAAAATAAATGTCGACATTACAGTATTTCAAATAAAAAAAGTTACAGTATTATTCAAGTTGCAAAAATGTTTAATTCTAAAATTAAGTTTTTACCATCAAGAGCTGGTGAGAGATATGCTTCTGCATTAACTAATATGAATTTATCAAATAAAGTTTATAAATTGTTTGGGACTATAAGGTTAGAAAACTACATAAAAAATACAATTAAATTCAAATAAATTAATACTATTTCATTGTTTACAATAAAGATTTAATAGGTATAACACTTACGCCGGTGATTATTGCGTAGGTGTTATACCCGATCCCATTCCGAACTCGGAAGTCAAGCCCTACAGCGCTGATGGTACTTTGTCTTAAGACACGGAAGAGTAAGACGTCGCCGGCTAGAAAATATTATGAAAATAAAAAGTTCGTTAAAATCAGTTAAAAAAAGAGATCTTAACTCTAAATTAGTTAGAAGAAGAGGTCGTGTATATGTTATTAATAAAGTCAATCCAAAGTTTAAAGCAAGACAGAAATAGTATTTATGGATAATGAAAGCCATAAAAACACTTGGAATAATTTTACAAAACTTGTTCTGTGGGGAACTGTCGCTGTTATATTAGTTTTAATACTAATGGCAATATTCTTATTGTAAGGTTCTTTAATGAGAATCGTATCAGTTGTAGAAAATCAAAAAATTGAAAAAAGAATTGCTATAACTCCCGAAGTAGCAAAAAAATATATATCTCTAGGCTTTGAAGTTTCATTACCAGAAAATTATGGTTTTCATCTCGGTATTAAAGACGCAAAGTATGAAGAATTTGGTGTAAAAATTTCTAAAGATGAAAAAGAAATTTTAATTAATGCAGATATTATCGTCCAATTAGGGCTGCTGTCAGATGAAAAAAATTTACTTATTAAAGAAAACCAAACATTTATTGGAGTTTTAAATCCACATGAAAATAAAGAAAAAATAGATAATTTGGTAAAAAAAAATGTGAATATTTTTTCTTTAGAACTACTGCCTAGAATAACGAGAGCGCAATCTATGGATATACTATCTTCACAAGCTAACCTCGCTGGATATAAAGCCGTCATAGAATCATTTGCGTATTTTGAAAAAGCAATTCCAATGATGATGACAGCAGCAGGAACTATTCCTGCAGCAAAAATTTTGGTTGTTGGTGCAGGAGTTGCTGGCTTACAGGCTATTGCAACTGCAAAACGAATGGGAGCAATAGTATTTGCTACAGATGTTAGAATGGCCTCTAAAGAACAGGTTGAAAGTTTAGGAGGAAAATTTTTAGTAGTTGAAGGAGTAGAAAATCTTGAGACTGAAGGGGGGTATGCTAAAGAAGCATCAGATGATTTTAAAAAGAGACAAGAAGAATTGTTATCTGAAACACTTAAGAAAATTGACATCGTTGTTTGTACAGCTTTAATTCCTGGAAAAAAAGCACCAGTGATTATTAAAGAAGATATGATTAATAATATGAAGCCAGGCTCAATAATTTATGATTTAGCTGCTATTCAAGGAGGAAATACAGCACACACTAAAGTTAACGAAATTGTAGATAAGAACGGAGTAAAAATAATGGGAGAAAGTAATATTTTGAATAAACTTCCAACCTCTGCATCTAATTTGTTTGCAAAAAATGTATTTAATTTTGTCTCGAATTTATAT
>Ga0209425_10000723_pt1 | contig 39349 bp, 41 predicted proteins | sample COG_05_FD_184749 | JGI IMG/M metagenome (GOLD analysis project Ga0209425, IMG submission 184749) | Pelagic Microbial community sample from North Sea - COGITO 998_met_05 (SPAdes) (version 2) | ecosystem: Environmental > Aquatic > Marine > Neritic zone/Coastal water | place: Helgoland, sampling...
TTTAATATCACTTAAATTTCTCTTACTTAAATTGTAATAATATTCTGACGGTTCGATCGAATATATATAACTAAAATTTTTATGTAATTTTCTTGGAGTTTCTCCTCTATTTGTTCCTGTTTCAATAAAAATTGAGTCTTTAATTAAAAAACTTTTAATAATTCTATGTTTTACAAAATTTGGTGCAGGTGAAATGAAATTCTTTTTATACCATCTAAAAAGAAACTTAATATTTCTAAAAAAACCTACGAAAAAAATTATATTAAAAATTTGTTTCATATTTATCTAGGATTTCCTTTCTTAAAATCTTATTTTTTTTTAAATAATATTCAAATATCATGGCTTTTGATTTAGATAAAAACCTTTTTTTAAATATAATTTTCCATTTATAGCCTCTTGTGGACTTTGCACCTTTCGATAAGTTATGTTGATTCAATCTTGAAACTACATCAGTAGAGTAACCGACATAAGTTTTACTTTTATAATTGCTCAATGTTTTCAACATATAAACATAATGACTCATAATATGGCGGTCCCTGGGGGAATCGAACCCCCCTTTGCAGGATGAAAACCAGCTGTCCTAACCGATAGACGAAGGGACCATGTCGGATCTTTTATTTTAAAAGTAATAATTTATCAAGTTTAAATAATTCAAATAAATATATCTTTAATAATTAATTGCAGTGAATTTTTATTATTCCAAAAGTTTTCCTTAATTTGCGCTATAACTGATATGTTTCTTTTATAATTTAACAAATGTTCTCCAACTTTTGTGTTTAGACTATTGAATGCCATTGAATTTATTGAATTTCCATTTTTAAATTTTAATATTGATAAAATGTGTTTTTTTTTGAGAATATTAACTTTAATTACTTTTAAATTTTTAAATAAAAAAGTAGGATGAGGATTGCCTTCACCAAAAGGTTCTATTTTTTTAATATTATTATAAAATTCTTTATTTATAGCAGAAAATAGAATTTCAGAGTCATATGTAAAAAAATTTTTGTCTGATTTTTTTTTACTGGAAAAATCTTTGTTTAAAAAACTTTCAAAAAGTTTTAATTTATCCTTTTTAAGACTAAATCCTGCAGCCATATTATGACCACCACCATTTAAAATTATACCTTTGTCTAATGTCTTTTTGATTACATGCCCAATATTATAATTAATATTTGATCTTGCTGAACCTTTTAAAAGATTTCCTGAGGAAGTAATAACAATAGATGTTTTGTTAAAATAATCCTTTAACCTAGCAGCTATGATTCCTATTAAACCTTCGTTAATATTTGGATGATAGTAAATAATTATATTATGATTTTCTTTTTCAATTTTCGAAAAATTAATCTTATTAATTATTTCTTCTTCAATTTTTTTTCGTTGATTATTTAATTTAATTAATTGTTTGGTTCTTTTATTTAATAATAATTGATTATCAGTTGATAATAATTCTGTAGCATAATTTGATTTTCCTAGTCTACCACCAGCATTTAGTATTGGTCCTATTAAAAAACCTAAGTCATCAATATTTATTTTATTTCTTTTTTTATTTAACTGAAAAATTTCCTTTAAAAATTTAATTTTATTTATATCAGTATTTTTTAGAGCATTTATTGAAATTAATCGGTTGAAATTTCTTAATGGCATTACATCACAAACGGTAGCCAATAAAACATGAAGTAGGTATGAGTTGATTTTAAATTTACAATTAATATGTTTTATTAGTAAATCTATCAAAAAAAAAGTTAATGTAGTGGCGCAAAAATAATCATAATCTTTATATCCGTTGTTTTTTTTTGGATTTATTATTACATTTGCTTTTGGAAAAGGTTTATTTATTTCATGATGGTCAATAACTAAAGATTTAATCTTTTTTTTATTCAAAAAATTTATCGCTTCATTAGATGTAGAGCCACAATCAACCATTATTACTAAACTTGGTTTTTTAATAATTAGTTTTTCAAATAATTTTATACTAACACCGTATCCATCATTAACTCTATCTGGTATATAAAAGAAAAATGGTTGGTTAATACTAGTAAAAAGTCTCACAAAAAATGATGTGGCCACTGACCCGTCAACATCATAATCACCTACAATACAAACAATCTCTTTATTATTTATAGAATTAATTATTAATTTAACACCATCAATAAAATCTTGATTTTTTAAAAAAATATTTTTTAAATCTAGCCTATTATCTATTGTATAAATTTCAGACTGACTGAAATTTCTTGTTATTAAAAGTTTCGATAAAGTTTCAGAAAAATTATAATCTTGCTTAATTTTTTCTACTGAATTTATATTAATTTTTTTTTCTACCCACTTTTTTCCAGTGACAGAAATCATTTATTAACAAACATCGTCTTTTTAATTATTTTTTTTAAATTTGAACTTTTATGTGTAATTAGTGTTTCAGAAGTATATTTATCTTTATTTATTTTAATGCCATCTAGAACATCACTTGAAGTTATTCCTGTTGCACAAAAGATTGAGTCACCTCTCACTATTTCATTCAATTCGTATTTTTTATCTAAATCTTGAATGCCCATATTTTTTGCATCTTTAATAACTTTTTGATTATCAAATATAAATCTACCTTGAAAATGACATTCATAAGCATCAAGAGCTGCAGCAGCTAAAACACCTTCTGGTCCACCTCCTATACCTAAGAAAATGTCTATATTAAATTTTGGATTTGAAACATATAAGGCCCCTAATACATCTCCATCAGTAATTAATTTGATTTTAACTTTTAATTCTTTGAGTTTTTCGATTATTTTTTTATGTCGAGGTCTATCTAAAATACATGCTGTTATCGAAGAAATATCTTTGTTTTTATAATCTGCTAAATTTGAAATGTTCTTTTCTAGAGAATAGTCTAAATCAATTAACCCTTTTTCAATTTTACCTGTTGCAATTTTATCCATATAAGTTTCTGGTGCATTAAAAAGGTTTCCTTTTTCTGCAATAGCAAGAACAGAAATAGCTCCTGGCAAGTTGTTTGCAGCAAAGTTTGTCCCCTCAAGCGGGTCAACAGCAATATCAAATTTAGGTGTATTTTTGTTACCAAGAATCTCTCCAGTATAAAGCATTGGGGCTTCGTCTAAAGAACCCTCTCCAATAACAACTTCTCCATACATATCAATTTTATTTAACTCACTTCTCATAGAGTCCACAGCTGCTTTGTCAGCTGCCATTTTATTTTTTTTTCCGACTAAATAATATGATGCTAATGCTGCTTCTGAAGTAACATTAATAAATTTTTCAATAAATTCTTTAGCGATTGTCATTAAACTATTTGTTCAGTAGTTCTTTTTGATTTTAATTTTGATTCAAATTCACTTAGCCTTTTCCAAACTGATATAAATTCTACTATAGTAGCCCAGCTTTTTACTAAATATTGCAACGAACCCTCAACTCTTCCAAATGCTCTGGTAATTTGCTGTACAAAGCCAAGAGTTATAGCACCCGTAATTATAGTAGGAGCTAACGCTAAATACGGCACTATCACCATTCCCTGAAAATAACTCCATTTGACAGTATTAAAATATAAATAATGAAAATAAGATTTGTAATGTATACCTCTAACTCTATTATAAAGTTGTCCTATAGTAGGAGGTGCGGCCCTTATTGGGTCTTCTTCTCCAAGAACTAATTCTTTTCGATATCCTGCCTCTTCTTTTTGAATGTCATACTCTATACCTGGCAATTTAATTCCAACAGCTGCTAATAATAAAGTTCCACCTAAGGCTGAAATAATTGCTACCCATACTAGCGCATGATCAACCTCACCTATCCAAGGCAATACATTTATTTGTTGTGATAAGCCCCACAATATAGGTGTAAAAGCTATTAAGGTCATTACACTATCTAAAAAACCAGTTCCAAGTCCCTCCATTATTCTCGCAAACTTCAGAGTATCTTCTTGAACACGCTGAGATGCACCTTCTGTAAGTCTCGCATTTAACCACTGTTCATGATAGTAGTTGGCCATAGATGTTCTCCATCTAAAAACCCAGTGACTTGTAAAAAAACCTGTAAAAACAGCAATGAGTATCCACAACGCAGCTATTTTTGCAAATGTAAACAAGTATCCTATAAATTCTGTCTCACTTACAGAATTAGGGGTAGTTAAAGCTTTTTGTAATGTATCATAAAACTCACCAAACCATTCGTTGATTTTAACATCTAATTGTACCTGATACCATGTTGAAATTAAAATAAATCCTGTGCCTAATATGCTCCACAGGAACCATCGTTTTTGAGTAAAAAATTTAAACATCCATTATGTTAAAAAATTATCTGCATAAGATTTTTTTACAGTTTTTCTTTTTTTTGGTTCGATTATTTCATATATTATTTTTTTCTTTTTTGCATAGTTAATTGCAAGTTCTTTCGATGTAAATTCTAGATTAAGTTCTGATAAAGTATCATTAGAACTTTCCCAGCCCATTAAAGGGTTTTTTGTGGGATCTTTTGTCTCAAATTCTAAGATCCACTTAGTAGTTTTGCCATAACCTGATTGCATCGGATTTTTGTTAGGAATATAAATTTTTGCTTTTCTCATAAAATGGTCGGAGTGGCAGGATTCGAACCTGCGACCCTCTGGTCCCAAACCAGATGCGCTACCAGGCTGCGCTACACTCCGAGTGATGTACTAATACAGCACTTATTAATTTTTTCAAAGTATAAAGATTACTAAAATAAAGATAATTTTGTTAGAATCTGATATATAAATATTATGATAATTGAATGTATTAATTGCCACAAAAAATTTGAGGTGGATTCTGATCTAATACCTGAGAGTGGTAGAAATATTCAATGTGGCTCATGTAACCATATTTGGTTTTTTAATATAAATAACGAAGAATACTCAAAAAATTTAGAGTCTAGTAGTCAAGAAATAGCTACTAAATTTGAAGAAAATAAAAATCCTAATCATCAAGAAATTGGATCTATAAATTCAGATGAAACTGAGGTTATTAAAAATTCTAATAAAACTCAAAAAAAGAGTAATTTAAATAAATCTGAAAGTCTCGCAAAATCAAATTTTACTTTAATCAATTTACTATCAATAACTTTGGTTTTAATTATTTCATTTGTTGCTCTAATTACAATTTTAGATACCTTCAAACATCCATTGTATAATTTTTTTCCACAATTAGAGGTGGTAATGTTTAATCTCTTTGAGACAATAATTGATATAAGTTTATTTATTAAAGATTTAATTTAGTTATGATAAATTATTTATCCAAACCCTTCAAATGGTTTTTTAAATTGGAAGCTGCCAGTGGGTTAATTTTATTAATAGCAGCCATATTAGCTTTAATAATAAGTAATAGCCATTTTAGTGAACTATATTTTCATTCTTTAGAAAAATATCTTTTTATTGGTATCAATGAATTTGGATTAAAATTATCTGTTCATCATTGGATTAACGATGCTCTTATGGCAATTTTTTTTTTCTTTGTTACATTAGAAATCAAAAGAGAATTCATACAAGGAGAGCTCTCAAATATTAAACAAGCCTTATTACCAATAATAGCTGCTATTGGTGGAATGGTGGTTCCTGCTTTATTTTATATTTTTATTAATTGGGGTAATCATGAAACAATGAATGGTTGGGCTATACCCTCTGCAACAGATATTGCTTTTTCATTAGGTATATTATCATTACTAGGTTCGAGAGTTCCAATATCTCTAAAAGTTTTTTTAACAGCCTTAGCTATCATTGATGATTTAGGCGCAATTTTGATAATAGCATTTTTTTATTCTGGAGATTTAAGTGTACCCTATTTAAGCCTTATATTATTGAGTTATATATTGCTTTTGGTTTTAAATAAATTTTCAGTAAAAAAATTTGTTCCATATTTAATAACTGGATTGTTTATGTGGTTCTTTACATACAAATCAGGAATTCATGCCACTATTGCAGGAGTACTTTTGGCATCTGTTATACCTCATAGAAATAAGGATAAAGATTTTTCTCTACTTGTTAAAATAGAACATGCTATTTCTCCATATGTTGCTTTCATAATTATGCCTATTTTTGCCTTTGCAAATGCAGGTGTAAACTTAAGTGGTTTAACGTTATCTAGTCTAATGGCACCAGTCCCACTAGGGATATTATGTGGTTTATTTTTTGGTAAACAAATAGGTGTGCTGTTATTTTCTTATATATCCATAAAATTTAAATTAGCAGAAGCTCCAAATAACACCACATGGCTTAGCATTTATGGTGTATCAATCTTAACAGGAATAGGTTTTACTATGAGTTTATTTGTTGGAAATTTAGCTTTTGCTAATAACATTCAATATATGGATGGGGTTAAAATAGGTGTTTTAACAGGATCATTATTTTCTACTGTTTTTGGTTATTTGTTACTTTTAATATCATCTAAAAAATAAATGTCCAAATATAAATTTAGCGTGTATATAATTTTTCTTATGTTTTCTTTTTTTAATAAAAGTTTTGCTGACAATAATAAATCATTTTTTGATTTTAAGATAAATTCAATAGATGGAAATGAAATAAATTTTTCAGAATATAAAGGCAAATCATTTTTAATAGTCAATGTTGCTAGTCAATGTGGTTTTACTAAACAATATGATGATCTACAGAATTTATATGAACTTTATAAAGATAAAGGATTACTTGTGCTAGGTGTTCCATCCAATCAATTTGGTGGTCAAGAACCATCTAATGAAAAAGAAATAAAAAATTTTTGTGAAACAAATTTTAATATTACATTTCCAATGACCAGTAAATACAATGTAAAAGGTAATGATGCTCACCCAATATATATTTGGGCTAAAGAATCTTATGGAAACTCAACAGTACCCAAATGGAATTTTCATAAAATTTTGATTAATAAAGAAGGCAAGATTCAAAATACATTTGCTTCATTTACAAACCCTATGTCTAATAAAATTAGAAAAGAAATTGATAAAATTCTTAAATAGTTTTTTTTGTAATATTTTTTATGTATTCTTTAAGTTTAATTTTGCCAAAATATTTGTAAACTTTATTAGATAAATTCATATTTGTAAGAGCTGAGGCGTATCTCTCACCACGTCTCTTTTTTAAAAATTTTATTTTTGATTTAAACATTTTAGCTACATTTAAAATTGAATAACTCTCTTTATTTGAAATACTATAATGGCGACATAAGTTTTTCTTCCACGCCATATAACAGATATTTATTGTATCATCTATATGTGTAAATCTTCTCGATTGTGTGCCTGGTCTTACAACCGGTAGAGACTTATTATTTTTATAAGCATCTTCAAATATTCCAATAACTGTAGACATCTTACCTTTACTTATTTGTCTCGGGCCGTAAACGTTATAAAAATAAATTACTTCATATTTAAAACCAAACCATTTTTTTAAGTTCTCGAGTAGTTCAAGGTTTTTAGATTTTGTAAAAGCATATGGAGATAAATTTTTATCATTTCCATTATTTCCAAGAGAAGCAGATGTTGCTGAATATATCAATTTAACTTTATTTTTTAAACAAAAATTAAAAATAGCATTAGTTCCAATAGAATTTGAGTCTAAACATTCACCCATATTAATAAAGCTTTGATAAATTCTCGCAAATTCACCAAAATGAAAAATGGAATTAATTGAACTTGGGTTTTTGATATATTTTTCAATATTTTTTGTATCTCCTTTTAAGTAAGTAACTCTGGTATTTTTAATATGATTTCTTTTGCTCCCAGAGGTATAGTTGTCTAAGCTAATAATCTTGAATTTTGTTTTTTTTAAAAAAAAATCAACTAAATTAGAACCAACAAATCCGGCTCCCCCTGTTATCAAAATTTTATTTTTTTTCATATTAGAAATCTAAAGTAAGTCCATCATAAGCAGGTTTAACGTTTTTGGGTAATATATTCATTAATTTGTCATAGTCTAGATCTGAATGTAAATTTGTTAATATCATATTTTTTGGTTTAAAAAGAATATTTAACTCTAACACATCATCAAGGTTAAAATGAGATGGGTGAGTTTTATGTCTCAGGCAATCTATAACTAAATATTTCAAATTCATAAACTTTTTATAATCTTTTACATATATTTCATTTGCATCTGGTAAATAAGCAATTTTTTTATTCATTATAAATGATAAACTTTTTATAGAACCATGTTTTACTGGTAACGTTTCGACACTAAGAATTTTATTAATATTCATTTTATCTTTAATATCTAATAAATTTAATATAGCTGGGTAATCCTTATAATCTTTAAAACAATATGAAAAAGAATCTAATAAATATTTTTTAGTTTTTTTATCAGCATAAACAGGTAATTTTATTTTTTTTTTTAAAAAAAAAACTCTTAAATCATTAATGCCGTGAGTTTGATCTGCATGACTATGTGTGTAAAGAACATGGTCTACATTTTTAATTCTATTTTTAAGCATTTGAGTTCTTAAATCTGGTGATGTATCAATTAATATATTTTGTTTTTTACATTTAATTAAAGCTGAACATCTTGTTCTAAAATTTTTAGGGTTATTTGAATTACAATTTCCAAAAAAACCATCAGCTCTTGGTACACCCATCGAACTTCCACAACCTAAAATAACAAATTTCATAATTAATATTAGCGAAATAAAGTTTTAAAATTCAATGATGTTGCATTAATTAACTCTTCATATGACACTTCTTTTATTTGAGCCAGTTTTTCTGCTGTATATTTTACAAAAGATGGTTCATTTTTTTTTCCTCTATTTGGTTCTGGTGCTAGAAAGGGGCTATCTGTTTCAATTAATAGTTTTTCTAAAGGAATAAATTTAAATGTTTCTTGTAATTTAATTGAATTTTTAAAAGTTATTATTCCACTTGCCGAAAAATAAGCGTTTAAATCTAATAATTTTTTTGCAAATTCTTTTGAACCAGTAAAACAATGCATTAGAATTTTTATATTATTGCTTTTATATCGATTAAAAACCTCCAATGTCTCATTTTCAGCATTTCTTGAATGAATAATTATGGGTTTATTTAATATTAAAGAAGCCTTTATATGTTCATCTAAGCTTTTAATTTGATCTGATTTATCACTATTATTATAATAAAAATCTAATCCTGTTTCCCCTACTCCTATTATCTTTTTATTATCATTAACTTCTTTAACAATTAAATTTGAGTCTACTTTATTGTTATTTGTTTCATGTGGATGTATTCCATAAGTTCCATATATTATTTCATCTTTTTTAACTATTTCTTTAATTTTAGTAAAACTATCTATAGTCGTGCAAATTGTTAAAATTTTACTAATTCCAATTTTTTTTGAACGTTTAATAACATTATCTAAATTACTAAAAAGTGGTTCATGATCTAGGTGGCAATGTGAATCAATCATTTTTTTTTTCAATCTTTTTAAAAAGAATATTTATTTTGTTAATACTATTGTTAGATTTAAGATATGTATGATCATTTAACGTTGAAAATTTGATATCATTTTCTTTAATATCAAAAATTTTTAAAGCATTTAAACTTGAATTTGGGATAATAGGATATAGCATAAAACTTATTTTTCTTATTATCTCAAGTGATGTATAAACTATTGTATTAAGTCTAGTTATATTATCTTTTTTCTTCCAAGGTTCCTGATCATTAAAATATTTATTAGTTTCAAATAAACTATTAATAATGAACTCTATATAAAAATTAACATCCTGATTATCAATTTTTTTTCTTATTAAATCTAAATTTGATTTAAATTTATCTAATATTGCAAGATCATCTTTTTCAAAATCTATTTGGTCTGGTATTTTACCATTACAATTTTTGACTGTAAAAGCTGTAACACGTTGACATAAGTTTCCAAAATTATTAGCTAAATCACTATTAATACAATCTTCTAATCTATCTTGAGATATATTTCCGTCATTTCCAAAGGATACTTCTTTAATCAGATAATATCTTAGTGGATCTAAGCCGTATTCATTGATTATTTCAATTGGATCTAAAATGTTTCCTTTGGATTTAGACATTTTTTCTTCACCTGATAATATCCATCCATGACCATAAATCCTTTTTGGTAAAGGTATTTTTGCAGCCAATAAAAAAGCTGGCCAATAAACTGCATGAAACCTTAATATATCTTTACCAATTAAATGAACTGAGGCAGGCCAATATTTTTTAAACAAAGGATCGTTTTTATTAGGATAATTTAGTGCACTTATGTAATTTGTTAAAGCATCAAGCCATACATAAATAACATGATCTTTATTTCCTGGTACTGGTATACCCCATGAAAAGCTTTTTCTACTTATTGATAAATCCTTCAAACCACTTTTTATAAAACTAATTACTTCATTTTTTCTAGACAAAGGAGCAATAAAATCTGGATTTTGTTCAATATATTTTAATAAAGGTTTTTCCCATTTGGATAGTTTAAAAAAGTAAGACTCTTCATCCACCCACTCAACAGATGAACTTGAAGAGATAGCTTGTTTAGAACCATCAACTTCTTCTATCTCGTCTTCATTATAAAACGCCTCATCAGACACTGAGTACCAGCCAGAATATTTTGAAAGATAGATATGACCATTCATTTCCAGCTCTTTCCACAAATTTTGGACAGATATTTTATGTCGATCTTCAGTCGTCCTAATAAAATCAGTATTAGTGAGATTTAAAGTTTTGGAAAGATCTCTAAATGTTTGACTAATTTTATCACAAAACTCTAAAGTTGTAATACCATTGTTCTCTGCGGCTCTCTGAATCTTTAATCCATGTTCATCAGTACCAGTTAAGAAATTAACATTAAAACCATCAATTTTTTTAAATCTTGCAAAAAAATCAGCAATAATACTTGAATAAGCATGGCCCATATGAGGCTTTGCTGAAGGGTAATAAATTGGCGTAGTTATATAAAAATTTTTATCCATTTAATATTTCTTCTTCTAATTCAATAAAAAGAGACTCTTGATCTAAATTAAATCTTTTTGTATCAGAAATTCTTTTCAAAAAATAACTATATTTTTTGTATATATTAGAAGAAAAATTGAAATTAATTTTTCTAAAATAAAATTCAACTAGATCATAAACAAAATCTTTAATTAAAAGATCTTTTTTATAGTGATTTTCTTTTATTATAAGTTTTAATAAATTTTTTAAATCTAGATCTATTAATTTATATTTGTTATTTTCTCCAAATTTAGCTAAATTATAAATATTTCCTGGTGTTAAATAATAATTAATCAAATCTTTATTAATTGTTTCATTCAACTTTCCATCAAGTAATTTATTAGAAATAGTTAAAATATCCTCATAATTTAGGTAAATTTTAAAATTAATACATCTAGAGGATAAAGTTGGTAATACTTTTTTATCATTATTTATCAGAATAAAATGCACATTATGATTAGGCTCTTCAATTATTTTTAATAGTGCATTTACTGAATTTGTATTTAAAAACTCCACATTATCAATTAATACAAATCTAGGTTTTGTATTTAATGACGACTTGTTAAGATTAGAAATTAAATTCCTAATTTGACTTATATCAATTGTTTTTTTTTCAGGATCTGTATCTATTAAAAATAAATTTAGATTTGATTTATTAATTGTAGTTTTAAAAGATCTATTATTTATATTAATTTCAAAATTCTTGATATCATAACCGAATTCTTCATTCTTAGATAAAACATAATTAATAAAATGATAAGCTAAAGTTGATTTACCTAAACCTTTTTGACCACTCAATAAAATTTTACTGGGCAGATTATTTTTTTCAAATAAATTAACAAATTCAAAAAAAAAATTATCTAACCCAAATAATTTTGTTCGATTAATTGGTTTTAAATCATTCATATTATTTAATTAGTTTATTAACCTTTTCAATAATAAGAGATTTATTTTGATTAATATCCAAATTTGAATTTATTATATGATATTTATTTTTATTTTTTTTAGATAACTTTAAAAAACCTTTTTGTACTTTTTGATAAAAATTTTGATCGAATTTATCGTATCTATTAAGTGACTTTCGTAATTTAAGTCTTTTAAGCATATTTTTTTTATTAACGATATTTAAAAATGTAAAATCAATTTTAAAATTTTTTAAAAGATGATTATTTATTAAATTAATTAATCTTAAATTAATGCCAAATCCATAATGTTGATAAGCAATTGTTGAGTCTACAAATCTATCAATTAAAATTACTTTTTTAGTATAATACTTTTTTAATAAGATCATATTTTCACTTCTTGAAGCTAAATATAGTAACAGGTCAGTATTTTTATTAAAATTTGATTTGTTACTTAATATTAGTTTTCTTATTTTTTCGCTGTTAGAGCTGCCACCTGGTTCGCGAATTTTAATATATTTAATTTTTCTTTTCTTTAAAAGTTTAACCACATTTGATATGTGGTAGCTTTTTCCACTACCCTCTATTCCTTCAAAAACAATAACTGGATTTTTAGACATCACCCCAGATTAAATAATTTAAAGAAGTTATTAATCTAGAAAAAATATTAACTTTTTTTACTTCATGTAATGCATGCAAATCATATTCACCAACTAGCTCACCATCATAAACAATCTTTAATTTTGCTAAAACTTGATCTTTATTTATAGGGGCTTCCACTGGACCTTCATATAATACTTTAGCTTTTAATTTTTTTTTTTGGCCTTTTTTGATTGTTTTAAAAATATCTTCTTTTGTATAAACTTTGACATATTTATCTTTGCCTTGCCAAACTGCCAAGCTTTCAAAAGGTTGATTACTTTTAGAAATTTCTACTACATCAAAATTTGTAAGACCATAAGTTAATAGTTTTGAGCTTTGCCTTGATCTTTCACTTTTAGTTTCAAAACCACTACCTACAGCAATTAATCTTCTGCCTTTTCTTTCAATTGAAGAAGCTAAAGAATACTTTTCAACAGCAAGATACCCTGTTTTTATTCCATCGGCACCCATATTTTTATATAAAAGTGGATTTCTATTTCCTTGTGTAATTGGATCACCACCAGTTCTATCCCATGTAAATTCTTTTTCACTAAACCATTTATAAAATTCCGGATGTGTTTTTATAAGATAATTTGACATGATCATTATATCTCTTACAGTAGAATTGTTGTCTGGATGGTTTATACCTGACGAATTTGCAAAATTTGTATTTTCCATACCAATTTCTTTAGCTTTTACAGTCATTAATAAAGCAAACTCTTCTTCTGTACCAGCTATACCTTCGGCTAAAGCTATACAAGCATCATTACCAGAAGCAACAATAATACCTTTTAGCAAATCTTCTACAGTAACTTCATCGCCAATCATAACAAACATTGAAGAGTATCCAGCTGTAGATAGTCTCCAAGCTTTTTCTGAAATGATAAACTTTTCATCTAAATTTAAATCTCCAGATTTGATTAAGTCAAAAGCAATAATACTGGTCATTATTTTAGTCATTGAAGCTGGATAAATTGAAATATCTGGTTCTAGTTCATATAGAATTTCTCCAGATAAAAAATCTTGTAATATTGCTGTCCTAGCCTTTATTTCAACATTAGAATAAGATGATTGACAAAAAAGTATTTGAACAAAAAATAATAGTATAAATTTTTTAAACATTTTTTAAAATTTCTAAATTTTCAAAATTAAAGTAATTCATTTTTTCAAAAGTTATTCTTAAAGTTTTTATATCATTAAAAGGTCCTATTAATACCCTATAATTAGTTTCTGATAATTTATTTATTATTAAATTACTTATAGAGGCTTCATTTTTTATTCTTTGTACCATTATCTTAGCAGTATCTTCATAATAAAAATCGGCAACTTTTATAGAATAAGAAAAATTTTTAGTTTTATCCTTGTTTTTTTTATTTTTGGTTGAGTTAAGATTTTTGATCTTAATAGTTTCAACTGGAGCTTTTTCAGCAACAGTTTTTTCTTCTTCAAACATTTTTGCTTTTTTGGCAATGAAAGTAGAATTTTTAGAAATTAAAACAATTTCAATAAAAGGTTCTTTAAAATCCAAGTCTAATTCTTCCGCTATTCTAAGGCTTAAAATAGAATTATAAAAATTAGAAAATTTTGCCCTATTAGATTTGACTTCGGCTATCAAATATTTACCATTATTTGGATTGGTGATCTTAACGAGGGTCTTTTTTTTTAGTGTTTTATGATAAATCTTAAGAGATCTACTCTCTAACATTTTAACACCTTCTATATCTTTATTGTTAATTAAAGCGAAACCTGAATTTTTATATTTATCTCCTACATCAATTTTAATTGATTTATTTTGAAAAGTTTGATCGCAGCTAGTCAAAAATAAGGGAATGGCAATTATTAAAATTAATCTATAATTCATTTTTAATCTTGTCCTTTAAAGTACAAACAGCTAGAGCAAATCTCAAGGATCTATTCCATTTTAAAATTTTTTCATAATTATCAAAAACTATATATGCTGGTTTTAATGTTTCCGAATTAGGTATTATATCTTTATCAGGTGTGATTATTCCAACTTTTATATTTTCGTTAATGAAATTTAAATTTTCATTGTTAAAAATGAATTTTTTAAAATATTTAAGTTTTCGTTTGTTCTTTATTTTTTTAGCTGAAACATTCAAATATTTCTTATCAATATTTTCATTTAATTTAATTTTATAAAAACAATGAGAATTTTTCTTCCAACCAATATTATTTAAATAGTTCGCGGCTGATGCGTAAGCATCACTAGGATTTTTTAGATCAATATAATTATCCTTGTTAAAATCTAACGCATGATTTTTGATCGTAGACGGCATAAACTGAAAAAAACCAAAAGCACCAGCCCAAGAACCATAAAGTGTTTCATAATTGATATAATTTTTTTCTATCAAAGTAAGTAAAATTAATAGTTCTTGAGTAAAAAAATCTGACCTTCTCTTATCAAAACTCAAAGTTGACAATGATGATAAAATATCCATTTTACCAACATAAGTCCCATAATTAGTTTCAATGCCCATTAATGACAATAATAGTTCTTTTTCTATATTATATTTTTTTTGTACTTCATTGATTAAATTTGAATTTTTTTTGTAGAAACTAATTCCTTTTTTAACTTTATTTTTTGTGGTTCTTTTAGAAATATAAGTTTTTGTATCTTCGTAAAATTCTGGTTGATATCTATCGTATTTTATAACATTTGGTAAGAATTTTACATTTGCCATAACTTTATCAAAAGTTGTTTCAGAAATATTATTAGACATCGCTAATTTTTTAAATTTTTCTTTCCAGATTGTAAAATCATTTGTTTCATCTGCTATTAAATTAGAAAAAGAAAACAAAATGATTATAAAAAAAATATTAATTTGTTTCATAAAGATCCTTGAGATATATAATAACTGCTATCCAAATAATAATAAAACTTATAAATTTTGTTATAGAAAATTCCTCATTATAATAGAAATATCCTAAAATGAACTGTAAAGTTGGTGTTATATAAAAAATCATTCCAGTGGGTCCTAAGCCAATAAGCTCTACGCCTCTAACATACAAAAATAATGGAATCACCGTCATCGGTCCAGCCAATATCAGGAAAAGACTGAATGCTGGATTTGATAAATTAAAATCATTCAAACCATTTATTGTTATTAAATAAAATGCAATTACTGCAAATGGAAAAATAAATAAACTTTCAATTAATAATCCTATATCAGTATCAATATTAATTTTTTTTCTAATAAGATTATAAAAAGCCCAACTAAAAGCTACGACTAAACCTACCCACGGCAATCCCTTAAAATTAAAAAATATTAAAATGAAAATAGAAATCAAAACAAGTAGAATTGAAAAAATTCTTTTTTTATTTAAGTTTTCGTTAAAAAAAATAAATCCGAGTAAAACGCTAATTATTGGCATAATAAAATAACCAAAACTAGCATCGATGATTCTCTCAGTTGATACAGCATAAATCCAAACTCCCCAATTTATAAAAATTAAAAAACCGGAAAAAAAAAGAGCTATTAGATTTTTTTTAATGGATACAATCTTCAAAAAAATATTCCATTTAGAAAAAAATGAAGTTGTAAAAATTAACATAACTGCAGTCCACAAACATCTATGAACAACTAGTTCTATATGACCTATAAAAGAAACATATTGAAAATATAAGACACCTATAAAGCCCCACCAAAAAGATCCTAAAGAAGTTAATAATATACCTTTGTTAAATTCTTGATTCATTGATTATTATAATAATTAATTAATAACTAAGTTAAATAGACTATTTTATAGTTGAATTAAATATTTATAATTATAAAAGCTTTTACACGGAGAGATGGCTGAGCGGTTGAAAGCACCGGTCTTGAAAACCGGCAAAGGGGCAACTCTTTCCTGGGTTCGAATCCCAGTCTCTCCGCCATTACTTATCCATTGTATATTTAAAATTTTTAAACAAAGTATTTATATTATTGTCATCAAATTTTATATTCGTGTTAAGACCAACATAGAAATTATACAAATTGTTGTCATCTATGTTTAATAAATTTTCCAAATCAATTAGATCAGCGTCGTTTAACTCATTAATATATTTATTTGTAAAAGCGCCCAATAGTTTATCCATTTCTTTTGTGCCACGATAATTGGATCTATAAATAATTTTTTTTTTTAATTGCTCTATATTGAAGATCATAATTAGAATATATTAGTTGTTTATGGATAATAAAAGTAATTATAAATATTTGTTGTCAGACCTTTCGTCTTTAAAGGGTGTTGGTATAAAAACAAAAAATTTACTTAAAAAAAAAAAAATTAACAATATTTTTGATTTATTATGGAAATTACCCAAATCATATACAGATCGTAGTTTATCATCAAAAATAAAAGATTTAAGAATAGGTGAAATTCAAACTGTAACTATAACTCCTCAAAAATACTCTTTTCCAAGAGTTAGAAACTTACCAAATAGAGTTTCATGTTCTGATGAAACAGGTAAAATTGATTGTGTCTTTTTTAATAGTTTTGAAGGGTACGTTAAAAAAATCTTACCTCTTGGCAAAGAAATAACTGTCAGTGGAAAGATTAGTTTTTTTAAAGATAAATATCAATTAACAAATCCAAAATATTTATCTGAAGACTCTTCACTAATAAAACAAAAACACAATACCTATTCTCTCACAGAAGGAATTTCTGAAAAAGTATATAATAATATTATAAATCAAATAATTCAAAATTTACCTATTTTAAAAGAATGGCACTCAGAAAATATTTTAGAAAAATTTAACAATATTAGTTGGAATGACTCCGTCAAAGAGTTACATAAACCTGAAAATGTAGGAAGTTACAAAAAAAACTTTTATCAAAGATTAGCTTTTGATGAAATATTTTCAACTTTTTTAGTTAATTCTGAAATAAGAAAAAAAATTAAAAAAATTAAAAAAAAAAAGAAAATTTTTGATTTAAAAACACAAAATCAAATAATTAATAAATTAAATTTTTCACTTACAAAAGATCAGCAAAAAACTTTAAAAGAAATCAATAATGATTTATGTTCATCTGTCAAAATGTTTAGATTGTTACAGGGTGATGTTGGAAGTGGAAAAACAATAGTATCTCTCTTATCAGCTTTTAATACTATTAATTCTGGATTTCAAGTAGCAGTAATGGCACCTACTGAAATACTGGCTAGACAACATTATAATTTAGCTAAAACTATATTTCCTAAGAATATAAAAATAAAATTAATTTCAGGTAAAACTGATTATAAAAATAAAAAGTATATTCTTAATGATTTAAAAAATCATAATATAGATATAATATTTGGTACACATGCAATTTTTCAAAAGAAAGTATCTTTTAAAAAACTTGGATTAATCATTATTGATGAACAACACAAATTTGGTGTAAATCAAAGAAAAAAATTATCTGATAAAGGTGGAGATAATTGTGATGTTTTATTAATGACAGCAACACCAATACCAAGAACTTTAACAATGACAGTTTATGGTGATATGGATCTTTCAATTATTCATGAGAAACCAAAAAATAGAAAACCAGTTAAAACTTATAGTAAATTAGATATCAAAGTTGATGAAGTAATAAAGTTTATAAAAAAAGAGATCAATTTAGGAAATCAAATCTTTTGGGTATGCCCTTTAATTGAAGAATCAAAAAAACTGGATCACACATCAGCAATTAAAAAATTTGAGTACCTTAAAAAATTATTTCCAAATCAAGTACTATTATTACATGGAAAAACTGACACTGAAGAAAAAGAGGAGATTTTAAACAAATTTCAAAAAAATAATTTTAAGATTTTAGTTTCTACTACAATCATAGAAGTGGGGATAGACTTTCCAAATGCCAATGTTATTGTAATAGAAAATGCTAATAAATTCGGTCTTTCACAATTACATCAACTGAGAGGTAGAGTTGGTAGAGGTGATAAACAATCAACTTGTATTCTTATGTTTAAATCTAATTTAAGTGAAAATGCAAAAAAAAGAATAAATATTCTAAAAGACTCAAATGATGGTTTTATAATATCAGAGGAAGATATGAAAATTCGCGGTTTTGGAGATATTCTTGGTTTTAAACAAAGTGGAATTAAAAATTTTAAGTTGGCCGATCCTATACACAATCATGATCTTTTTCTTGTGGCAGAAAAAGAAATAAAAAGAATAGAAAATGCTAACGAAGATATAAGAAAATTTAAGCCACTTATAAAATTATACGATCGAGCTGATATTATTAATGATATAGCCTAATTTTTAGCAGTCGATGTTCCTGCTGAAACAATAAATTTAGAGGCCTCTTCAAATGACATGTCCAAATAAATTACATCATCAATGGGAAACATTAATAAAAAACCACTTGTAGGATTGGGTGTTGTTGGTACAAAAACATTAATTAGTTTCTGTTTTGTTTTATCAGCCATCTCACCACGATTTTCTTTAGTTGCAAAGCCGACAGCCCAAACATTTTTTCTAGGATATTCAACTAAAACTACACTTTTTTTTCCGTTGTTTTTATTGGAAAACGACTCTGTCATTTGTAATATCGCTGAATAAATCGTTCTTAAAAAAGGAATTCTTTTAAACAAATCGTCAATTAATTTTAAAATTCTTTTTCCTAAGAATGACAATGATAAGCCACCTACAATTGTAATAAAAATCAATGAAATTAAAATTTCTATTCCAGGTATGGAATACGGTAAATAATTATTTGGATTTATATTTTGAGGTAAAATTTTAGATGAAAATCCAATCAATATTTTGCTGAGATATAAAGTAAAGCCTATAGGTATTAAAACAACAACACCAGTAATAAAGTAATTTCTTAATATTAGTGATATTGATTTTTTTTTTGTATCTTTATGCATCTATTTATTTAAAACTAGAGTAAATTACGAATGAAATTGACACTAGAAAAAGTATAATTAATATTTTATTGTTAAGATTCATTAATGAATATAATACCAATGTTAAGCTAAAATGAATAGAAGAAAATTTTTATCTTATGTAGGTTGTGGTTGCTGTGGTTTTGTTTTAAATTCCTGTTCAACGGCACCAATTACCCAAAGAAAACAGTTTAAGATTATTTCTGAAGCTAAACTTAATGCCCAAGCTGCTCAAATCTACGAAAAAGTTAAAAATAAAGAAAAGCTAATCAATGATTCTAATTTAGATGAAATTAAAGGAATTGGTACTAAAATGGAAAATTCAATTAGTGAATATTTTTATCAAGCAGGAATTAACGACCCAACAGCGAACTTCGATTGGGAATATATTTTAATTGATAATAAAAAAGTAAGAAACGCTTGGTGTATGCCTGGAGGTAAAATTGCTGTTTATTCTGGTATGCTTGATGTGACTAAAAATACTGACGGTTTAGCGGCTGTTATGGGGCATGAAATTGCACACGCTGTTGCTAAACATTCTGTTGAAAGAGCAAGTAGAGGAGCTGTCCTCAATGCTAGCACTCAAATAATTGATATTTTGTCAGGAGGAAAACTTTCTACAGTAAATAGAACAACTGGAATGAATACGGTTGGTTTACTATCACAATTGGGGATAATGAATCCCTTTAATAGAAAGCAAGAAAGCGAAGCTGATTATTTGGGAATGATTTTTTCATCATTATCTGGTTACGATATACGTGAAACAGTAAATATTTGGAAAAGAATGAAAAAATTAAACAAAGGAAAAGCACCACCTGAATTTATTAGCACACATCCTTCTGCTGATAATCGAATAAAAAAAATAAACGAATGGAAAAATAGTATAATTTTAGAATATCCACCTATAAATATATCTTAAAATATAAGTGGTGAGCCCTGATGGACTCGAACCATCGACCCATTCCTTAAAAGGGAATTGCTCTACCAACTGAGCTAAGGGCCCACAAACATTCAATAAGAATAACTTGTTATATACAGATTTATAAAAATAATTCAAATATCAATTTTAACACTTAAAGAAATTTCTCTTACAACTTATCTATGTATTTATCGTGAAATTCATCAAATGTTCCAAGATTAATATTTTCGCGGATAGAAGACATTAATTCTTGGTAAAAGTTAATATTATGTAGAGTTAAAAGCATGGATGCTAATATTTCATTTGTGTTAAATAGATGATTTAAATAATTTTTTGAATATTTGTTTAAATTAAAGTTCTTACATTTTTCATCTATCGGCGTATTATCCATTTGATATTTGTTATTTTTTATATTGATTCTACCATTCCATGTAAAAGCTAATCCTGTTCTTCCAGATCTAGTTGGCAAAACGCAGTCAAACATATCAATACCTCTTTTTACAGCTCCCAAAATATCAGAAGGTGTTCCTACTCCCATTAAATAATGTGGTTTTTCATCTGGTAAATTCTCTTTAATATCATCAAGAACTTTAAACATTTCATCTTGGGACTCACCTACAGCCAAACCACCTAAAGCATATCCGTCGAACCCAATTCTAATTAATTCATTTAGAGATTTATTCCTAAGATCCTTAAACAAACCACCTTGAACAATTCCAAATAGACCTTTATGAGGATTTTTTCCAAAAGCTTTTTTTGATCTTTCAGCCCAATAAAGAGAGAGCTCCATTGATTTATTAATTAATTTATAATCTTTAGTTTTTTTAGGACATTCATCCATTATCATAACAATATCTGAATTAAGACCTAGTTGAATTCTTATGCTTTCTTCAGGACTCAAAAAAAATTTTTTACCATCAACATGTGAATTAAATATTGCACCTTTTTCTCTATCAATTTTGTTCAGTTTAGAAAGGGACATTACTTGGAAGCCACCAGAGTCTGTTAAAATTGGCAAGTCACAATTCATAAATTCATGTAATCCACCAGCGGAATGAATTCTTTCAACCCCAGGTCTAATCATTAAGTGGTACGTATTTCCTAAAATTATTTGAGAGCCAGTTTTTTTAATATCTTCAATTTTACAAGCCTTGACTGTAGCCTGCGTACCTACTGGCATAAATGCTGGAGTATCTATTTTACCTCTGTGAGTTTCAATTAATCCACATCTAGCAAATTTGTCTTTTTTTAAAACACTAAAAGCAAATTTTTTTAATGCCATTTAGGGAATTTATAATGATTTGAAGCTAATAATTTTATCTGGATCAGATACTGATCCGTTGTTATTGTCGTCACCTCTTTTGATCTTATCAACAAACTCCATGCCTTCTAAAACTTTACCAAAAACTGTGTATTGTCTGTCAAGAAAAGCAGCAGCTTTAAAACATATAAAAAATTGACTATTAGCACTATTTGGATCTGAAGATCTTGCCATTGATAAAGTGCCTCTTTCATGTGGAGTACTACTAAATTCTTGTTCCAAATCTGGCAAGTCAGAACCTCCCATGCCTGCCCTACTCAAATTAAAATCTTTAGAGTCAGATTTTCCAAATTTCACATCACCTGTTTGCGCCATAAAACCATCAATAACTCTGTGAAACACAACATTATCATATTGACCGGCATCAGCTAATTTTTTAATTCTTTGAACATGTTTTGGAGCAACATCATCAAATAATTCAATTTTAACATTTCCATCTTTTAATTTTAAAATCATTATATTTTCCTCCGCTATTGGTTGATTGATAGATAACAAAAATAAAATAAATATCTTTGCTAAAATTTTATTCATATTTTTCTTTTAATAATTTGATAGTACTTTTAGTAGTAAATTTTTTTATATCACCATTTAGCTTAACAATTTCCTTTACAAATCTAGATGAAATTATTTGGTTTTCTACATCTGACATTAAAAAAATAGTTTCTATATTGTTATTCAATTTTCTATTCATTCCTGCCAATTGAAATTCATACTCAAAGTCTGATACTGCTCTTAAACCTCTTAAAATTATATTAGATTTATATTTTTTACATAGATCTGTTGTCAGAGAACCAAAAGACACTACAGAAATTTTTTTTTTACTTAATCTTAAATCCTTAAATAAAGCTTTGTTAACAATTTCTATTCTTTCTTCTGAGTTAAACAAATAGTTTTTACTACTTACGTCAGAAACCGCCACAACGATTTTGTCAAATAATTTAAGAGCTTTCTTAATAACATCGATATGTCCAAACGTAATTGGATCAAATGTTCCAGGATAGATAGCAACTTTTGGCATTATATTAAATTATCATCAATTTTAATCGATGAAACAACTTTTTCATCACCAGATAGTTTGATAATTCGAACACCTTGTGTGTTTCTTCCAGCAGTTCTTATTTCTTTTACTGCAACTCTAATTACTCTTCCTTTATTGGTTGAAATAAGAATTTCATCTCCCTCATTAACAGGAAAGGATGATGTTATGCTCCCATTTCTCGGTGAATTTATAATTCCAATAATTCCCTTACCGCCTCGATTAGTAACTCTATAGTCAAAATGAGACGTTTTTTTTCCATAACCATTTTCACTGATTGATAATACGAATTTTTCCTTAGCTATTAATTCTGATTTTTCATCTTTAGTTTTTTTTCCATTTTTTTTAATTCTGTCATTGTCAATTACTGATAACGATACTATTTCATCGTTATTTGCTAACTCAATTCCCTTGATACCTTTTGAAGATCTTCCTTTAAATACTCTTAATTTTTTGGACTCAAATCTAATACATTTACCTAACTTAGTGCTTAATATTACATCCTGATCATCTTGACAAATTTTTACACCAACTATTTTATCATTATTATCAAGTTTCATTGCTATTTTACCAGATGCATTTATTGAAGAAAAGTCCTCTAAACTATTTTTCCTAACCTTGCCTTTTGCTGTTGCAAAAATAATCTTGAAATCTTTTGAGTCTGTTTCGCTTTCAGGCATAGGCATAATTGAGCTAATAGCCTGATGATTTTTAAGTGGTAAAATATTAAATAAAGATTTACCTTTTGAAGAAGACGAGCCTTCAGGAATTTTCCATGCTTTAATTTTATATACCAAACCTTCAGTTGAGAAAAATAAAACAGAAGTGTGGGTGTTAACTGATAAAGTTTGGATAACAGAGTCTTGATCTCTAGTTGTAATGCCGGATTTACCTTTTCCACCTCTTTTTTGTTGTTTCACATTATTCAAAGAACCTCTCTTAATATAGCCTTGCAAAGTAACAGTTATTATTACAGATTGTTTTTGAATAGTTTCTTCAATATCATAGTTCAATACTGCATCTATTATTTTTGTTCTTCTCGCTACGGCAAATTTTTCTTTTATGCTTTTAAGTTCTTCGCTAATTACCCTTAAAAGTTCTTTTTTAGAGGATATGATTTTTTTATATTTTGTAATTAATTCAGCAAGTTTTTTTATTTCAACTTCTATTTCATTAATTCCAAGAGCTGTTAATTTTTGAAGTCTTAATTCTAATATTGCTAAAACTTGTGGTTCTGTTAACGAATAAATACTCTTTCCTTTTTTTCCCTCAACTAAAGAAATTAGGCGCTTTGATTTATTAATTTTCCACTTAGTTTTTAAAATATACCTTTTAGCATCATCAGGTGTTTTTGAGGAACGTATAATTTTAATTATCTTATCTAAATTCTCAACAGACACAGATAAACCAATTAAAATGTAAGCTCTTTCTTCTGCTTTATGAAGATCAAACTTAGTTTTTTTAATAACTACATCTTCTCTAAATGATAAAAAGTTTGATAAAAAATCTTTTAATGTGCATGTTTTGGGTTTCCCCTCTACAATAGCCAACGTATTGAAACCAAAAGAACTTTCAATCTGAGTATTTTTATAAAGTTGTCTTTTAATAGTTTCTGGTTCAACTCCGTTCCTTAAATCTATAGCAACTCTTATACCTTCTCTATTAGACTCATCTCTAATATCTTTTATACCCTCAATTTTTTTTTCTCTTACTAATTGAGCAATTCTCTCATTTAAGACAGATTTATTAACTTGATATGGAATTGATGTAATTACCAACCTTTCTCTTCCATTCTTAACTACCTCATGTGAAACTTCACCCCTAATTTTAAAAGATCCTCTTCCATTATTATAACCTTGTTTAATAATGTCCTTACCAATGATTACTCCACCCGTTGGAAAGTCTGGACCAGGTATATGTTTCATTAATTCTTTAATTTTAATATCCTTATTTTCAATTAAAGCTAATGTCCCGTCAATAATTTCTCCTAGGTTATGCGGAGGTATACTAGTTGCCATACCAACTGCTATACCACCAGCGCCATTAACTAAAAGATTTGGATATTGTGCAGGTAAAACTGTTGGCTCTTTTTCAGTTTCATCATAGTTACTTTTAAAAGAAACTGTATTTTTTTCAATATCATCAATAAGAAATTGTGAAACTTTTGAAAGTCTGGTTTCTGTATATCTCATTGCAGCTGCAGGATCTCCGTCTATCGAACCAAAATTACCTTGGCCCTGAACTAAAGGGAGACTCATAGAAAAATCTTGCACCATACGAACTAGAGCATCATAAACTGATTGGTCACCATGGGGGTGATATTTACCAATTACATCTCCAACTATTCTTGCAGATTTTCTAAATTGTTTTGACCAGTCATAACCACCTTTATACATCGCATATAAAATTCTTCTATGAACGGGTTTTAATCCATCTCTTATATCTGGAAGAGCTCGACTGACAATAACACTCATTGCATATGAAAGATAAGATGAGCTCATCTCATCATGCATAGATATTAATTTTATGTTATTATTCTCCTTTAATACTTCTGTTTTTTGCATAGATACTAGAATGGTATTTCGTCATCCATGTCATTTGACACTTGTGAAGAATCCTCAATATTGTTATTTTGTTGAGTAGTGTCATTTTGAATACCGCCAGAAGTGTTGCCTCCACCAAGCATTGTCAAAGATGAATTATAACCTTGAATAACTATTTCAGTTGAATACTTATCCTGTCCAGATTGTTCATCTTTCCATTTTCTAGTTGTTATTTGGCCTTCAACATAGATTTGAGCACCCTTCTTCAGGTATTGTTGAACAACATTAACTAAACCTTCATTGAATACAACTATACGGTGCCACTCAGTTTTTTCTTTTTTTTCTCCTGTATTTTTATCTTTCCAAGATTGACTTGTAGCAAGGCTTAATCTAGCTACACTTTTTCCATTAACCATTTGTTTGATCTCCGGGTCTGCGCCCAAACGACCAATTAAAAGTACTTTATTTAAACTTCCAGCCATAATATTTTAATATTTGTTAAATTTATTAATTAGAATTATACCACAATATACTCTGAATATTAATTTTATTAAGTCAAAGCAACTAAAATTATGATTAAAAAGATAGTTATTAAGGGAGCAAAAGAACATAATTTGAAGAATGTTTCTATTGAAATTCCTAAAGATCAATTTGTAGTCATAACAGGTCTATCTGGATCAGGGAAATCTTCATTGGCATTTGACACAATTTACGCTGAAGGTCAAAGAAGATATGTTGAAAGTCTGTCAGCTTATGCAAGACAATTTTTAGATAAAATGAAAAAACCTAACGTTGATCTCATAGAAGGTTTGAGCCCAGCGATAGCAATAGAGCAAAAAAATACATCTAAGAACCCGAGATCTACAGTAGCAACAGTCACAGAAATATATGATTATATGAGAGTTTTGTTTGCTCGTGCTGGCATACCCTACTCTCCATTTACTGGCAAACCAATTACTTCACAAACAATAACTCAAATCGTAGATTTAATAAAAAAATTACCTAAAAAATCAACAATATATATTTATGCACCGGTAGTAAGGGGTCGTAAAGGTGAATATAGAAAAGAGATACTCGGTTATAAAAGAAGAGGTTTTAGAAAAATTAAAATAGATGAAGTTTTATATGATATTGAAAAATCTCCTAATCTGGACAAAAAAGTAAAGCACGATATATCAGTTTTGGTTGATAGAATTGTTTTAAATTCTAAACTTGGAAATAGGTTGGCTGAAAGTGTGGAAACTGCTGTGAACTTATCTAATGGACTAGTTTTTATAGAGTATGAAGATGAAACATTACCTCAAAAATTTAGAAAAATAAAAAAACTAATTTATTCAACAAAGTTTGCTTGTCCTGAAAGTGGTTTTACTATTGAAGAAATTGAACCTAGGTTGTTTTCTTTCAATAGTCCTTATGGTGCATGTGAGGAATGTGAGGGTATAGGTGTCAAATTAAATGTAGATCCAAACTTAGTAATCCCAGACGATAGAAAAACAATAGCAGATGGGGCTATTGAACCATGGGCCAAATCCACAACACTTTATTATGCACAGACACTCGCATCGATTGCTAAACATTATGGTTTTTCTTTAGATGAAAAATGGAAAAAAATACCAAAAAAGTTTAAAGATGTAATCCTTTACGGTTCTGATGATGAAGAAATTAAATTTAATTATGATGATGGATATGAAAAATATTCTCATAAAAAAACATTTGAGGGTGTAATAAATAACCTTGAAAGAAGATTTTTAGAATCTGATAGTGAGTGGAAAAGAGAAGCTATAGCTGAATACCAGTCAGATTCTGCCTGTGAAGGGTGTAATGGAAATAGATTAAAAGAGGAAGCTTTGTGTGTTAAAATAAACAATCATAATATCAGTGAAGTTACGAAAAAATCAATTTTGGATGCATCTCAATGGTTTAGAGATTTAGAAAAAAATTTAGATAAAAGACAATTTAAAATTGCTGAGCATGTTTTAAAGGAAATTAATGAAAGACTTAACTTTTTGCTCAATGTTGGCTTAGACTATTTAACATTATCAAGAGAATCAGGTTCCCTATCTGGTGGAGAGGCACAAAGAATAAGACTAGCATCACAAATCGGGTCTGGATTAACAGGCGTTCTCTATGTGCTTGATGAACCATCTATAGGATTGCATCAAAAAGATAATGTGAAATTAATTAATGCATTAAAAAGATTACGTGATCTTGGAAATACAGTAATTGTTGTTGAGCATGACACAGAAACAATGGAAAATGCTGATCACATTATAGATTTAGGTCCTGAAGCTGGAACGAATGGAGGTCAAATAACTGCTCAAGGAACTTTTGAAGAAATCAAAAAAAATAAAAATAGTATTACAGGTCAATATTTATCTAATACAAAGATCATTGAAATTCCAAAAAAACGACGATTAGCAAAAAATGGCAGATTTGTTGAAATCAATGGTGCTTCAGGAAATAATCTTAATAATGTGAATTTAAAAATTCCAACTGGAAGTTTCACATGTGTCACTGGAGTTTCTGGTAGTGGTAAGTCTACACTAATCTTACAAACACTTTACCATGCTTTAAATTTAACGCTTAACAGCAAAGCTAGAAAGGCTCCTAAAGAATTTAAAAATTATAAAGGTGTTGAACTAATTGATAAAGTTATTGATATTGATCAATCACCAATAGGTAGAACACCAAGATCAAATCCAGCAACCTACACAGGTGCATTTGGACCGATTAGAGATTGGTTTACAAGTTTACCAGAGTCAAAAACTAGAGGTTATAAGCCAGGAAGATTTTCTTTTAACGTTAAAGGAGGAAGATGTGAAGCTTGCGAGGGTGATGGGGTAATTACTTATGAAATGCACTTCTTACCTGACGTCTATATTCAATGTGATGAATGCAAGGGAACGAGATATAATAGAGAAACCCTTGAAATAAAATTTAAAGATAAAAGTATAGCTGATGTTTTGAATATGTCTGTAGACGAGGGTTGTGAATATTTTGAAAATATATCAAATATTAAAACAAAACTACTTACTCTAAAAAAAGTAGGTCTAGGATATATAAAGATTGGACAACAAGCCACGACTCTATCTGGTGGTGAGGCTCAAAGAATTAAACTAGCTAAAGAGCTTTCAAAAAGGTCAACAGGAAGAACTATGTATATTTTAGATGAACCAACAACAGGTCTTCATCAGCACGATATTAAAAAACTCTTAGAAATATTACATACTTTTGTAAAACTTGGGAATACTGTTGTTGTAATTGAGCATAATTTAGATGTTATAAAAACAGCAGATTATATTGTTGATATGGGTCCTGAGGGAGGTGTCAAAGGTGGAAATATTATCGCAGAAGGAAAACCAGAGGATGTTTGTAAGATTAATGGTAGTTATACGGGTCAATTTTTAAAACCTTTATTAAGTTAAAAATATATATTGTTATATTTTATGAAAATTTGTATATAGTGTTTGTTATGGGAAATTTATTATCTTCGTTATCTAAAACAATTCACGCTTCTGTACTCTTGGCAATCATTCTATTTTTAGGTTTATTCTATCAAAATGATGGATTTAGTTTTGACAGAATTTTTTGGAGTTGGATAGCAAGATATACACATGTAATAGTTGGTATAATGTGGATCGGTCTTCTTTGGTACTTCAATTTTGTTCAAATTCCTAATATGGCTAAAATTCCAGATGAACAAAAACCTGCTATTGGAAAAGTCATAGCTCCTGCAGCGTTATTCTATTTTAGATGGGCTGCTGCTTTCACAATTTTATCTGGGTTAATTCTTGCTGGACTTAATGGATATTTGCATGACGCAATGACATTAAGTTTTGGATCTGGAATTCCTAAACATACTGCTATTGGTATTGGCATGTGGCTAGGTATTATTATGGCTTTCAATGTATGGTTTGTAATTTGGCCAAACCAAAAAAGAGCTTTGGGAATTGTTGATTGTGATCCTGAGTTAAAAGTCAAATCAGCAAGAACTGCAATGTTATTTTCTAGAACGAATACGTTATTATCTCTACCTATGTTATTAACAATGGTAGCTGCCCAAAATTTATACTAAACTTTATCTTTATCACTTAATACTGTTTTTTGTGAAACTTTAAGTCTCACTAAAACTGTATTAGCAATATAAATTGAAGAATAGGTCCCAAAAACTACACCAAAAATCATAGCTAGAGAAAAGCCTTTTAAAATTTCACCTCCAAAAAAGAATATTGACAATAAAGCTAATAAGGTTGTTATAGATGTAATTAGAGTTCTGGATAAAGTTTCGTTAATTGAAATATTTGTTAATTCATAAATTTTAATATCTGAATATTTTCTTAAATTTTCTCTAACTCTATCAAAAATAACAACCGTATCATTCATTGAATAACCAACAATAGTTAAAACAGCAGCGATAATTGATAAATTAATTTCAAGCCCTAGTAACGAAAATAATCCTAATGTGACAATAACATCATGAAAAAGAGCAGCTATAGCTCCAAGACTAAATTGCCATTCAAATCTGATCCAAATATAAAAAAGCATTAGGGCTAGAGCTACAGATATAGCTATTATGCCTGATTTCAATAATTCAGCACTTACTTTTGGACCAACATTTTCAACTCTTCTAAAATCAAAATTATTAGCATAAGATTTATCTAAGTTTAGTTTAATTTCTTCAATTACATTTTTATTATCATTAATTTCAAATTTTATTAAAAAGTCAGTCTCGTTTCCAAAATTTTTTACAGAAACATCTCCTAAATTCATCTGATTAAGATTGTCTCTTAAAGAGGAAACATTCATCTTTGAATCGGAAGATCTTAATTCAATTAATGTGCCTCCTTTAAAATCTATTCCAAAATTTAAGCCTTTAAATATAAGAAGCAATAAAGATGTTGTGACCAGTATTATTGATAGAATGTTAAATTGGTTATAGTACTTATTAAATGCTATCATTTAAATTAATCCATTTTTTTCTTTATTTTTTGAAACATATAAAACAGTCAATAGTCTGGCTATGAAATAAACTGAAAAGAGTGTAGTGAAAATTCCTATACCAAGAGTTAAAGAAAAGCCTTTTATAGGCCCTGATCCCATTAAAAATAAAATTATTGCAGCTAATAGAGTTGTTATATTAGCATCAAGAATAGCTGTTCTTGATTTTGTATAACCGCTATCAAATGCTATCAAGTTATTTTTTTCATTTTTTAGTTCTTCTTTAATTCTTTCAAATATTAAAACATTTGCATCAACAGCCATTCCAACAGTTAATATTATCCCAGCTATTCCAGGCAAAGTTAAAGTCGCTTCAAATATTGTTAAAACTCCTACTAAAAGAAATAAGTTTATAATTAGTGTTATATTGGTGATTAATCCAAATATTTTGTATTTTATAAAAATAAATACAATAACAAGAATAAACCCAATAATTAATGCGACTATCCCAGCATTAATTGAGTCTTGTCCTAAGTCTGGACCAACTGTTCTTTCCTCAATGATATTTAGAGGTGCAGGTAATGCACCAGATCTTAATAATAGGGCAAGATCTGTAGCTGATTGAAAGGTAAAACCACCGCTTATTTGACCAGATCCGCTAGCAATTGTATCTCTTATGACAGGAGCACTTATGATTTTACCATCCAAGACTATAGCCAGTTGTTTTCCTATGCCAGAGGAGGTAGCTTTACCAAATCTTTTTGCTCCTACTCTATCGAGAGTAAACGAAACAACAGTTTCGTTTGTTTCATTATTCATTCTTGGTTGTGCATCTAAAAGATTATCACCACTTAAAATTATTCTCTTACTAACCATGGCTTCTGTACTGTCATCTTCATATTTTAATTTTTCTGCACCAAAAGAATCTTCGCTACTATTAGTAACAAATCTAAATGTTAAATTTGCAGTTTTACCAAGTAGTGATTTAATTCTCATAGGATCATCTAAACCAGGAAGTTCAACTAAAATTCTATCATTACCACGCTTAAGTATGTTTGGTTCATTCGTTCCTATTTCATCAATTCTTCTTCTAACTATTTCTAAAGCTTGATCTTGAGATGAGGTTTTAAGTTCTATGATACCTTGTCTTGAATAACTAACAATAAAGTTATTATCTTTTTGAATTATATCTAATTGATGTGATTTAAATCTTTGGTAATAAGGATTTAGTTCACTCTCTTTATCAGAAAATACTTCTAGTATTGTTTCTTGATATTGTTTTTCAGCAGAAAAAGAAAGTTTTTGATCTACAAGTTTAATGTTATTGATTCTAACTTTTTTTTCTTTAAAATGATTTCTAATAGTAACTGTTAAGTTTTGAAGTTTTTGTTCTATTACGGGTGTATTATCAATTTCTAAAAGTAGGTAAGATCCACCTTGTAAATCTAATCCCAGATTTATTTTTTTATTTAATAATTCATTACTAAATTTAAGAATGTTAGATGAAGCAAATAGTATAAAAAATAAAGATATAAGTGAAATAAAGAATATTTTTAATTTTGAAAAGTATAACACTTTATTTTAACAAAATTTATTTCTTAATTTCTTGATTATTCATTAAACTTTGAATACCAGTTCCTCTTACAACTTCAACAGTAACATTGTCAGCAATTTCTACTTCTACTTTATCATTATCAATAACTCTAGATATGGTTCCCGTGATACCTCCTGAAGTTACAATTTTATCCCCTTTTTTTAAACTCTCAACCATTGCCTTATGTTCTTTAACTTTTTTTTGTTGAGGTCTAATTAAGAAAAAATAAAATATAACAAAAATTAATATTAACGGTATAAATTGGCCTATTCCTGAACTTTCCATAATACTCCTTAATTTAAAAATGAATATTTATACTATCTATCGAATTAAAACAACTTTAATTGCTTAAAATTTTTTCCAAATTGTTCATATACGGTCTAAGAACTTTTGGAATAGTTATCGAGCCATCCTTTTGTTGATAATTTTCTAAAATAGCAATAAGTGTTCTGCCTACAGCTAGACCGCTGCCATTTAAAGTGCCTGCATAGAGAGTTTCATTTTTTTGATTCTTATATCTAGTTTTCATTCTCACCGCTTGAAATGTTGAGCATGATGAGCAAGACGAAATTTCTCTATATTTATTTTCAGATGGTAACCAAACTTCAATATCATAAGTTTTTTCAGCACTGAAACCCATGTCTCCACTGCATAAAATCATTTTTCGATAAGGAATCTCAAGAAGGTCTAAAATTCCAGTTGCACAATTTGTCATTCTCTCAAGTTCTTCAAGACATTTTCCTTGTTCAACAATACTAACCATTTCAACTTTATAAAATTGATGCTGTCTGATCATGCCTTTCGTATCTTTTCCATAACTGCCTGCTTCTTTTCTAAAACAAGGGGTAGATGCAACAAATCTCATAGGTAAAGATTTTAGATCTATTATCTTATCTTTAACAATATTAGTTAAAATTACTTCTGCTGTAGGGATTAAAAATTTTCTTTCAGATCCCACTTCAAGTTTTAATTCAAATTGATCATTTTCAAACTTGGGAAGCTGACCAGTTCCAAACATAGTATTTTCAGATGCTAATAATGGAGGAGAAATTTCTTCATAACCATTTTTAAAAATATGAGTATTAAGCATAAAACTAGAAAGAGCTCTTTCCAATAGTGCTAATTTATTTTTTACAAACACAAATCTTGAACCAGTTGTTTTTGTTGCCAAATCAAAATCAAGCATTCCTAAGTTTTCTCCTAATTCATAATGAGACTTTGGAATAAAATCAAATTTAGGTATTTGACCTGATTTATTAATTTCAATATTATCATTTTCATCTTTTCCATTTGGTACATCTTGATGAGGTATATTTGGAATATTCGATAAAATTTTATGTAAATCATCTTTGATTTTTTTTTGATGTTCATTAATTTTTTCTATTGAAGATGAAATATCTTTTGATTTTGCAAATAAAGATTTATCTTTAGATTTTGAAATATCTTTTTTTTCTTTTTCTAAAAGTTCTTTTTTTTGGATTAATTCTCTATTTTTTTCATCTAAATTTTTAAGTCTATTAAAATCTAAATCTACAGATCTTTTTTCAAGTGATTTTTTGAAAGAAACAAAATCTTTTCTAATTTCTTTTAAATTATGCATCAGAGTCTTTTAAATTTTTATTTTCTATAAATTTTACAGAAAATATTGATAATTCATATAAAATTAATAAAGGAATTGCTAAACCAATTTGCGTAATTGGATCTGGAGGTGTTAGCAATGCAGCAGCAGCAAATATAATAACAACCACATATTTTCTTCTATTTTTTAGAAATTTAGAGTCAACCACACCTACACGTGCTAATAAACTTAAAACTACGGGCAGTTGAAAACTTATTCCAAAAGCAAAAATAAGTTTCATCACTAATGATAAGTATTCATTCACTTTCGCTTCTAATTGTATTGGTAAATTTGTTGATAAGCCAGTGCTTTCAAATGATAAAAAAAATTTAATCGCTAATGGCATTATTAAATAATAAACCAGCATTCCACCTAATAAAAATAAAATTGGTGTTAAAACTAGATACGGTAAAATTGCAATTTTTTCATGTTTATAAAGACCTGGTGCTATAAACTTCCATATTTGCATCAAAATAAAAGGACATGTTACAAAAAAAGCAGTAAAAAAAGAAACTTTTAAATAAGTTAAGAAAGTTTCCTGTAATGCCGTAAAAATAAGCCTTCTATTTGAACCATCATCTCTTACAGCTTTAGCGAAAGGTTCAACTAAAAAACCATACAAATGTTCTGCAAAAAAATAACATGCTATAAAAAAGATTATCAAAAATATAAAACTATGAATTAATCTTTTTCTTAATTCAGCCAGATGGCTTATGAAGCCGCTTTCTTTATCTTCATGACTCATCTTTTTTATCATCATCTTTTTCTATGTGATTATCGTCTATATCGATATTAGAAACTTCATTTTGTATATTGTTAATATATTTTTTTATACTTCCAATCCAAGATCCAGCTTTTTTTAACATAATTGGAAAATCTTTTGGACCAAGTACAATAATAGCTAATGCCACTATAATTAAAATCTCAAACCAACCAATAGTAGGCATGTGATTTATTCTTTATTGTTTGAATCTTGATTGTTTGTATCTTGATTTTCGTCAGATATATTTCTAGGTTCGTTATCATCAGTTACATCTGATGCCATACCTTTTTTAAAACTTTTAATTCCTTTAGCAACATCACCCATTAGACTAGATATCTTGCCTCTACCAAACAGTAAAACTACAAGTATTACAACAATAGCTATTTGCCAAATTCCAATGCTCATAGAAAACTTATAACCTTTTTATCATAAATTTAAAATACCTTTTTTTATGTAGTTTAATTTGATGGTCTATTTATTTTCTTCTGAATTGAGAGTACTACTCAACATTTCATCAATATTGGAGTAAATGTCTTCTTTTTTATCATCTTGTTTTTCCTTGTAAAATTTACCTGTTCCAAAAATTGCATTATCGATATTGGTACTATCAATTAAACCTGCAGCACCTAATTCATCTACAGTTGGTAAATCAGATAATTTTTGAAGATTAAAATGACTTAAAAAATCTTCAGTAGTTATATATTGAATAGGTTTACCTGGAACATCTTTTCTGCCACCAGGTTTTACCCAATTTAACTCCATTAATATTTCTAGTGTATTAGTACCAAATGCAACACCTCTGATTTCTTCAATTTCTGCTCTTGTTACAGGTTGATGATAAACTATTATAGCTAAGGTTTCTACAGCAGCTCTCGATAATTTTTTTTCAACAGTTTTTTCTTGAGTCATTAAATTAGATAAATTTGGTGAAGTTCTAAAAGACCATTTTTTAGAAATGCAAACCAAATTGATGCCTCTATCAGAATATTCAGATTGTAATTTTAATAATATTTTTTCAACATTGGATTTTTTTGAAATTTTATTTTGAATAGTTATTATATCTAAAGGCTCTGCTGCAGCAAAAACTATCGCTTCAATTTCTTTTTCTACAGAAGATAGTTTGGTAGGAAATTTTATAACATTATTTTTTTTCTTATTTGTTTTTTTAGTCACTTGTTTTCCTTTATATAAATTTCATCAAAAAGATCTTTTTGTTTAATTCTTAAATTACCCTCTTTAACAAGTTCTAATGAACCAGCAAATATACCTGCTTTGCCAGTTCTTTTATATTTATTTCCTTGTTTAAAACCTTTTGGTATTAAATCGTCAAGTTTTTTCCAATCTATTAACTTGCCAAAGAAATTTTTGATCGTTTTTATTCCTTCTTCTGTAGTGAATACTGGTAACTTAGGAATATTCATTTTTTGAAAATCTTTCGTCATAATTATTATTGAATACGTTTTTAATAATTCAAATAAATTCAATTTATATTCGCTATTATATATAGGTCTAATTCCAGCTCTGCTGCCTCTCGTTCGAATTTCTCTTCCTAATCTTTTTCTTTTAAGCATTTGCTCAGATAATAATCGAATTAACTCTAATTTCTTTAATTGTAACTTTAGTTTTTCAGCTACTTCTTGAACTTTAAATTCTTCTTCTGGAGTTCCTGGTAATAATAATTTAGATTTCAAATAAGCTAACCAAGTAGCTATTAGTAAATATTCAGAAGCAATTTCTAAATTTAAATTATTTTCTTTTGTAATAAAATTATGAAATTGGTCAGCTAATTTTGTAATCGAAATATCTTCTAAATTAACTTTTTGAGCTTTTGCCAGATCTAACAAAACATCTAATGGACCTTTGTAGTTTTCAACGTCTACTTTAAATAATACGGAATCGTTTTCTTTCATTTTGTAATATTAGCTTAAAATTTTATAGAATTGTGATGTTTTTTTTTGAGTTAATTTATCAATAATTGGAGAGTTTTTTCCAACAATCTCCATTTCTTTAAAGTTTCCATTGCAGTGTAACGCTATGTTACAGCCTGAATTAAACGTTTTAATCGTATTCTCTTTAAGAGTGCCTTTTAAACTTTTCATGGATAAATCATCAGAAATCAAAATATTTTTAAAACCAATTTTATTTCTTATTAATTTTATTATCTTTTTAGAATGGGTAACTGTATTTTTATCATCAATTTTGTTAAATATAATATGAGCTGTCATAGCAAAAAAAGTTTTTTTGTTTTTAAATGGGAAAAAATCTTTTTTTAATAATAATTTAAGTTTTTTATTTACTTTTGGAGTAAATTTATGACTATCAACTTTGGCTAATCCGTGACCAGGAATATGCTTAATTACAGTACCAATTCCGTTTTCATGATAACACTTAATACAATAGTCCCCTATTTTTGAGACTATTTTAGGATCTTTGGAAAATGATCTATCACCAATAATATTTGAAGCACCTTTAAATCTTAAGTCCAAAACAGGAGCTGTATTAATATTTACACCTATCAATTTTAATAAGTGAGATGTTTTATCTATAAATAATTTAAAAAAAAATCTAAATTCTTTATAATTTTTAGTGTATTTTTTTCCAAAAAATTCAGAAGTAAGATTATCAAAAGAAATAATATTTTTTAATCTATTTACTCTGCCCCCTTCTTGATCAATTAATATCGGATAGTTTTTATCATTAAAAATTTTTCTAATTGAAGTAGTTAACTTAAATGTTTGATTTAGATTTTTAATATTTCTGGAAAATAAAATTACACCCCAAGGCTTATAAAAATTTAAAAAATTTTTTTCTTTTTTTGAAAGGCTTGTTGATTTGATGCCAATAATAAATGATCGACGATTATTCATTAGACTCTAATAGTTTCCAAAAATTAAACTTTTTCTTTTTATTGTTTGATTGTTCAACATATTCTATAATATTTATTGTATCATCTTCTAAAGTAGGTATTTTTTTTGCATAATTACTAATTTTTTTATCAATTGTGCTAAAAGATCTAAATGATTTTTTTTTATTTGTATCTGAAAAATAATATTTACCAGTTAAAAATAAAAATAAAAAAATGGTAATAATAAATATTAAATATTTTATTTCTTTAATCATTACATTTTTTCAGGAACTGAAACTCCAACTATATTCATTCCAGATTGAACTACATTAGAAATAGCTTTTAAAAAAATTAATTTACTATCTGTGATTTTTTTTTCTTTATTAATGAATCTTTTTTCAGGATTGTCTTTACCAAGATTCCAATAAGAGTGAAATAAAGATGACAATTCATATAAATAAGTCGGTATTCTGTGTGGTTCAAGTTTATTAGTTGATGCATCTATACATTTAGGCCATTCTGATAATTTTTTTAAAATATTGATTTCATCCTGTGAATACTGAAAATCATATTTTCTTATATTAATTTCAGATTTTAAATCTTTATCTAAATGTCTAAAAACTGAAGCTATTCTGGCATAACTGTATTGAACATAATAAAGTGGGTTATCTTTAGATTTTTCAATGACATTATCAAAATCAAAGTCCAGTTCGACATCACTACTTCTGTTCAACATAATAAATCTTGTTGCATCTTTTCCCACTTCATTAATTAAATCATCTAGTGTGATATAATCACCTTTTCTTTTTGACATTTTAAAAGGTTTTTTATCCTTGATAAGTTTTACTAATTGACTGACTTTACAGATCAATTTGCCTTTTGAACTAGATAGTGCTTCTACAGATGATAATATTCTTTTTATATATCCAGTGTGATCAGCTCCTAAAATGTTAATTAACTGATCATATTTTCTATCTAATTTATTTTTATGATATGCAACATCACTAGCAAAATAAGTCCAAGCTCCATCAGATTTTTTTAATGCTCTGTCTTTGTCATCACCAAAATCTGTTGACTTAAAAAGTAATTGTTCTCGCTCTACCCATTTGTCTTCATCCTCTCCAGCTGGGGCTTTAATTTTACCTTTATAAACAAAGTTATTTTTTTGGAGAAAATCAATTACTTTTTCGACTTCTAGATTTGTAACTAACTCTTTTTCACTAATAAAATTATCATGTTTTATACCGAGACTATTAAGATTGCTTTTAATTAGTTTTAGAGCTTCGTTGATTGATAAAACAGTTAATTCATCAGATATCTTATTAAATTCATTAAAGTCAATTTTCTTATTTGCTTTGATTATATTCTGAGCAAAATCAATTAAATAATCTCCTGGATATAAATCTTCATTATTAGAAGGAAATGTCTCATTAAAAACTATTTCTCTTATTCTAAAATATACAGATTTTGTAAAATTTATAATTTGATTACCATAATCATTTACATAATATTCTTTTGTTACTTTATGTCTGTTAAATAATAAAACATTGGCAATTACATCACCTAAAATTGCCCCTCTACAATGACCTACATGTAAAGGGCCAGTTGGATTAGCTGATACAAATTCAATTAAATAGTTTTTCTTTTTTTCTTTTGTGTTTATTCCAAACGTTTTAGAATTTTTGATTATTTCTTCTACAAAATTAGTCCAAAAAATTGGTTTAAACTTAATATTAATAAAACCTGGTTTTATTATTGAAATATCTTCAATAAGTTTATCATTTTTTTTTATGGCTTCGACTAAAACAGGAGCTAAATCAGTCGGAGATTTTTTATTTATCTTAGATAAAACCATTGCTACATTGGTTGAAATATCACTATTAAATTTTGAAGGAGGTATTTCAACGGTAATAGCATCTAACTTATCAGGTAAAATTAAATTACCGTTTTTAGATAAATCTAATAGGATTTTATTTATCTTATCTAAATACTTGTCAAAAATATTCATTTAGTATTTTTATAAAGGTTAATTGCGTATCGGTCGGTCATTCCAGATATAAAATCTGAAATTGCTCTATATTTATTTTTGATTAGTTGATTTTTTGAAATAAATTTACTTGGGTTTCTATCTATTCTTTTAAATAGATTTTTGATAATTGATTTACCTTTATTATTTTTACCTAACACATTTCTATTATTATACATTTTTGTTTTTAAAAAATATCTTATTTCATTTTCATAATTTTTAACTTTATCAGAAAATTCAACGATTAAAGAACTTGTTTTGTTAACATCTTTAAATGTTTTAATTTTGTTATATCTTAAATTATTTTTTGTATTATTTATTAAATCTTTAATCATTAAGTCTATTGAGTCTCTAATAATCTGGTAAGTTGCTATTTTATAATTTTGTTTATTTATCTTTTTTTTATATTTT
>Ga0209425_10000728_pt1 | contig 39269 bp, 38 predicted proteins | sample COG_05_FD_184749 | JGI IMG/M metagenome (GOLD analysis project Ga0209425, IMG submission 184749) | Pelagic Microbial community sample from North Sea - COGITO 998_met_05 (SPAdes) (version 2) | ecosystem: Environmental > Aquatic > Marine > Neritic zone/Coastal water | place: Helgoland, sampling...
AAATTTTAAAAACATTTATTTTTCTTATGAAGAAGTAATAAAATTACTTAAAAAAAAACCACATCTAAATAAAATTAACTCAAGTTTATCACTTGCTCACTATTCTGATCTTAATAAAGGTCAAAAAGTTTGGAGAAGGGCATTGGGTGTAATACCAGGGGGAAATATGTTTTTCTCAAAAAATCCAAATATTTTCTTGCCTAATTTTTGGCCAACTTATTTTTCAAAAGCAAAAGGTTATAAAATCTGGGATTTAGATGGAAAAATGCTCAGAGACTTTTCTTTTATGGGGGTTGGAACAAATATTTTGGGGTATGCTAATCCAGAAGTAAATAGCTTTGTAATATCAAAATTAAAACAAGGAAGTACATCTACTCTAAACTCTATTGAAGATATTTTATTATCAGAAAAGTTAATTGATATTCATCCATGGTCTGAAATGGTTAAATTATGCAGAACAGGTGCCGATGCGGCAGCAATTGCTATAAGAATATCACGAGCTCATAACAAAAAAAATAAAGTTATTGTTTGTGGATATCATGGTTGGCATGATTGGTATCTTGCAGCAAATTTGAAAAATAAAAATAATCTTGATGAACATTTGATTGCAGGTATTGGTGCAAAAGGCGTATTGAAAGATTTAAAAAATTCAACATTACAATTTAGCTATAATGATTTTAACACTTTAGAGTCTTTAGTAAATAATAACAAAGATATTACTGCTTTAGTAATGGAGGTAAAGCGCAATATAGACCCAAAAAATAATTTTTTAAAGAAAGTTCGGAATTTAACTTCAAAAAAAAATATTACTTTAATTTTTGATGAATGCACTTCAGGTTTTAGATCGACCATGGGAGGTTTACACATGTATTATGATATTGAACCTGATATTTGTTTATTTGGTAAGGCCTTAGGAAATGGCTATCCAATTAATGCAGTAATTGGAAAAAGAGACATAATGAAAGTAGCAGAGGAGTTATTTATAAGTAGCACTTTTTGGTCTGAAAAACTTGGTCCTTCTGCAGCTTTGAAGACGATAGAAATTATGGAAAGAGATAAATCTCATGAATACATTAAATTAATAAATGCAAAAGTTAAAAATATTTGGAAAAAAACTGCCGAACTTCATAATATTAATATTCAAATAGAGGGCATGGATGGAATACCAAGTTTTAAATTTAATTATAAAGATAATTTAGCATTCAAGACTTTTCTAACTCAAGAAATGTTAAAAAAGAATATTTTAGCTACTAATTCTATTTATTTGAGTATATCTCATGATGAAAGATTAATAAGCATGTATCAAGAAAATTTAGATAAAATTTTTAGAGATATTAAAAAATGCATAGATGAAAAATTAAACATCAATGACTTGCTAATAGGACCCATATCTAAACCTGGCTTAAGACAAAGAAATTATGCATAAAACATCGATTAAACATGCAAAACTATTTATCGATAGTTACTTGACAAAAAAATCAAAAATTCTAGAAGTTGGTTCTCAAAGTGTAAATAGCATTACATTTAAAGAAATACTTAATAATAAACATGAATACCTAGGTGTAGATATGGTTAGTGGAAAAAATGTAGACATAGTTCAAGATGATCCCTATAAAATACCATTCAATAATGATACTTTTGATGCAGTAGTCTCCACTTCTGCTTTTGAACACACAGAATTTTTTTGGTTAACTTTTAATGAGATAATTAGAGTGTTAAAGCCACATGGGCTATTTTATTTAAACGCCCCCTCAAATGGTCGCTATCACAAATATCCAGTCGATTGCTATAGATTTTATCCAGATAGTGGTAAGGCTCTTCAAAAATGGGGCAAACATAGCGGTTACAAAAATATCGCAATGTTAGAATCTTTTGTAGGAAAGAGAGATAATGGACTTTGGAATGATTTTTGTTCCATTTTTCTTAAGGATAAAGATTTTATTGAGAAATATCCAAAAAGAATTATTGATCAAATCAAAGATTTTAATTATGGAATTTGTTATGAAAAAGATTTGGTAATAAATAATTTTCCTTCTGATGATGATAATAATTTAAATGTTTTAAAAAATATTTTAATCTCGTATTTTAAAAAATTTTTTTTTCAAATAATGAAAAAATTGCTTAAAATGTTTGGTATTTTCAATTTAATTAAAAATTTATTTAAAAAATAATAATTAATGATGGTAGACGACTCATTTGTAAAAGATAAAAAAATTCTATTTATTCTGCAAAGAAATCATGCATTTAAAGAATTTCCAACTGTCGAAAGACTTTATAAAGCTGGAGCCAAACTTGCAACATTTGCATTTAAAGAGACTTGTGAAAAAATGGTATCAACACAAGATGAAGTTAAATTTGAGAGTATCTTAAAACATAGCTACATAGAGGAAAACGCTAAAAAAATTGTAAATAATAATAAATATACTTTTGAAAATTTTAGAGAAGATTATGATATATCATCTATTTATAAACATGCTTCTTCACTAAGAAGAAAAGTCACATCATATGAAAAAAAATATCCATTTGCCTTTGAGCAGTCAGCAACTGATCAAGAGATAGAAGATTATATTTTAGCTTTTGGTTTTGAATTGAAAAAGTTTTTTTATAATTTTAAGCCAGATATATGCATTGGTTACATATGGGGCAGTATTGGTTATTTAATGTTAGAAAAATTATGTAACAAAGAAAAAGTACCATATTATAATCATTCAGATACTAAAATTGATGATATTTCAGCTTTTTTTTATAATACAGCTCATTCAAAAAGTTTTTTTCATCAAAAAATAAAAGATTTAAATGACAAAAAAATTATTTCAAAAAATAGATTAAAAGCAAAAAATTATATTCAAAATTACTTGTCATCACCTACTAAACAAGGTTTTAATAGTTTAACTAATTTATTAGTAGAGCCCGAAGTGTTAGATAAAAAAATATTTAATTTTACTGACATCAAAATACTTTTAAGAAATTTATATTACACATCAAAAAAAACAAATATTAAGTATAAGCCAAATGATGGATCAGATCAGACAACTTTTTTTTATGATATAAGAGATTATATTTTTAAACAAAAAAATATTTTTCAAGTTAGTAAAATTAAATTTGATAAATTAGAAGATATTGATAACTTTGTTTATATGCCATTAGGACTTTATCCAGAAACGCAACTGGGTATGCTTAATAATGTTTATGACAATCAATTAAATACAGCAAGAATTTTAGCTAGATTTCTTCCTAATAATCTTAAGTTAGTCGTAAAAGATCATCCAAGAGCTTTTTCTAAAAATTCAAAAAGTTTTTTATTAAAATTACAAAATTCTCCAAATGTAAAACTAATAGATCACAAAACTACAAATGATGAAATTTATAAAAAAATGAAATATTTAATATCTTTCTGTGGTACCTCAATATTTGAAGCATGCATGTACAAAAAGCCAGCTTTACAAATTGGAACACTTGGCGTTATGAACGATTTACCAAATTTCTATTTATTGAATGATATAACAAAAGTTGAAGATGTTATATCAGAGATAGATCATAATTTTATAGAATATTCAAAATCTCAAAATTATGAGGATAAGCTAATAAATTATATTAGTGCAGCATATGATATAGGATTTTCTACCAGTATATACGAAAGTAAAGTGCAAGAGAATAAAGAATATCAAGAATATATGTATAAAGTTCATTTAAGCGAAATAAAAAAAATATTTAAATATAAAGATAAATTTAAATTCTAAATAAAGCGATGTTAATATTAATAAATTTTATTACAAAAAATTAATAAATGTACAAAATACTAAAAAAAATAATCCCAGATTATTTTAAAAAAATAATTATTAAAGAAGTAGATAAAAATTATCTTTTCTCAGGATGGGGAATGAAATCAAGAGGGTGCCCACCATGGAAATATGTCCATAATTTAAATGATAAAACATATTTATTATATTTTAACGATATTCAGAAAGAGCTTGAAAAAAAAATAGTTTCTAAAAAGTTTATCTTAAATCAATTCCCATTAAATGCTTTAGCCAAAATTATTGAATTTAGATGGAGGCATTATACAATTTGTATGACAATAAAATTTTTAAAAAAAAATAAAAATAAAATAACACTAGTTGAAGCCGGGACAGCAGATGGTTTAACGGCGTGGTTTGCATTAAGTGCTGCTAAAAAAGAAAAATTAAGAATTAGTAATTTTTACTTATATGATTCATGGCATTCTATGATTAAAAAGTATTTATATTCATCAGAATTTCGTCAAATTGGAAGATACGAGAACAATGATCTAGAAAATGCTAAAAGAAACTTAAATAATTTTAAGAACGTTAAGTTTATTAAAGGTTTTATACCCAAAACATTAAATAAAAAAAACTCTCCTAAAAATATAGATTGGTTACATTTAGACTTAAATTCAGCAAAACCAACAATGCAAGTTCTTAATTTTTTTGAAAAAAGATTAAACAAAAATTCAATTATATTATTTGATGATTATGGTTCAGTAAGTCATGAGTTGGCAAGAATCAAGATAGATAATTGGTGTAAAAAAAGAAAAGGAATTTTATGGGCTTTATCGACTGGGCAAGCAATTTATTTTACTTAAAAATTGAAGTTTATCTAACATGAAAAAAATTAGCTTTTTAAAGGTTATTGATAAAATTTTCCAAAATTTATCTTTAAGAAGAAAAATTACTGTAGGTATTTTTTTTATTTTTAGTTTATTTAGTGCATTTGCAGAGATCGCCAGTATTTCTATTATTATCCCATTTATGGACTTAATGATTGACCCAAGTAAAATTAATTTTTACTTCGAAAAATTTAATATGAATATTGAATTAGAAAAATTTTCAAATAGAGAAATATTAATATCGATAACATTAATTTTTATAAGCATAATCTTATTAGCTACATCATTAAAAATTCTTCTAGGTTATATAGGTACAAAAATTTCCACATCAGTAACTCATGAAATGAACACCTTAGTTTTTGCCCAAATTGTAAACTCTGAATATTTGACAGACAATATTAATGATGAAAATAATGTTAACTCATCTTTTTTTCAAGTTCATAGTGTTACAGTTTTTTTAGAACAATTTTTATCAATAATATCTAATAGTATTATTTTTTTATTTATATTATTTTTTACAGTAAGTTTAACTGGCGAAAAAGTAATCTTCGCTACTTCAATATTTGTTTTATTATATTTTTTAATCACCCTTATTACAAAAAAAATATTATATAGAAATAGCAAAATATTAGCAAAAAATTTTGAAAATAGAGTTACACACCTGAATAACACTGTTGCTCTTTTTAAGAATATAAAAGTAGATTTCCTCGAAAAATATTTTTATTCAAATTTTACAAAAATTGATTATCAAATTGCAAAAGCATCTTTGGTTAATACAATTATGGTTGCAATACCAGGGACTATGATGATCTCCCTTGCGATTATTATTTTTTCATTACTTATATTGATAACAAATATGAGTGATTATGGATTAATTGATCGTATACCAATATATGCTGCATTGGTATTTGGTATACAAAAAATGCTACCTATGATGCAAAGTATTTATGGGGCAATAACTAAAATGAGAGCCAATATGTATCAGGCTCTTATAGCCTTGCAGCTAATTTTAAAAAATAAAAAGAAAAGATTAAAAATTAATAAAAATAAAATTAATTTTAAGAGAGAAATAAAGTTTAAAAATATAAATTTTAAATACAAAAATAAAAAAGAATTAATATTAAAAGATTTAAATTTTGAAATGGAAAAAGGAGATAGGATATTAATAAGTGGACCATCTGGTTCAGGAAAAACTACTTTCCTAAATATTTTGTTAGGATTGATGAAACCTTTGAAAGGTATTGTTTTAATTGACGGCAAAAAAATTAATAATAGCAGTCACAGCTCATTGAGAAATATTTACTCTTACATACCCCAAAATATATTTGTTTTTAATGGTTCATATGAAGAAAATATTTCATTAAATTTTAATAGCGATAAAGAAATAGATAAAAAGAGAGTTGTTTTTTGTGCAAAAATTGCAGAAATAAATAGTCATATTAAATCCGCTAAAAATAATTATAAAACGATGATATCACACAATGGTAGAAACATATCTGGAGGACAACTTCAAAGAATAGGTATTGCAAGAGGATTATATAAAAATTCAGAAATTGTGATACTTGACGAAAGTACAAATGCAATAGATAGACAAAACGAAAATAAGATTTATAAAAACTTAAGCAAAAATCAATTTAAAGATAAAACCTTAATATTTGTATCACATAAAAAAATCAATGATAAATACTTTAATAAGAAATATATTTTACTTAACAAAAGATTAAAAAGAATTAAATAGATTTATGAATATACTTATAACAGGAGGTCAAGGATTTGTTGGTTCTCATCTGGCCAATAGATATAAAAAACAAGGACATAATGTCATAAGCATTGATAGTGGCATTGGAGGATATTTAGATAACCTTACCAATATTAAAAATTACAAAATTGATTGCTGTGATTTTAAAAAGGTTTGTGAAATATTTAAAAAATATAAATTTGATTTAGTAATTCACTCAGCTTGCACACCGTATGAGGGCTTAAGTGTAGTATCACCTATACTAGTAACTAGAAATACTTTTGATGCAACTGTGTGTATTTTAACAGCTTCTATAAAATTTAAGATTAAAAGATTTGTATACCTAAGCTCAATGGCAAGATATGGTTCTCAAAAAACTCCTTTTACTGAAGAAATGAATACTGCACCTGAGGATCCTTATGGAATTGCTAAAGTAGCCTCAGAAGAAGTTGTGAAATGTTTATGTGATGCAAATAATGTGGAGTGGGTTATAGCTGTACCTCATAATATTTATGGCCCAAACCAAGTTTATGATGATCCATATAGAAACGTTGTTTCAATTTTTTTACACAGACAATTGAAAAAAAAACCTGCAATAATTTATGGAGATGGAGAACAAAAAAGGTGCTTTTCATATATAGATGATACATTGCAGGTATTTGATCAAATTTGTTTCGATAAAAAATCAAAAAGTGAGATATTTAATATTGGACCAGACGAAGATTATATTAGCATCAAGGAACTTGCAGATTTATGTGCAAATGCAACAAATTTTAACGAACCGCATCAATTTTTAGCTAATAGACCTAAAGAAGTAAAATATGCAACATGTTCATCTAATAAAATAAGAAAATATTTTAATTATAATACAAGTGTAGACTTATCTGAAGGTATTGAAAAAACTTTACAATATATAAAAAAAAGAGGATTAAAAGAATTTAACTATAATTTACCAATAGAAATTGATAACGAGTTAACCCCAAAAAGCTGGACAAAAAAACTAATTTAGAAAATGAAAAGTACTAAAATAAGTTGCATTATACCCACATGTGACAGATTAGATTTATTAAAATTGACTTTAGAGTCTGTGTTAGGGCAAACAGTAATGCCAAGAGAAATATTAATTATTAATAATGGTTTAAAAGATATTAATTTTGAAGATATTAACAATCCTGACCATGAAAAAAATAATATCAAAATATTCAATCTTCCTAAATATGCAGGTCTAGCTCAATCTTTAAATTTTGGATCCAGTATTGCCGAGGGCGAATATTTGGCTTTTTTAGAAGATGATGATTTGTGGGAATTAGATTATATAAATAAATTGTCTGAAAGTTTATCTAGTGAATTTCAAGCATATGTTGCAAGAATAGATAAGTTAGATAATGGAAAAATTAGCTTATTTAAAAATGCAAAAGGGAAAATAAATATAAAGAATTTTTTTTCGTTTAATCCAGGAGTGAATATTTCAAATTTGTGTATTGAAAAAAAAGCTTTATTTGAAATATCAGGTTTTGATCCTAAAATTAAAGTAGGAGTGGATAAGTGTGTTGTGATTGATCTTTTACTAGCAAATAAAAAATTTATTGTTTTAGATCATATTCAAGAAATTGGAAGAACACATGATGGAGTCAGACTTTCAGGAAGCAATAAAAATATGATTGAAAGTCAAGTTGCATTTTATATTAAATATAGAAAAAAAATGAACTTGATACAAAAGATTAAATTACTCCGATCAATATTGTCTTTGTGTTTTATAAAGATAAATAAATAAATGGATATATTAAACTACTTTTATAATAATATTTTTTTAAAAAAATTTTAATTTTGTCAAAGATGAAGAATTTAAAACTTAATGAACTGTCAAAGGGACAAGTACTACTAAGTTTACAGGACAAAGTAAGAATTTCTAAAATACCTAAAACATTAATTTTTACAGTTGAATTCTGGTTAAGAGATAAGCAAAAAGTTTTATCTCAAATTAATAATTTTTTTAGAAATATAAATTTTTTAGCAATTAGAAGTTCTTCAATAAATGAAGATAATAAAAAATTTTCACAAGCAGGAAAATATCACTCCGAATTATTTGTAGAAAAAAAAAATAAAAAAAAAATTATAAATTCAATTGATAAAGTTATATCGAAGTATGAAAAAAAAAATTTGAAGAAAAATCAGATAATTTTACAACAAATGATTGTAAAACCAGATATAAGTGGAGTAATATTTACCAAGGAGCCCAATACAAATGCTCCATACTATGTAATAAATTATGATGATGTATCTGGACTTACTAATACAGTCACCTCAGGTAGTAGCGAATATTCAAATAAGTCATTAAACATATATAGAGAAAAGCTAGAAAAAATAAACTCACCAAGATTTAAAAAACTTATAAAAAGTATTGATGAACTTGAAAAAATTTTTGATTTAAATGAACTAGATGTTGAATTTTGCATCAAAGGTTTACTTATTTATATTTTGCAAGTCAGACCATTAACTAATTTAAAAAAATGGAAAAAATCTAGTTACAAATCTTTAAGATCAACTCTTAGTAATGTTGAGAAAAATATAAAATTCAAAATGAAAAAAGCTAAAGGTGTAATAGGGCATGGAAATGTTCTTGGCCAAATGCCAGACTGGAATCCTGCTGAGATAATTGGACTGAATCCAAAACCATTGGCCTATTCATTATATAAAAAATTGATAACAGATAAAACATGGTCAATTGCTAGAAAAAAAATGGGATATAAAAAACCAGGAGACACATCTTTAATGATTAATTTGGGAGGTTTACCTTACATAAATACAAAACTTAGCTTTAATTCTTTTTTACCACAAAATATTAAGATCAAAACTTCAGAAAAAATAGTTGATCACTGGTTAGAAAAGTTAAAATTAAAACCACAATTACATGATAAGATTGAATCTGAGATTGCTATAACCTGTTTTAGATTTGATATTAATAAAAAGATAGAGTTATTAATAAAAAAAAAACTAAATTCATCAGAAAAATCCCTTTTTATTGAAGGGCATATTCAGCTTTTTAGATTTATACTTAATAAAAACAATCCTGGCTCGTTAGAATATAATTTAAATCTTATTGATATTTTAAAAAAAAAACAAGTTACAAAAAATTATAGTTCTAATATTAATAATATGATTGATGATTGTATTAAATATGGAACAATACCTTTTTCTATTTTAGCTCGACATGCATTTATCGCAATATCTATACTAGAGTCACTGAAAAATTTAAAAATTATTTCAAGCAAAAATATAAATGAATTTAATTTTAATTTATCAACTATTACTACAGACTTTATTAAAGATGTTAAAAATTTGAGATTAAAAAAAATAAGCAGAAAAAAATTTAATTATCTGTATGGTCATTTGAGACCAGGTACTTATGATATTTTATCAAAAAGATATGATGAAACAAATTACATAAATTATACAAAAACAAATAATAAAAATATTGAAATAAAAAAACAAGAAATATTCAAACAATATCAAAAAAATAAAATTGATAAATTATTGAAAAAATTTGATATAAAAATTACTGCTAACGAATTAATTAGCTACCTAAGTAAAGCTATCTCTTCAAGAGAATATGCAAAATTTATTTTTACCAGAAATGTTAGTGAAATTTTAAAAACTATTAAGATTAATTTTATCAAAAAAAAATTTAAAGTTAAAGACATAGCATTTTTAGAATTAAAGGATTGTCTAAAAGGGCAAAGTAAAAAAGATATACCAAAAATTAAAAATAAAATTCAAATTAATAAAAAAAAATATATTATTTCAAGATCTATAAAATTACCTCAATTAATTTCTGATACAAAGGGTGCATATGTAGCTCCATTTCAAATGAATTTACCTAATTATATTTCAAATAAAATTGTTAGAGGTGAATTGGTAAACCTATTATTAAACCAAACAAAAAAAATTAATAATAAAATTGTTTTAATTGAAAATGCTGATCCAGGGTATGATTGGATTTTTACTTACAAGATTAAAGGTTTAATAACAAAATATGGTGGAGTAAACTCACATATGGCAATCAGGTGTAGGGAATTTAACCTTCCAGCAGCGATTGGTTGTGGTCCACAATTATATGATAAGATTGAAAATTCAAAAAATATAATTTTAGATTGTTCAATAAATAAAATAGAAATTTAAAATGTTAAAAATTGCAATATCAATGGGCCAAATTTACTTGGATAAAAGGAATGAAACTAGAGATTTTATAGATAATAGATTAATTTTATTTTTAAAGAAATGTATTAGGTGTCAAATATTTTTAGTAAGCAACATTTCAAATAATAGTAAAAAAAATATTTTAGATTTAAAAAAATATCTTATAGATAATAAGATAAATTTCATAGTATTAAGTGGGGGAACAAACGTAGGTGAAAATAAGTTAAGAGATTTAACTGAAAATACTTTATTAAAATTTGCATTAGATAACAAAATTAAACTTCTAGGTATATGCAGAGGAATGCAATTAATTAATTTATATTTTAAAGGAAAGTTAAAAAAAATTAAAGGTCATGTTGCAAAAAAAAATAAAATTTATTCTTTAGAAGATAAAAAAATAAGAATAGTAAAATGTTATCACAATTATGGAATTCAAAGTTTAGGAAATAGTTTAAAAAAAATTTATAAATCATCAGATGGTGAAATTGAGTCAATTCAACATATCAGTAACAATATATTAGGAATAATGTGGCACCCAGAAAGGTCAAATAATTTTCAAAATGATGATTTAAAATTAATAAAAAATTTTTTAAAAAAAACTCAATGAGAGGAATTATTTTAGCTGCAGGTAAAGGTTCAAGATTAGGGTCTATAATTAAAAACTCACACAAATCATTAATCAAAATAAATAAAAAAAAGAATTTATTGGAAAATATAATTGAAAATTTTCAAAAAAATAAAATTAATGATATTTGCATAATCACAGGACATAATAGTAATATTTTAAAAAAATATAAACATAAATTTTTTTTTAATAATAATTGGGACAAATCTAATATGGTCTATTCTTTAATGAAAGCAGATTCATGGCTTACAAAATATAGTTGCATAATATCCTATGCAGATATTTTTTATGAAAAAAAAGCAATAGAATTACTTAAGAATTCAAAAGATAAATTTGCAATATTAAATAATAAAAATTGGCTTAATAGTTGGATAGGGAGGTATAAAAATCCCCTAGAAGATCTTGAAAGTTTTAAAATTGATAGCCATAAAAATTTAATTGAAATAGGAAATAGAGAAAAGAAAATTACTAATATTCATGGTCAATATATGGGCTTAATAAAAATCACACCAGCAATATGGAAATTAATTAAAAAAAAAATACCTGAAATAAAAAAAAAGAATGATTTGTCTATTACTGAATTGTTAAACAGATTAATAAAAAATAATTTTAAAATTCGAACAATTGAATATAAAAAAAAATGGTTTGAGATTGATAACAAAAGTGATTTAAAATTTTTTTTGAAAAATATAAATGGTTAAAATATTAATATTATTTTTATTTTTTTTAATCTGTTTAGAAATTTTTTTATACAGATTAGTTAATTTTTTAAGAAAATATTATAACAATAGCCATAATTGGCTTAAAAATAGATATGTAACAAATATTATTACAAAGAATAAAGATTTATTCCCAAAAATAATTAAGGAAGATTTATTTAAATTTAAAATTTATATGCACGATAAAATTCTTGGAAGCACATACAAAAAAAATACTTCAGTTATCGAAAAATATTATGATAATAAAAAAATAATAAGAACAAAATATACTATACAAAAAAGTGGCTCTAGAATTAACTATTTATTTAAAAATAAAAATCATATTTCAACATATGGGGATAGTTTAACTTTTTGTAGATATGTTAATGATAATCAAACATGGCAATATCATCTTTCAAAAAAAACAAAAAGTAATGTTAAAAATTATGGAGTAGGAAATTATGGTTTAGATCAGAGTTATTTAAGATACCTTCAAAATAAAAATGATAAATCAAAAATAGTAATATTCGCTGTTGGGCCAGAAACAATAAGAAGAAATCTATCTTTATGGAAACATTATTATGAGTTTGGAAACATATATTATTTTAAACCAGCATATCTTTTGAATAAAAAAGGGAAATTAAAAAAAAATTCATTATCAATAAAGAATTTTTCTCTCAAAACTAATTTTAATAATATTCACAAAAAAATAAAAGATAAAGATATATTTTTTAGAGAAAAATTTTCTCAATACCTTTGGGTAAGACCTTATTTATTTTCTTTAACAAAAAATTTTCAAAGAAAAGTTATTTTGATTATTTTTTTTTCTTTAAAATACATAGAAATTGAAAAAAAAAATAATTTCATAAAAAAAATTTTAGATTTATTTTTTAAAGACATAAATCAACTTGGTGGCTTAAAGTATGATTTTGATGATAAAGTTAAATATTTTAAAAATAAAGAATATTATAAAAATACTTTAGAATTAATCAAAATAATTAGCAAAGATCTTAAAAAGAAAAAAAAAGAGGGATTATTAGTAATAATGCCCTCTCAATATGATCTAATTTATAGAAAAAAAACGAAACATAATTATTATGGTAATTTTATTGCTGAGTGCAATAAACACATTAATTGTATGGATTTAGGAGATTTTTTATTAAAAAATAATCAAAAAATTCATGCAGATAAAGGTTATGGTGGCCATTTTAATGATTTAGGTAATAAAAATATTTCAAAAATTATTTTTAATTATTTAAATAAGAATAACTATATCTAATGTATCTTTTAAAAAAATCTCATTCTATTTGGTTAACAGGCTTACCAAGTTCTGGTAAGAGCTCAATATCAAAATTTATTTTGAAAAAATTAGGTAAAAAATTCCCTGTTATATTATTAGACTCAGATGAGTGTAATAAATTTTTTTATCTTAAAAAGAATTATGACAAGATAGAAAGAAATAAATCAACTTTTAAATATATTAAATTAACAAAAATTTTATTAAGAACCAATTGTCTTGTAATTATTTCAGCAAATCATGCACTAAATTTTCAGAGATCACTTGCAAGAACCCAACTAAAAAAAAAATATTCAGAAATATGGATTAATACTAGTCTAAAAGATTGTAAAATACGAGATGTTAAAAAGTTATTTTATAAAGCCAAAAAAGGAAAAATAAAAAATCTAGTAGGACATGACATTAAATTTGAAAAACCTTTAAAAAATGATTTTAAAGTAAATACAAAAGATAATACTTTAGATAATTCAGCAAAAATGATAATAGAATTTCTCTTAAAAAAAAAAATTATTTATGTCTCTTAAATTAGATAAAAAAAAAATTAATCAAATAGTTCTTAATGAAACCTTTAAAATTATAGATAAAGAAAAATTACCTATAAAAAAAGAAAAAAATATATCTCTTACTGGTAACAAAACCCAATTTGACTCTGTTGCTTTGATATCTTTGATATCAAATCTAGAGCGAAATTTTAAAAATAATTTAAAAAAAAATATAATTATAGCAGATAATGATTTGTTGAATAATATGCAATTGATAAAAGATACTAACAACCTATCAAAACATATTTTTAAAAAAATGAATGCCAAATAATAAAAAAGTTGTTTTAATTTCAGGAACTAGCTCAGGGATTGGAAGGTATTTAGCATCTAAACTTTCAGAAAAATACATTGTTGTAGGTTTTTCAAGAAAAGGTTCTAAATTAAAAAGAAGTAATTATTTTGATTATAAATTGAATATCAATAACTATAAAAATATGCAAAAAATAGTAAATAAAATTATAATTAAATTTAAGCAAATTGATATATTGATAAATAATGCTGGAACAAATATTTCAAGTGGGAATTTATATTTTGTAAAAAAAGATTTTATTGAAGAAACTATTAGTACTAATTTAACATCAACTACATTGCTAACACAAGAAATTATAAGGCATATGATTCCAAATAAGAATGGAAAAGTAATAAATATAGCTTCAAGTGTTTCAAATTTATTACCCCAAGGTGAAAGTATTTATGCTGCTTCAAAGGCTGGGTTGATAGTTTTTTCCAAAATTTTGTCTAAAGAACTAAAAAAATTTAACATTACATCAAACAGCATCTCTCCTTTCATAGTTAATACCCCTATAATTAAAAAAATTGATAAAAAAAAGATAAGTAAAATTTTAAAAGATAATAATAAAAAAAAAAATGAGTTAATCGATGTTTATAATACTGTTAAAAAAATTATTAATAATAATATTAATGGAAAAAATTTTAAACTGTAAATATGAAAATTAAAGAAGTTTATTTTTATTATCCTAAAAAAGTTATTTCAAATAAAGTATTGGATAAAATGCATCCAAAATGGAAAGTTAATAAACTCATTAATTTTTCAGGTGTCAAAAAAAGACATGTTTCAAAAAAAGATGAGACCTCTTTAACAATGATTGCAAATTTATTAAAAGAAATTTTAAAAAAAAAAAAAAACTTTTTAAAAAAAATTGACGGTATTATATTTTGTACTCAATCGCCAGATTATCTCTTGCCGTCAAATTCCTCGATTCTCCATGGTATGTTTAATTTTAAAAAGGATATTTTTAACTTAGATATAAGCCATGCTTGTTCTGGTTTTTTATACACCTTAGGTTTGGCAGACTCTTTAATAAAAGCTCAAAGATGTAAAAAAATTTTAATTGCAAATGCTGACACTTATTCAAAGATGATTAATCCACATGATAGATCCACAAAACTTTTATTTAGTGATGCTGCAGCAATTACAATAGTCGACTCTTCAGCAGAAAATTTAATTGATATAATGTTTAGTAATTCAGGTGAACATCATGAAAAATTAATTTATAGAAATAGTGGTTTTAATCAACAAACAAAAAATACTTCAAAAAAATATTTAAGTATGGATGGTATGGGTATTATGAGTTTTATAAATTCTAAATTACCAAACCAAATAAAAAACATTTTGAAGAGAAATAATTTAAAGCTTAAAGATGTAGATCATTTTATATTTCATCAAGCAAGTAAATTAGCATTAGATAATTTAATTAAATTATTAGCTATACCAAAAAATAAAGTTATATTTGATCTAGAGCATGGAAACACAGTGTCAGCATCTATTCCAATTGCTTTTAAAAAATCTCAAATTACTAATATAATAAAAAAAAATGATTTAATTCTATTTTGCGGATTTGGTGTAGGTTTAAGTTGGTCAACTTCTTTGTATAAATATTAATAATAGCTATGTTTGTTGTAACAGTAAGTTCAGGTAATAGTGGTGGAGGTCTAGTACATGATCATCTAAACAATAGAAAAGATTTTGTAAATCCTTTTGATGGTAATGAATTTAGGCTAATTAATGATCCTGATGGACTAGATAATTTGTATAATAATTGTTATGAAAATTTTACAATCAATAATGCTGCTATCGCTTTTGAAAGATTTGAAAAGTTTTTAAAATTTTCTTCAAAAATTAAAGGTAGAGTTGATGGAAAGTGGAACTATATATACAAAAAAAATGTTAAAGACATTTTTGAAAATTACTTAAAAAAGATCACATACTTAGAATATTATGGTATGCCACAATTTAAATACTTAAATCTAAGCTTAATTAATAAAATTTTGTTTAATATAAGATATTATTTTATTAAACAAAGTATTAATGAAATTAATTATTTTAAAATTCGATTACCATGTGACGAAAAAACTTTCTTGATTGAAACTAAAAAATTTATTAAAAAATTGTGTTTATACAATAATCAGTCAACTTCAAAAAATATTTTATTGGATCAATCAATAAGTTATTGGAATCCTGAAAAATTTATAAAATATTTTGATGATGTAAAAATAATAATTACTAATAGGGACCCAAGATCTATTTACTATAGTATGTTGTCCAGAAATTCAAAGGCTTATCCTTCAGCAGATATTAAAATTTTTACAAGATGGTATAAAAAAATTAGAGAAATTCAATCCAAGATAAATAATAAAAATATTTATTTTGTACAATATGAGAATTTTTTAAGAAATCATGAACAAGAAGTAAAAAAATTAAATAAATTTTTAGGAATAAATACAAATATCAAATCAGCATATAATATTCAGCTATCGATGAATAGAATAGATATTGCAAAAAATGAACTCAAAAAATATGATCAAATTTATATACAAAAAAAACTTAAAAGATATCTCAATTGGTAATTAATTTCTTAAAAATATAAAAATGAAAAAAAAAAAATTTTGTATAATAGGAGCAGGATGGTACGGTTGTCATATTGGTCTATATTTGAAGGAAAAAGGCCATGATGTTAAATTGTACGAAAAAGAAAGTGAAATTTTTAATGGAGCATCTGGTTTTAATCAGTTTAGACTACATAATGGATTTCATTATCCAAGATCTTCTGAAACAATAGATGAAATTAAAAAAAATTATAAAAGATTTATTAAGAAGTATAAAAGATTTATTTTTTTTCCTAAAAATAATTTATATTGTATTGCTGATAAAGTTTCACTAATTGATGCTAAAACTTATGAGCGAATTTTAGACTCTCATAATTTAAAATATAAAAAAAAACTTAACCACAATTTACTAAATATAGAATGTGCATATATTGTTAATGAGGGTGTGATACAAAATAGAAAAATAATAAATTTTTATAAAAAAAAATTAAAAAAAAACCTAATTTTAAATACAAAAGTAAGTATGAATAAAATAAAAGAATTAGGTGATGATTATGATTTTATAATTGATTGTACAAATAATACTTTTATCAATAATTTTAGAAAAAAATTTGAGTATATCTTAACCATTTCGTCTATATATAAAAAAAAAAATCGAATATGTAGCCCTATTACAGTAATGGATGGCGAGCTACCTTCCTTGTATCCGTATTCTGATAAAAAAGAATATTTTACACTAACTCATGCAAAATATACACATATTAAAAAATTTAAAACTTTTAGATTATTAAATAATTTTAAAAAAAAAATATCTAAAAGTTATTTAGCTAAAACTATTTATCAAATGGAAAAAAGCATTACTTCCTTTTATCCAACATTTAAACAAGATCTTAAATATCAAGGTTATTATTTTTCATACAAAGTTTTACCAAATGAAGTTTCTGCTAAAAGATTTATCTCAATTAAAAAAGATAATAATGTGATTTCATGCTCATCTCCTAAAATTGCTAACATCTTTGCATTAGAGGATTATATAAAAAAGATAATAAAATAATGTCTGATTCTAGGGCTGCAATTATAGGATGGACTGGATTAATAGGTGGAAACTTATTAGATCAGTACAAAAAAAAATTTGACATAATAGATCTCTTTAATTCAAAAAATATTAATAAGATTAATAAAAAAATTAAATACGATGTTGTTTTTTGTGCAGCATTACCAGCAACAAAATGGTTAGCTAACAAAGCTCCATTAAAGGATAAAAAAAATACTCAAAAATTGATAAAAAATATAAGAAAGATAAACACAAAAAAATTTTTACTTATATCAACAATAGATGTAAATTTTAAACATGCCTATGGTCAAAATAGAAGAATTTTAGAAAAATTTGTAAAAAAAAAATTTAGTAACAGTTACATCTTAAGATTACCAGGTGTTTTTGGTAAAGGATTAAAAAAAAATATAATTTATGATCTATTAAACAAAAATGAAATTAATAAAATTTATTCAAATGATAAATTTCAGTGGTATGATTTAGCGTATTTATTAAAGGATATTTCTTACATATTTAAAAATAATCAATTAGGTATAAATGAGCTGTATAGTTTGCCTATTAAGAATCAAGAAATTATAAATTTATTTAAGAAAATTAAAATTAATAAAATAAGATTAAAACCCATAAATTATTCAATTAAACCTAAAAAAGGATTTTATAAAAATAAAAAATTTATCTTAGAGAGAATAAAAAAATTTGTTAGATTAAATGAAAAATAAGTTATCTGTATCTTTATTAGCATTAAAAGACTTTTCTAAACTAGATGAAATTTTGAGTTTAATTAAAAAAAATGACATCAAATATATTGAACTACCAATAACTAAGATTTTACCTAATTATGAACTAGATAAAAAAAAAATTAGAATATTTTTAAATAAAATTTCAAAATATAAAATTAAAATTTCAAGTGTGCAGGCAATTTTTTATAAAAAAAAACTTAATGTTTTAGAAGTGAATGATCATAAAAAAATTATAAAACATTTAAATAAAATCCTATTAATTACAAAATTATTAGGAGCAAAAAATATTATTTTTGGTTCACCAAAAAATAGAGTAAAAGGAAATATTTCAACTGTAGAAGCATTTAAAATTCTTAAAAATCTATTAATTAAAATTCAAAGAAAACTAGTTAAAAATGATATTTTTTTTTGTATAGAACCTAATTCGAAACATTATGGGTGTGATTTTATTTTAAATTCATTAGATGCTTTAGAGTTTATTCATTATTCAAAAATCAAAAATTTGGCTATTAATTTCGATACTGGTAATGCTCTTTTAGAAAAAGATAAAAAAGAAATTTCAAAAAAAAATCAACAATATTTTAAAAATTTTCAAATAAGTGAAAAAAACCTTGCAGGTTTAAAAAAAAATTTGAATAAGCATAAGAAATTACTGAAACAATTTGATATAAAAAAAAATTTTATTTCACTCGAAACACTGAATTTAAATTTTAAAGAAATTAAAAAAAATATAAGATTATTTAAATCAATAAAAAATTTTAACTAATAATAATTTTAAATTGAATAAAAAATAAATGCTAAACTTTTTAAAAAAAAATATCAGGTCAAATATAAAAAATATTGGTTTTAGTTCTAAAACTCTAATTAAAATTAAACTAAACTTCGACAAAATTAATCGTATGTCAAAATACAAAATCACTAAATTTTCTTTTGGTAATAAAAATAAAAATAAAAAATTTTATGTTATTAAAAGAACACCAGGCGGGGGATTCTTTTCTAATTTGTTGTATGTGATTGTAAATTTAAAAATAGCAAAAAAAAATAAATATATACCAATTGTAGATATGTGTAATTTTCCAACAAATTACAATCAAAAAAAAAATATGAATAGTGAAAAAAATATTTGGAATTTATTTTTTGAACCTGTCTCAAAGTATACTTTAAATGAAGTATATAAAAGCAAAAATGTATATTTCTCATCTGCAAATATTAAATTTCGTTTAAATGCATATAAAAAAAAAGAATTAAAAAAAATTTTTGATAAATATATAAAAGTTAATAAAAAAATTTTATCTGTCGTAGATGTATTTGTTAAAAAAAATTTTAAAAAAAAAAAAATTTTGGGTATTCATTTTAGAGGTACTGATCAATTAATATCTCCTAATCACAGCCATCCACCAACAATTTTTGAAATTGAAAATTTGATAGAAAAAAAGGTTTTAAAAGGAGATTTTGATAAAATATTTTTGCTTACTGAAGATCTTAGATATTTTAACAGGTTAAAAAAAAAGTATAAAAGACTTATTTATTCATATGATTATTTTAAAGCAAAAAATATTGCAGATTTTAGTGACTCTAAAAGAAGAAATCATAGAAATAAGTTAGGATTTGAAAATTTAGTTGAAGCAATAACACTTTCAAAATGTGATGAGATTGTCTTTTGTGAAACAAATATTTCTATGTTTGCAATATTTTATTCAAATTTTAAGATATCTAAATATCATTTAAATAATGGCATAAAAAGTTCCAATATTTTAATTTCAAGGGTCAGTTGGTATCTATCAATTTACTTACCAAAATTATTAAAGTATTATTTAAAAATTCAATTTTAATAATGAGATATCTGTTAATCCTGCTATTTATAAATTATTTCACACCAACATTTTCTGAGAATAATTACTATATATCTAATTTCAAAAAAGAAGATCTGGTTAATCTAAAAAAAACATGGATATTTAAATCTGGTCTTTTTAAAGATACACAAACAAAGCCAGTAAATTTTAAGGATAAGATTATTTATTTAGATGGATATAAAACGTTAAGAGTTTTGTCTTTATTTGACGGTAAAGAAATATGCAAAAATTCTGGAAAAAAAGATAGAGGTTACCATAGAGGAATAGGTATTTATAAAAAAAATAAAGATGAGGTATATGCTGTTTTTGCAAGGCACAGCAAATTGATACTTGTAAATATAATCAATTGTGAAGAAAAAAAAATTGATTTTAAAGCTCCAAAGAAAACAGCAATTTCTGCACCAATTTTAGTTAATAATAATATTGCATACATTTTATTCAATGGTGCAGCACCGATTGCTTTAAATTTAGATAATGGAAAAATATTATGGAAAGCAAAAATTGAAAAAAAAATCTTAAAAAAACTAAAAAAAAAAAACTCAAATAAAGAAATTAAGTGGGATGTATGGGGTGGAGGTGTTTTAGATCTTAAATATAAGCAATTAATTTTTAGCACAGCAAATGCTAAACCATCATGGACTTCAAACAAAAGAGAGGGACCAAATTTACTTTTTAATAGTGTGGTGTCTATTGATTTAACTACAGGAAATTATAAATGGCACTTTCAAGAAATAGAACATGATCTCTGGAATCTTGATTTGGCCGCAACACCAATTATATTTGATATTGATCGAATTGACTATGTTGCTCAAGCAACAAAAACTGGACAATTAATTTTACTTAATAGAAAAAACGGCAAACCAACAGAAAAAATTGTCGAAAAAAAATTTGATTTGAATGATGATAATATAAATACCAACACAGTAAGAAGATATTTCCCCAATTGGTTAAAATATTCTAGAGATAATTTTTTAAAGGATGATATCAATAATTTAAATCAAAAATATTCAAAAGAAGCAAAACAAAAAATTTCAGATAGTTTAATTGGAGAATATTTACCATTAACAAAAAAGAATAATTACATTTATTATGGTATTCACGGTGGCACTCAATGGCCTGGCATTGCTGCAACTCCAAAAGGGACTATTGTTATTCCTTCAAATAACATTGCCTATAGAGTTAAATTAAAAAATCCAGATGATTTTAATTTAAAAGAAGAACTTAAAAAGTTAGTATTAGATATTTTCGATATTAACTTTAATAATTTTTCATCTTTTAAATATTCAGTTAAAAAAGTATTGAAGAGAAAAGATAAAATTTTGAATTATAAAAAACCTGATATAGAGGGATGGAATAAATTTGAAAATTCAGATGGAGTTCCTTTAAATAAACCACCTTGGGGTACCTTGACCGCCATAGATATTAAAAATAAAAAACAAAAATGGAGTGTTCCTCATGGATCATATCCAATCTTAGAAAATATTGATTTAAATACAGGAGCTGAAATTTTTGGTTCACCAATAATTTTAAGTAGTGGGATTGTTTTTATGGCTGGCACTGATGATAAAAAAATTAGAGCATATTCATTAGAAAATGGTAAAAAAATTTGGGAAGATGACCTTCCTTTTTCATCATATGGAAGTTTAATTGTTGCAAATTACCAAGGCAAACAATTCTTAATTGTAAATTCTTCAAGTGGAGCGAATTTTAACTCGTCACCAGGGGATGCTATTATTGCATATCAACTATCAAAAGATTAACTAAAATAAATTGTATATGAATTTTAAAAATAGAATATTAAACATTTTTAACAACATATTAAATATTTTTTATGATTATGGATTATTTCATACAGTCAAATATCCAAAAATAAAAAAATTGATAAATAGTATCAAGGTTCATGACCTTGGTTATAAATTATTAAGAATGGGACCAAATGGTGATGGAGGATACCTTGTACCAGATGTTTTAGATACAATCACTACATGTTTATCTCCAGGAGTAGGTAGACTACATGGGTTTGAAAAAGATTTATCAAAAAGAGGTATAAAAATTTATATGGCAGATAAAACAGTAGATAGACCAAATTTACCAAATGAAAATTATAGATTTATAAAAAAAAATATCGGCACATATGAAGATCAAGAGACTATTACACTTGATGCATGGATAAATAGTTGTGAAATAAAGAATAACACTTTATTACAAATGGATATTGAAGGCTCAGAATACGAAGCAATCAACTCAATTAGTGAAAATAATTTAAATAAAATTAACGTTATGATTATAGAATTCCATCATTTTGAACAAGTTTTTACCAAGTTGGGATATTTGGTCATCAATAATAGTCTTAAAAAAATATTGAAGTATTTTGACGTTGCCCATGTTCATCCTAATAACTGCTGTGGTAGCTATAAGATAAAAGAATTGATTATACCATCCACTTTAGAATTAACCTTCTTAAATAAAAAACTTACATTAAAAAAAGAAAATATTAATAGCATTCCTAATAAGCTTGATTATAAGAATATAGAAAATAAACCAGATATATTTTTAGATAAGAATTGGTATTAATAAGATGAGTTTAATTAAAAAAATTAAGTACGACACAAATTTATTTAATTTTCAAAATATTATCTTTGAACATTTTAAAAAAAAAAGTTTTGATATAAAAAAAGATATTTCAAATATTCACGAAAAAATAAATTTCTATAAAAATATATTACACGATGTAAAAAATCTAAATACCCCTATTTATGATCTTAAAAAAGATTATTTTGATGTAAAGTTAGATCAAAAAAATAAATTTGTTACTTATTTTTATAAGATTGATAAAATCTTTGATCATGACAAAATGATGTTATCAAATGGTAAATTTTATAATATTTATTTGGATTTACTCAGACATTTACAGAAAACATTTTTTAAAGAAGAAATTATAGTTCAATCAAAACCTACTTTAAGAGTTCACATACCCGATAATATTTCAGTTGGAAGCTATCATAAAGATAGTGATTATGGTCATCCTGAAGAAGAAATAAATATATGGGTACCATTCAATAAAAGTATGAATACTTCAGCGTTATGGCTTGAGTCAGAGCCGGGTAAGAAAAACTTTAAACCACAAAATATTGATTATGGTGAAATTTTAATATTCAATTCAAAATTAACTCATGGAACCGAGATAAATAAAGAAAATCATTCAAGATTAAGCATGGATTTCAGAGTAATTAAAAAAAAAAATTTTAAAAATAATTCTACCTTATCTCCAAAAAATAATATTAAATTCAATCTAGGTGGTTATTTTAGAGAGCTGTAGTATAAATAAATTATGAAGCCAAATATAATCCATGGTTATAAATTAAACCTATCAAACAAGATAAAACAGGACACAAAAAGAGATATTAGCACTATCCTTGAAAGTGGTAATTTAGCATCAGGAATTTTTGTTAAAAGATTTGAGGAAACATTCAAAAAATTAAATAAATCAAAATTTTCAATAGCCTGTTCCAGTGGTGGAAGTGCTTTAGAAATAATATTTAAATCTTTAAATCTAGAGGGAAAAGAAGTATTATTGCCATCTAACACATTTATTGCAACATACAATGCAATTAAATTCTCAGGAGCAATTCCTAAGTTTATCGATACTGAAAAAAATTCATTACTTGTTAGTTTAGATCAAATAAAAAAAAAAATTACAAAAAAAACTAAATGTGTCTGTATTGTGCATATTGGATCATATGTTCCAAATGATATTGAGGATATAATAAAATTTTGTAAAAAGAAAAAGATTTATCTAATAGAAGATTGTGCACATGCAGTACTCACTAGTTTCAAGGGCAAGTATGCAGGTAATTTTGGAGAAGCTGGAGCCTTTTCATTTTACTCTACAAAATCAGTTACCTCTGGAGAAGGTGGTATTATTACTACCAACAATTTTAACCTATATAAAAAAATGAAATCACTTACGTCATATGGAATGACAAAAAGCTATGGAATTTTTGATTATGAATATTTTAGCTCAAATTATAGGATGAATGAAATGGAGGCAATAATTGGCTACCATCATTTAATTAATTACAAATTTTACTTAGATAGAAAAACAGAGATTAAAAATATTTATGATAAGTTTTTAAAGAATAAAGTTAAAGTTTTTGAAACAAAATCTAAAGGTAATTTGTATAAGTATATATGCTTATTAAAAAGCGCTCATGAAAAAAAAAGTTTAATTAAATATTTGAATAAAAAAAAAATTTTTTTATCAGGAGATGTTTATGCTAAACCTTTGCACGAATATAAATTAATTAAAAAAAAAACAAAGATAAAATTGCCAAACTCCCTAGATGCTTGCTCTAGACATATTTGTCTACCAATTTATAATGGTTTGAAAGATAATGAAATTAAAAGAATTTGTTCTAGTCTATTAAATTTTTTTAAAAATTCTGCTTAATATCTATTTAGTGATTTTAATTATATTTAAAAACAAAGAAAAAAAAAATTTGATCTTATTCTTTTTTTGTATTTTATTTAAATTTTTGAAATAATGCATAGAATATACTAAGAATACAAAAAAAATATTTTGATTATTATTTAATCTAATAATTGTCTCTTCCTTTAAATGATCGTTAAATGAAAACTTACTTGAATAAGATGTTCCAGATTTAAAAACTCCAATTAATTCATTTTTTTTTGTAGCTAAACCACGCATATTTTCTTTTACAATCATTCTAAAAAATAAGTCAAAATCTGATGAAATTTTATATAATAAATTATATTTTCCTAATTTCTTTTGAGCATTATTTGCAATAAAAAATCCTGATGAGTGACTTGTTGAAAAATCAAAATTCCAATAAATTCTATATTTTCTAAAACCATGCCTTAAAACTTTTTTCATTACTGAACCAAAAATAAAATCAAGATTATTAAATTTTAAGTAATTATTTATTATAGAGAGTGCATTTGGCATATATTTATCTCCAGCATTCAACATTCCAATATAATTACCTTCACAAAGGTCTATTCCTTTATTCATGGCATCATAGATTCCAGAATCTTTTTCACTTGTCCATTTATCGATTATGTCTAAGTTTTTATTAATAACCTCTATAGTTCCATCTGTAGAGCCACCATCTATCACTATATATTCAAAATTTGTAAAATTTTGTTTTCTTAAACTTTTGATAGTTTCAAGCAAATCATTTCTAGCATTTAAAACTACCGTAACGATTGAAAATTTTTTTTTTCCCATAGATTAGAGGTCAATAAAATTTAATCTTTAAAAATTTTAATTATTTTTTTTAAAATTTTTTTAACATAATAATGGCGCGATGCAATTACTACTGGTTTATTTAATTGATTTTCATTTAATTTTATAATTCTACACATACCTGATCCTTCAAATGCAAATGTAAGATAAATGTTTTCAAAATTTTTTAATTGAATTTCTAAAATCTTATTAAAGGTATCTCTATTAATATTTTCAGTATATTTGTGATCACGCCAGCTATTTTTAACATAAGGTAGCCAGCTTATATCATCAATATACATAGAACCATTTACATTCAAATATTCCCAATATGTATAAATTAGTTTTTGTACATGATTTGGCTCATGTAAGCTATCTATTAAGATTATATCAAATTTTTTTGAAAAAAAACTTGAAACGTGTTTGTGATCATCATCTCGACATTTTATAAATTTCCAATTAATGTCTTGAAATAAATCTGAGTAATCGTCTATATCTACAGAAATTAATTTTCCACCATTTTTAGCACACAATTCTAAAAACATTTTAGTAGATCTGCCTTCACGTACACCAAATTCTAATATATTTATATTTTTCTTATCTTTTTCATTTTCTAAAATAAAATTTGTAATTTTTTTTTGGTAATTTTGATCAGGATTCATTTTTTTATTATATATAAGTAATCGAAATAAATATATCATCTATATATCAGCTTAATTGTTTAAAAATAGATAATTGTTATATTTAATAGTAATTTAAATTATTTATAGTATTAGTGAATTTATGAAAATATTAGTTACAGGTGTCGCAGGGTTTATTGGTTTTAGTTTAACAAAATTTCTTTTAGAAAAGAAAATCAAAGTTGTTGGTGTTGATAATATAAACAATTATTATTCAGTAAAACTAAAACAAGATAGGCTAAATTTACTTAAAGAATATAAGAATTTTAAATTTTATCAGATCGATTTAAAAAATGAAAAAAATTTAAAAAAAGTATTTAAAGACAATAAATTCTATGCAGTATTCCATTTAGCTGCTCAAGCCGGAGTAAGATACTCGGTTGATTTTCCAAGAAAATATATTGACAGTAATATAAATGGTTTTTTTAATTTACTTGAACAAATAAAAGTAAAAAAAATTAAAAAATTTTTCTATGCGTCTTCCAGCTCAGTATATGGTGAATCAAAATCTTTTCCTCTTAAAGAAAAGAGCAATCTTTTTCCTACTAACACTTACAGTTTATCAAAAAAATTTAATGAAGATCTGTCAGCTATCTATAACAAATTTTATGGAATTAATGCTGTAGGACTTAGATTTTTTACCGTTTATGGTGAATGGGGTAGGCCAGATATGTTTTATTCAAAAGTTTTAGACTCTGCTTTTAAAAATTTAAAACTGTATCTTAATAATCATGGTAATCACTCAAGAGATTTTACATACATAAGAGATGTAAATTTAATATTGTATAATTTATTAAAATCAAAAAAATTTTCAGGAAATGAAATTTTAAATATTTGTTCAAATAAACCTTTGAACATAATCAAATTAGTAAAAAATATTGAACGTAAATCTAAAAAAATTAAAATATATAAGAGGAAAATGCAAAAAGCAGATGTAATTAAAACACATGGGGATAATACAAAAATTAAAAAATTTAAATTAATAAAAAAATTTACCTCATTTGATGTAGGAGTTAAAAATACGCTAGATTGGTACAAAAAGTATAATAATTTTTAAAAAAAATTTTTATGAAAAATATTTATTACTGGTGCCCATTTGTAGGTAACATTGCTACGATTCAAGCGGTAATTAATTCTGCTCATAGTTTAGTAAAGTATTCTGATAAAAAATTTTCACCATTAATTATTAATAGTTGTGGAGAATGGGATGATTATAAAGAGACTTTTAAAAAAAAAAAAATTAGATCCAAAAAACTTGAGAATTTTTTTTTAATAAATAAAAATACATCTGGATATCTAAAAAGTAGAATAACTTACATAAAAATATTTTTAAGTTGTTTTTTTTCTTTAAAAAAAATATTGAAAATTGATAAACCGGAATATTTAATTGCTCATCTTATTACATCATTACCTATATTTCTTTTTATTATTTTTAGATTTCAAACAAAACTGATAATTAGAATTTCAGGTAAAGTTAAAATGAATGTTTTTAGAAAATTTTTATGGAAGCTTTGTAAAAAAAAAATTGAGTTTATTACATGTCCAACTGAAGAAACTTACCAAAATTTTATTAGATTGAATATACTAGATGCAAATAAAATAATATATTTACCAGATCCAATTATTGATATTAGTGAAATATTAAATAAAAAAAAAGATAAATTAATAAACTTAGATAAAAATAAAGATTTTTTTGTTACAGTTGGAAGATATACAAAACAAAAAAATCATTTGTTAGCAATTAAATGTTTTGCAAAAATATTAAAGATTAATCCTGAAATAACTTTATATATTATAGGAGATGGCGAATTAAAGAAAAGATATATGCAAGAAATAAGTAACCTAAACTTAAACAATAATATTAAATTAATTAGCTATCAGCAAAATATACCTAAATATCTTGACAAATCTTTAGCATTAATTTCAACGTCACTTTGGGAAGATCCAGGTTTTGTAATGATAGAAGCTGCTGCTTGTAATACATTTATAATTTCAAGTAACTGTTCTAGTGGACCAAAAGAATTTGTTGGAAATAATAATGGAATATTATTTGAAAATAATAATATAGAAAGTTTAGAAAAAAATATTTTAAAATTTCTAAAAATGGATAGTCATGAAGTTATGAAAAAAAAAATTGGTGCAAAAAAAAATTCAACCAATTTTACAAAATTTCGGCATTTTAAAATATTATCTAATTATTTAATTTAAAGACTTTTATTGAAAAATTAGTTATTTTTTTTGCTCTATTTTGCCAAGTAAAACTTTGTGATACCTCCAAAGCATTTTTCTTAAGAAAATTATATTTTTTTGTATTTTTAAAAATACTATTTATCCAAAAAGCCCATTCATCTAGATTATTATTATTAATTAAAATGGCATTTTTTTTATGTTTTAGAATATGGGAATAAACTTTTAGTTTACTTGCCAAAATTATATTTCCACTTGCTAGGTAGTCAAACATTTTTAGAGGGGACATGGTTCTAGACAACTCAATATTTGACCTTCCAAAGACTTTATTTCCATATGGCATTAGTGCAATTTCATATTTTTTTAAAGTGAGAGGTATTTTTTTATATTTGATAAAATTGAAAAATTTAATGTTTTTCTCATATCTATCTTTTTTTAAAAATTTTTTGTCCCCATATAAATGAAAATCTATATTTTCAAGTTTTTTAGAAAGTTGATTTATAATTTCAAAACCTTTTCCATAATGAAAACTTCCAACATATACACATGTATTCTTTATTTTTTTTACAATTTTATCGTGTTTAAAATCTTTTAAGTCTATTGCATCATCCAAATATATAAAATTTTTTTTATTTAAGGGAATATATTTTTTGAGATTTTTATGAATCAAAATAAATTTTAAATTTTTTAAAAAGCCAAAAAAGTTCAAAGTATTAAATAATATTTTTGTGAAACCTGTAAATTTGTGATGTAATTCTAATATAATTTGTTTTTTGAAAATAGATGCAATAAATGCAAATATTATACTTCGAGAAAGATAAATATTTCTTTTATTGTTATTTATATTGATTTTAATCAATATTTTTATTGCAAACAATAATCTAGAAATAAAATTCAACTTAGTTTTTTTTTTATATACCTTAATCAAATTAATTTTATTTCTAATATTATATTGATCTTTTAAATTTTCATTAGAACTATTTGATGATGGTACAAATAAGTTAACTTTATTTTGTTTTGCAAAAGCATCACACATTTTGAGAACATGAATACTATAAGCTGATGTGTTTGGATAATTTACCTCACAGATATAATTTATAATTAATTTTTTTTTCAGAAATTTAATTCCTTTGAAATCATTTTAAAATATTCATTTAAATTATAACTATATTCAAATCTATTTAATCTTTTATAAGCAATCTTTTTTTTTTTATTATATTTTTTTTTATTTTTTGAATAATGCAAAATTTTTTTTGCTAAATCTTTGTAGTCATTTGTTCTAAATAAAGTTCCGCCTTTTCCATAATCTAAAATTTCATTTGGGCCAGTTTCACAATCACTTGAAATTATATTTTTTTTTAAAACAATTGACTCTAACAATACATTTGGCAATCCTTCAAATTTAGAACTTAAAATAAATAATTCTGATTGTTTTAAAATTGGATATGGATTTTCCATAAAATTTTTCAATTTAACCATTTTATTCATTCTAAATTTATTAATTAAAATTAATATTTTTTTCTTTAGAATTCCTTTGCCAACAATTATTGCTTCAAAATTTAATTTATTCTTAATTTCATTTAATGCTCTTATCAAAGTTTCTTGATCTTTTTGATCCACATATCTTCCAATGTTTAATATTCTAATTTTTTTATTTGATGTAAAAAATTTTTTAGATCTTAATTTTGATTTTTTTAAAATTTCTAATTTGTCTAATGGATTGTAAATACATTTAGCACTAACATTAAATCGTTTTTTAAGTGATTTTTTAAATTCAATGCTATTAACCATAACTTTATCAGCTCTGTTTAGAAAGAATTTAAATAAATAATTTTTAAATTGGTTCTGCGACCAACCTATAGGTGCCGAGTTAGATCTGACTATTATTTTAATTTTAAATATTTTACATAAAATTATGCAATAAATATTTGCTTGAAATGCAAATACCAACAAATTTCTATTTTTAAGAATTTCTCTAAGCAATAAAAGTAATGATAATACATATTTAAATTTTCTAGATTGCCTGTCCCATATTTCAGATTTAAACGATATAAATTCAATAGATTTATCAAATTTATTTTTATGTTTTTTTGAAATTGTTATTAGTGCAATATTATTTATTTTTTTAGTTAAATAATTCGTAACAATAAATAAATTTTTCTCAACCCCACCCCCCTCTATGGAGGGCATAAATATAACTAATTTTTTTTTCATTATTATTGCTTTAGAATATATAAGATTATATCAAAAAAAATTAATAAAATTTATAAATGTCAAAAGCAAGTATTATAATTCCATATTTCAAAAAAAAAAAATATTTTAAACAAACAATAAATTCTATTCTAAAGCAAAGTTATAAGAATTTTGAAATAATTATTATTTACGATGATTATGACAAAACTGAAATCAGATTTATTAAATATATTAAAAGTTTAGATAAAAGAATTAAACTCATAATTAATAGTAAAAATATTGGAGCAGGATATTCAAGAAATAAAGGTATCGACAAATCCTCAGGGAAATACATATGCTTTATAGATGCAGATGATATTTGGAAGAAAAATAAGTTATTATTTCAAATTAATTTTATGAAACAAAATAAGTATTTAGCTACCCATACATCATATGAAATTATTAATACAAAAAACAAAGTAATAGGCAGAAGGTTTGCAAGCACATTATCTGATTTTAATAAATTATTAACCTCATGTGATATTGGTCTTTCAACTGTAATTTTGGATAAAAAAATATTAAAGAAAAATATAAAATTTGGAAAGATTAAAACAAAAGAAGATTATGTTCTTTGGTTGAGGATATTAAAAAGTAAGATTATCATTCACTCAATTAATAAGAATTTCACACAATGGAGAGATGTACCTAAATCACTATCATCATCTTTATTTCAAAAGTTAATAGATGCTTTTAAAGTGTATAACCAATATATGGGTTTTAATTATTTAAAATCAATTTATTTTGTTTTATTACTATCAATAAATTATTTTAGAAAGAATTATTTAAACTAATGTTTTTTTATATAGCAGTATATTTAATTATAATTTATTTTATTAACAATTTTTTTTCTAAAAAAAAAATATTAGAGAGCAATACAGGCTCTAATCATCAATCATTTGTTAACAATTCAGTTCCTTTAAGTGGAGGAATTTTTATTTTTTTTCCAGTTTTAAATTTATTAATGTATGATCAAGCTTTAGCTGGATTAATCTTTTTTTTATTTTTCACTCTTGGTCTGTATTCTGATTTAAATATTCTTTCATCACCCAAAAAAAGATTTTTGGTACAAATTATCATTCTTATAATTTTTGTCTTCTTCTCAAAGCTATCTGTTTTACCAACAAGGATTGAATTTATTGATAAAATATTTTCTTATCCTATTTTAAATTACATATTTACTGTTTTTTGTTTAATGGTTTTAATTAATGGGTCGAACTTTATTGATGGGCTCAATGGTTTATTGGTTGGTTATTTTTTGACTGTATTATTTTTTATCTATTATTTGGATTTATTAAACTTCTCTGATCTTAAAAATTTTAAAGAACTGTTTTTGTTAATTACAATTTTATTTTTTATAGTTATGAATTTTGCAAATAAATTATTTTTGGGAGATAATGGCTCATATTCTTTGAGTTTTTTAATGGGCGTTTTATTAATAAATATTTATAATTCTAATAACAATGTTTCACCTTATTTCATAATTTTATTGTTATGGTACCCTTGTTTTGAAAATCTATTTTCTATAATTAGAAAATTTATTGAAAAAAAAAATCCATTAGAACCTGATAATGATCATTTACATCAATTGATTTATTTTTTTATAAAAAAAAACTATAGATTAAAAAGCCTAACTTCTAATAATACTTCAAGTTTGATATTAATAATTTTTAATTTTTTAATATTGTATGTTGCTTCATTAGATATTTATCATACAAGACATCAATTAATAGTACTTTCTTTTGCTCTTCTAATATATTTAATCACTTTTTTTAATATTAAAAATATTCTTAAACGATCAATTTAAGATTGATAAACTCAATTATCATTTTATTTGTAATTAAAAGATTTAATAGTTTTTTTTAATTTTATAGATTATAAAACTTGAGCTAATTAACTAATAAATGAAAAAACAAAAAGTAGCTTTAATATTTGGAATTACAGGACAGGATGGATCGTATCTAGCTGAAATTTTATTAAAAAAAAAATACATTGTTCATGGTGTTAAAAGAAGATCTTCAAGCATAAACACCAATAGAATTGATCATATATATCAAGATCCACATGAAAAAAATTATAAATTAAAACTTCATTATGGAGATATTACAGACTCTACATCTGTTTCAGGTATTATTAAAAAAACTAAACCAGATGAAATATATAATCTTGCTGCTCAATCACATGTAGCTGTCTCATTTGAAGTTCCAGAATATACGGCTAATGCAGATGCACTTGGTGCATTAAGGATACTAGAAGCAATAAAATTTCATAAATTAGAAAAAAAAACAAAATTTTACCAGGCAGGAACTTCTGAAATGTATGGAAAAGTTCAAACTATTCCACAAAATGAAAAAACAGACTTTTATCCTTTAAGTCCCTATGGTGTTGCCAAATTATATGCCCACTGGATTACAAAAAATTATAGAGAGGCATACAATATATTTGCATGCAATGGGGTACTTTTTAACCATGAAAGCCCTAGACGAGGAGAAACATTTGTTACAAAAAAAATTGTGTCAGCATTATGTAAAATTAAACATGGAAAACAAAAAAAACTTTATTTAGGAAATCTTGGCTCTAAAAGAGATTGGGGACATGCAAGAGATTATTGTGAAGCAATGTGGAGAATGCTTCAGCAAAAAAAAGCTGATGACTATGTTATTGCTACTGGAAATCAATATTCTGTTAAACAATTTGTTATTAAAACATCAAAAAAACTTAATATGAAAATAATCTGGAAAGGAAAGGGGTTAAATGAAAAGGGTTTCAATGAAAAGGGGTATCCAATTATAGAATGTGATAAAAGTTATTTTAGACCATTAGATGTGAATACTCTTTTAGGTGATGCCAAAAAAGCCAGAAAAATTTTAAGATGGAAGCCAGTAGAAAATATAAATACTCTTATTGATGAAATGATTCAGTCTGAGATGAAATATTTAAATGAAAATTAATAAAAATTCAAAAATTTTTTTGGCTGGCCATAATGGAATGGTTGGGTCTGCAATTTATAGAAAATTAATTCAAAATGGATATAAGAATATAATAACTGAAAATAGAAAAAAGCTAGATTTAACAAACCAAAATCAAACATTTAAATTTCTTAAAAATAAAAAACCGTATTTAGTCATTTTAGCTGCCGCAAAAGTAGGAGGTATAATTGCAAACTCAAAATATAAGGATGAGTTTTTATATCAAAATTTACAAATTCAAAATAATATAATTCATGGTTCATATCTTGCAGGTGTCAAAAATTTATTTTTATTAGGTTCAAGCTGTATATATCCAAAATACTGCAAACAACCAATGAAAGAAGAATATCTTTTAACAGGAAAGTTAGAAGAAAGTAATGATGCATATTCAATTGCTAAAATAGCAGGCCTAAAGATGTGTGAATATTATAGTAAAATTCATAAAATTAATTTTAAAAGTTTTATGCCACCAAATTTATATGGACCAAATGATAATTATGACACTAAGCAATCACATTTTTATCCCGCTCTTATAAAAAAAATACATAAGGCAAAAGTGACTGGTAATAAAAAATTATTAATTTGGGGCAGTGGAAAAGCAAGAAGGGAACTAATGTTCGTTGAAGATTTTGCTGATGCAATAGTTTTTTTTATCAAAAAAAAAATAAAAGAACCATTTTTAAACATTGGAATAGGAAAAGATTATTCTATTAACTGGTATGCAAATTTTATAATGAAACAGTTAAAGATTAAACTTAAAATAAATTATGATAAATCTAAACCTGATGGTATGCCAAAAAAATGTTTAGACACCAGTTTGGCTAAAAAATATGGCTGGAAGCCTAAAAATGATTTTAATAATTCTTTTAAGATTACCTATGAACATTTTTTGAAAGATAAAAAAAATTTAAATTAAAAATCTTAAAAAATTGGCACTAAGAAATAGAGAGTAGAATACATAAATATATATTAATAACTTTTTATTTAGATATTCAGCAATATTAAATTTAAATTCAAAAGATAATAAAAATAATAAAATTAATAATGGGTCATAGTATTTATGATATATTGTTAATTGTGGATTAGAAATTATTAGAACAATAAATATCAATAGATTGTTAGTATTTGATTTAAAAAAAGTGAAAATTATAATTAAAGAAATAAAAGAAAATAAATAAAATAAATATGAATTATTAAATAACACATGAGACAATTTAAAAATTATACCTCCCCCAGTAAAACTAACTTGATAATTAAAAAAAAGAACTAAAATTACTGTTAAAATAAATGTGTATAATGCATATTTAATTTTGAAAAATTCTAAAAATTTTTTTTTAAAATTAATACTAATTATTATTGGCAATAAATAAAAAAATATTAAACTTGAAATTATTAAAATTTTGTTTGATAAATTTAATCTCACCAAAGTATTGGCAGCATCTCCATCAACAGGTTTAATTAAAAAATTAATTTCTAATATAAATAAATAGACAATCATTGGAACTGCAAATAGAAAATTAATTATTAGGATTACAAAAATTTTGTAAGAAATTTTATAAAATAAAAAATAATGATAGAAAAAAAAAATAAAGAAAATCGAAAAATTAGGACTTACATATGATGAAAGAACTAAAGCAATATTATTATATATACAGTGATTTAATTTTTTTTTTTTCTTAAATTTAAGGAAAAAGAAAAGTGAAATTATAAATAACAATAAACCCAAAATTCTACTATCTGGCCATATAGCAGTAGATCTCATGATGGGTGAAATAAAAAAAACGCAGGTTAAAAGAAAAAGAATTTTTTTTTCTACATTTGAAAATTTAATTACTAAACATTTATATGAAAAAAAAATTATTAGAGGTAATAAATGAATATGAAGAAATCTAATTTCTGATAATTCAAAACCCAATTTCTGTATAATAGAAATTATTATTGGTAGAACAGGAGAATGTCTATCACCTAATGTATTGTAATTAAAAAAAGCAAATTCAAAATTAGTAATGAATTCATTAATTATTGAAATTCTTAAATTAAAATCAGAAACAGCACCACCAGAACTATTTTCACCAAATAAAAAACCAATTATTAATGAAAGATATAGTATAGCAAAAATTATTATATTATTTAGCTTATTAGAATGAGACATTTATATATATATAATTTATAGATTAATTTATGAAACTAAAAAAAAAGTTTTTACACAAAATTCTTCTACCTAAAAAAAAGAAATATGCTTATCCACTTTTAGATAAGGGGCTAAGTAAAAAAGATCTAAATGAAGGCATAAAAGTTTTAAAATCTGGTAATATTACCATGGGTTTAAAGACTAAAAAGTTTGAAAATTTATTTAAAAAAAAATTAAAGACCAACTATGCATTAATGGTTAATTCAGGCTCATCTGCTAATCTATTAGCTGCTTTTGCTTCATGTAACCCATTAAGAAAAAATAGATTTAGGCAAGGTGATCATGCATTAATTCAATCTTTATGTTGGCCAACATCTTTATGGCCATTGGTGCAAACTGGACTAAAAATAAATTTTCTTGATATTAATCCATTAACACTGAATGTTGTGGCTGAAGATTTAATTAATAAAGTAACCTCTAAAACAAAAATTATATTAATAATTAATGTTTTAGGGATATCACCAGATATTCAAAAAATTAGAGATTTTTGTAAAAGAAAAAAAATTATTTTAATAGAAGATAATTGTGAGTCGCTAGGAGCTAAATATAAAAATAAATATCTAGGGAGTTTTGGTGATTTTGGAACTTTTTCTTTTTTTTATTCTCATCAAATAACATCTGGTGAGGGTGGAATGATTGTATGTAAAAATAAAAAAGATTTTGAAATTTTAAAAGCACTAAGATCACACGGTTGGTCAAGAGATGAAAATGTTACAAAAAAATATCCAAATCTTGACCCTAGGTATGTATTTATAAATTCTGGATTTAATTTAAGACCAACAGATATTCAGGCCGCAATCGGCATAAGTCAGTTTAAAAAATTAGATAAATTTAAAAAAATAAGATCTAATAATAGAAATAAAATTATTAAAGCATTAAAAAAAAGTCCCAAATGGAAAAATCAATTCGAATTTATTAAAGTACCGAAAAATGCATCACCTAGTTATATGGTTTTCCCTATTTTACTAAAATCTAATTATAAAAACAAAAAAGAAAAATTTATAAATTATATAGAGTCTAAAGGGCTTGAAACTAGGCCAGTTATCAGCGGGTCTTTTACAAATCAGCCATCATCAAAATTATTTAATCTTAACAAAAAAAATTATAAATACCCAGGTGCTGAGATGGTCCAGAAATTAGGTTTTGTTATAGGTTTACATACAAAAGAAATAAATAAAGATAAAATTAGTTTTTTGACAAAAACTCTTTTATCTATTGATGATATTTAGGCATTTTAATATAAGATAAGATAATATTTTTAAACCATCGCTAAAAGCTTTAACTTTTTTTTTATCAGCAAATCTCTTTCTTTCAATGCAGGGGATTGTAGAATAATTTAATCTCATTACTTTTGCTTTAAATGGAATTTCAACACATAAATTGTAGTTATTTTGTTCAAGATTCATCTTTTTTAATATTTTGGTTTTTGCAAAAATATAGGTAAACAACAGATCTGTAATATTTAATTTCATAAATAAATTTCCAAGAAATGTGAATCCGAAGTTTCCAATTTTAGTTATTAAATTATCATCATGGCTATAACCATCTTTTTCATACCTAGATCCAAATACTAAATCTAAATTTAAGGTTTTCAATTTTTGAAACATTTTTTCGATATATACTGGATCTGTTGATCCATCGGCATAAAAAATACAAGAATATTTTGTATTAACATTTTTTATTCCTTCAATTATTGCATTTCCGTATCCCTTATTCGTCTGAAATATTATCTTACATTTGTATTTTTTTGCTGCTTCCAGAGTTTTAATATCATTTTTTTCTATAATTATTAAAATATCAACTTCAATTTTTTTTTTCTGCAACTCCTCTAGCACAATAGGAAGTGCGTTAGACTCATTTTTAGCAGGAATAATTAAACTTATATCATTCATTTAAATAAAATTTTTGGATAAATTAATTTATTATAGGTTAATTTTATTAAATTATTTACAAACAAATGTTAATTATGTAAACCATTTTTATAAGTTTAAAAAGTTATAATTAAATTTTAAAAATTAATTTTAAATGAAAAATATCTTAGTTGTTACTGGTGGAGCTGGTTTTGTAGGGTCTAATCTCATAAGTTTTTTATTAAAAAACACAAAACATAAAATAATAAGTTTAGATAACTATTCATCTGGTTCAAAGAAAAACCATGTAATTCATAAAAGAGTAAAATATTTTAATTCTCATACTAAAGAAGTAAATCAATCTTTGAATAGATATAAATCAAAAATAAATACTATATTTCATTTTGGAGAATTTTCTAGAATATATCAAAGTTTCAACAACATGAATGAGTGCATTCAATCTAACACAATAGGCTCAAATGCTATTTTTGATTTTTGTTTAAAAAATAAAATTAAACTTGTTTATTCCGCAACATCTGCTTCTTTAGGAAATCATGGTAAAGATAAAAATCTATCACCATATGCTTTTACTAAATCAAAAAATATTGAGTTTTTAGAAAATTTAAGAAAATGGTTTAACTTTAAATATGAGGTAATTTTTTTTTATAATGTTTATGGCCCAAATCAAATAAGAAAAGGTACTATGGCAACTGTGATTGGAATTTTTGAAGATTGTTATTTAAAAAAAAAACCTATGCCAGTTGTTAAGCCAGGTTCCCAATCTAGAAGATTTACCCATATTGATGATACTATAAAGGTTTGCTTCAAGGCTTGGAAATTAAATAAATCAAGATATTATAGTATATCTAATAAAAAAAGTTATTCTATTACTGAAGTAGCAAAGCTATTTAATTCAAAAATTAAATTTCTCTCTCCCAGAAAGGGAGAAAGGTTTGCCTCTGCATTAACTAGCATTTATGAATCTAGCAAAGTTTACAAAAATTTTGGTAAAATAAGTTTGAAAAAATATGTAGAGGAATTTTTAAGAAATAATGAAGATCGAATAAAATTAAAGCTCAAATGATGGTTTACATTGATCCACAATTGTGTATAAGTTCCTCGCCGGTAATTATTGCGTAGGTGTTATACCCGATCCCATTTCGAACTCGGAAGTCAAGCCCTACAGCGCCAATGGTACTTTGTCTTAAGACACGGAAGAGTAGGACGTTGCCGGCATTAATTAAAACTTATGAAGATAAAAAGCTCATTAAAGTCAATTAAAAAAAGAGATCTTAATTCTAAACTAGTTAGAAGAAGAGGTCGTGTCTACGTCATTAATAAAACTAATCCAAAATTTAAAGCAAGACAGAAGTAATTTTTATGGATAATGAAGACCATAAAAATACCTGGAACAATTTTACTAAATTTGTATTGTGGGGAACTGTCGCGGTTATTGGCGTTTTAGTTTTAATGGCAATATTCTTGCTGTAAGATTAATGTATGAAAATTGCTTCTATTTTAGAAAATAAAAAAATTGAAAAAAGAATAGCAATTACTCCTGAGATTGCAAAAAAATATATATCCCTTGGTCTTGAAGTTTTATTACCTAAAAATTATGGAAGTCATCTTGGAATTAAAGATGAAGAGTATAAAGAATTAGGAGTATCAATTTCAGAAGATGAAAAAGAAATCATATCTAG
>Ga0209425_10000729_pt1 | contig 39249 bp, 35 predicted proteins | sample COG_05_FD_184749 | JGI IMG/M metagenome (GOLD analysis project Ga0209425, IMG submission 184749) | Pelagic Microbial community sample from North Sea - COGITO 998_met_05 (SPAdes) (version 2) | ecosystem: Environmental > Aquatic > Marine > Neritic zone/Coastal water | place: Helgoland, sampling...
ACAAAGTATTTGTATAAAGAATTCCAAGATGCCAAAAGTGCCGGGTTAAGTTCGCAGGCCTGTCTGTAATGCACGACAGCTTTCTCTTCATTTCCCATGTCTCTATTAAGATGCCCTAACTCTTGATAAGCACGACCCATATCTGGGGCATTGAACATCAAGTTTTCAATATATTTTTTTGAATCATCAAATTTTTTTAAATATCTTGTTGAAACAGCAGCTAGATATAGGCTGTCTATATGGTCAGGATGTTCTTTAAGGATAATCCTCAGTAATTTTAATGCATCTGCAAACCTGCTGTCTTTTACAGCTTCCGTAGCATCGATTAAGTCTACCGACAGCGTAGTTTCGTCTATATTTAATTGATCTTCTTTCATTTCAATCTCAGTCTAACAAAGATAATAAAATCTAATTTCTGAAAAAAATTAAAAAGGGAGCCTTAGCTCCCTTTAAAAATTATATATTTAAGTTAAAACTTTCGCTTATATCTAACACCAACAGTAGTTGGCCTGATAACGGCAACACGTGGCCTATCAAAGACAAAGGTGTTACTTATTTCAGCCCTTTCATCTGTGATGTTATTGATATACATTTCTGCCATCCAAGAATCGTCGCTGATGCCAGCTCTGACATTGGCATAACTATAAGAAGCTTGAGTAGCTTTATTGGGTGCCATGATGTCAGAATAACTTTTGCTAGAATGCACGAATTGAGCTGCCCAATGTCCCGTATAACCCGATGACATTCCCCACTCTTTTCTAGCACCTAGGTTGCCCTGGAATCCAGGAGCAAATGCTAAATCAGAACCTACAACCACATCATCAGTAGGAACTAAGCTCTTAGTGATTTCAGTATCTAAAAGAGAAAAAGCACCAGATAACATTAGACCGCTTTCAGTAACATAAACAAAGTCACCCTCAGCTCCTAATATCTCAGCGTCAGCTGCATTGTCAGAAAAGAACAAGTTAACAATACTTGGATCAAAAATAGTACTTTGTAAGCCACTTATATCAACCATGAAAACACTACCATTAAATCTAAGGGCACCATCTTGAAGAACAGATTTCCAACCAAACTCATAATTTGTAACTTCATCAGATTTTACTTCGGGTTTGACAGAATATGACCCGTCAGGACTTGTTGAGCCTACAGGTCGGTTTAATAAACCTGGCCTAAACCCTTCTGACCATGTGACGTACATCATAACATCTTCACTTTTATTCCAAGCTAAAGTAGCTTTACCAATAACGCCATCTGATGCTGCCTTGTCAGGATAGCCGTTTGCATTTCCTGGTGCATATTGTGCTGATAAATTAGATCCAAATTGTTGGGTATCAGGAGCACCAAATCCATTGTAAAAAGAAGAGTTAGCACTGCCTTCAAAGTCAACTTCAATATCATACCAACGAGCACCCACCGTGAGTTCTAGAGTTTCAGACAGATCCATACTCAGCTCTCCGAAAACGCCTTTTTGCTTATCAGTCCTCCTGATGTCATTAAAGAAAATGACTGGTTCTGAGAAAGGCCCTGCTGAATACCAACCGGGGCTTGCATTATTAATTACTCCAGAGACTGATGTATCTGTCAAAGCATAGTTTGCTGCGTAGGTAATATCATTACCTACTGAACCTGGATAATTAAATAAATTTAACTCTTTTAGCTCAAGATCACTGAAAAAAGCACCTGCTGTTAAGCTCGAAGTGTCGCTAAGCGGCGCATTTATGCGGAATTCGTGAGTTGTAACTTCAGTTTTTGTAGTTGAATCAACCAATAAGTTAGGAGCACCACAAGTTCCTGTTGGAACGTTACCAGGTGCATTACTTGTGTATGTTACGTAGTAATCACAAATATAGTAAGGAAGATACTGACCAACAAATAAGTAATCAGTGTAATCAACCATTTGATCTGTTGTTCTGTCTGTATATGCTCCTGCATAAACTATTTCAAGATCACCTATTGAACCCTCAAGAGTTAAGCTCATGTTGTCAAATTCATCTTCAATGGAATCATCAGTGTATCTTTGGATTTCTAGATCATCTAAATTAGGGTCTACAAAAAACACACCATCAGCTTCAATAGTTTGTTGTGCTACAGTTACTAGCGCATCCCAATTTGCATTAATTTCATGGGCTAGACTTGCTCTGAAGCCTTGATAAGTTAATGTGTTAGCATCGTCTTTGACAATTGCACCCGCACTTTTTAAATCAGCTCCTGAAAGATCAGCTCCTGCTTGAAAACCTCCTCTAGATGAAGAAACAGGGAGGCCATTTTCTCTTACAGTCCCTGCTGATCTGAAACGTGCAGATTGACTTGCATCGATCAGACCTGGAACTTGATCAATATAACCGCCTTTTCTATCTCTGTAGGCGACAAATCTAGCTGCGGTAGAGTCGCCAAGAGGAATGTTCGTTACTAATTCCACTTTTCCTCCGGAATCTCCGTCGGGCATCATCCTTGATTCAACTTCTACGTTCGTTGCTGATTCACCAATCACAGGTTTATTAGTTATCATTCTAACAACACCGGCTTGAGAACTAGCACCAAAAAGGGTTCCTTGAGGACCAGATAGAACTTCAATACGTGACATGTCTGCTGCATATACATCCAAGTTTCTTCCAGGTTGAGCTAATGGTTGCTCATCTAAATAGAATGAAACGTTTGGAGCTAAACCTGCAACACCAGCTGTAGTGAGATTAGGCGTTGTAGAGGCAAGACCTCTAATATAAATTGTACTTGTTCCGGGTCCAGAACCTCCTGCAGTTACACTAGGGAGTTGCAATAAATAATCTTCAAAAGTATTTATTCCTCGCTCATCTATATCACTTTCTCGAAGTGCCGATACTGATAATGGAACGTCTTGTAAGCTTTCTGCCTTCTTTCGAGCAGTAACAACAATTTCATCCAATTCTGCTTGTGACATTAAATAACCACTAAATGCAGATGCATTTAATAAAGCAAGCGTTGAAAGGCAAAAGGTAAAGTGTTTTTTAATCTTTTCAAACATTTATTTAGTCCCCCTAATAATAAGTTTGTCTAGAAACAATACCAAACTGATTACCATTGTCAACATTCACCAGACCAACTGATTGCCATTGTCAATATTAAGGTTAATTAGATGTTGACCAGCATTCTATCCAAAATGTTTAAAGGCGCTCTAAACATTGATTCCTAGTGGTTCAGAACTAATTGTAATCTTTTAAAATAATATATAGTCTTGTTTGTCTTAAATGTAATGTGAGAGTTTATTTTGAAAACAGATATAGAGATTGCTAGAGAAGCAGAAGCAGAAGCAAAACCAATTAATACAGTTGCTTCTCAGCTAGGTATTGGTGATGCATATCTTGAGCATTACGGTAAATTCAAGTGTAAGGTTAATCTTTCAATTAATCGTGAAAAACTCAATGACCTTAGTGACGGTAAATTAATCTTAGTTACTGCAATTTCTCCTACTCCTGCAGGAGAAGGTAAAACTACTACAAGTGTTGGCCTGGTAGATGGCCTTTGTCATATTGGTAAAAAAGCAATGATTTGTCTCAGAGAGCCAAGCTTAGGACCATGTTTTGGCATGAAAGGTGGTGCTGCGGGAGGTGGATATGCTCAAGTAATACCTATGACAGATATCAATTTACATTTTACTGGTGACTTTCACGCCATTGGAGCAGCTCATAACCTTCTCTCAGCATTAATCGATAATCATATTCATTGGGATAATCAGCTTAATATTGACCCTAGAAGAATTACTTGGAAGAGAGTGGTTGATATGAATGATAGATCTTTAAGGGATATTACATGTGGTCTAGGTGGGACCGGTAATGGCATTCCCCGACAAAGTGGTTTCGATATAACAGTAGCTTCAGAAATTATGGCAGTGTTTTGTCTGGCACAAGATATTGATGATCTACGAAAAAGGATAGGAAATATCGTTATAGGCTACACAAGATCTAATGAGCCTGTAAGAGCAAAGCAGCTTAACGCTGATGGAGCAATAACTGCATTATTGAAAGATGCATTTCAACCAAACTTAGTACAAACTCTTGAAAGTAATCCTGCATTTGTACACGGTGGACCTTTTGCGAATATAGCACATGGTTGTAATTCTGTTGTTTCAACTAAGGCAGCATTAAAACTTGCTGATTATGTTGTTACAGAGGCTGGATTTGGAGCCGATCTAGGTGCAGAGAAGTTTTTTGATATTAAATGCAGAAAATCAGACTTAAAACCAGACGCTGTTGTTTTAGTTGCTACCACTAAAGCTTTAAAAATGCATGGCGGCATTAAAAAAGATGACCTTGCATTAGAGAATGTAGATGCCATTACGATGGGCTGCAAGAACCTTGAAAGACATATTAAAAATATTGGAAAATTTGGGGTTCCTGTTATTGTTGCAATCAATGACTACGTAACTGACACAGAGAAAGAACATGCTGTAATTATTAATTATTGTAAAAATATTGGTGTTCAATGCAAAATCTCTTCTCATTGGGAAAAAGGTGGTTTAGGCGCAGCTGATCTTGCAGAAGAGGTTGCAAAAATTGCTGATTCAAATTCTGCTGAATTTAAAACTTTATATGACAATAAAATGTCTCTTTGGGATAAGACCCAATACATAGCACAAAATATTTATGGTGCTGCAGACATAATTGCTGATAAAAAGGTAAGAAATCAATTTAAGAAATTGGAAGATGATGGATTTGGTGAATACCCAGTATGTATGGCGAAGACTCAATATAGCTTTTCAACAGACCCATTATTAATGGGTGCTCCATCAGGACATGATGTTCCAATCAGGGAAGTCAGGTTATCGGCAGGCGCGGAATTTGTTGTGGTTGTTTGCGGTGAAGTTATGACGATGCCAGGGTTGCCAAAAATACCGGCTTCAGAAAATATAAATGTGGATGATAAAGGTTTAATACAAGGATTGTTTTAGATTATGATTGAAATTGAATAGGAGTAAATAAATGAAAATACTATGTATCTTATATGATGACCCAAAGGATGGGATGCCTTTAAACTATCCGTTAAAGGAGCTTCCTAAACTTGAAAAATATCCTGATGGTATGACATTACCAAGTCCTAAAGGAAGAGATTTCGTACCAGGCGAACTGCTCGGTTGTGTATCTGGTGAATTGGGTTTAAGAAAGTTTTTAGAAGAAAGAGGTCACACACTGGTGGTTACGTCTGATAAAGACGCAGAAGGTTGTGCTGCAGATAAAGAATTAGTTGATGCTGATATTGTAATTTCACAACCATTTTGGCCGTATTATCTAACAAGAGAAAGAATGGAAAGTGCACCTAATCTGAAAATGGCAATTACTGCTGGTATTGGCTCTGATCATGTTGATTTACAGGCCGCCATGGATCATAAAATTGATGTCGTTGAAGTGACCTACTGCAATTCAAGATCAGTTGCAGAACATATTGTTATGATGATTTTGTCCTTGGTTAGAGATTATCACAATCAACATAGGATAGTGAATGAAGGAGGTTGGCATATCGCTGACGCTGTTAAAAGATCTTATGATGTAGAAGGTATGCATGTAGGCACGATTGCTGCCGGTCGTATTGGTTATGACATGTTAAGAAAAATGCATCCGTTTGATGTGCATTTACATTATTTTGATAAACACAGATTAACTCCAGATCAAGAACAAGCTTTAAATCTGACCTATCATGATTCAGTTGAATCTCTGGTTGCAGCCTGTGATGTTATTAATATAAGTTGCCCTCTTCATCCTGAAACAGAGCATTTATTTAACGATGAGTTAATTAGTAAATGCAAACCCGGTGCATATATTATTAATACTGCAAGAGGAAAGATTTGCGATAAGGACGCTATTGTAAGAGCATTAGAATCAGGCCAGTTAAGCGGATATGCAGGAGATGTTTGGTTCCCTCAACCAGCACCGAATGATCACGTTTGGAGAACAATGCCACATCATGGAATGACTCCACACACATCTGGAACTTCTTTATCGGCACAGGCAAGATATGCTGATGGAGTCAGAGAGATATTGGAGTGCTTGTTTGATGGTGAAGAAATAAGAAACCAATATTTAATTGTTCAAAACGGAGACCTTGCAGGTATGGGGGCTCATTCTTACACTAAAGGTACAGCAACGGGTGGTTCAGAAGAAGCAGCTAAGTTTAAAAAGTAGATAAGAAATGAAAAGTTTTTAAAATCACTGGGAGTTTAGATTAATGAAAACACAAGCTGCTGTGGCTTTTGAAGCTGGTAAACCTTTAGAGATATGCGATGTTGATTTAGAGGGCCCAAAAGAAGGCGAGGTGCTAGTAGAGCTAAAAGCCACCGGTGTTTGCCATACAGATGCTTTTACTCTAAGTGGTCAAGATCCAGAAGGGTTATTTCCTTCTGTTCTTGGTCATGAAGGAGCGGGAATAGTTGTTGAAGTAGGTCCAGGTGTTTCGTCTCTCAAAGTGGGTGACCATGTAATCCCTCTTTATACAGCGGAGTGTCGGAAGTGTGAATATTGCCTAAATCCTAAAACTAATCTTTGTCAGGCCGTTAGAGAAACCCAAGGTCAGGGCGTGATGCCCGATGGAACGAGCCGCTTTTCCCTAAATGGAAAACCGTTAATGCACTACATGGGCTGCTCTACTTTTTCGAAATACACCGTTATACCTGAGATCTCTTTAGCAAAAGTCCGTGAAGATGCTCCTTTTGATAAGATTTGTTACATCGGATGCGGTGTTACAACAGGCATAGGTGCTGTTATCTTTCAGGCCAAAGTAGAAAAGGGTTCTACCGTAGCGGTATTTGGTCTTGGAGGCATTGGTCTGAATGTTGTTCAGGGTTCTAAACTCGCTGGTGCCAGCAGAATTATTGGTGTAGACATTAACCCTAACCGAGAGTCGTTGGGTAAAAAATTTGGCATGACAGATTTCATTAACCCTAAGAAAGTTGATAATGTTGTAGATCAAATTATCCAAATCACAGGCGGTGTGGATTACAGCTTTGAATGTATTGGCAATGTTGATGTGATGCGTCAGGCTCTTGAGTGTTGTCATAAAGGCTGGGGTGAATCCTACATAATCGGTGTAGCAGGAGCAGGCCAAGAAATTTCAACTCGCCCCTTTCAATTGGTCACAGGTCGTTCTTGGAAAGGCACTGCTTTTGGAGGAGCTAGAGGCAGAACTGATGTACCAAAAATTGTGGATTGGTATATGGATCAGAAAATAAATATCGATGATTTGATTACTCACACCATGCAACTAGAAGATATTAATAAAGCTTTTGATCTAATGCATGCAGGGGAAAGTATTCGTTCAGTTGTGATTTATTAGTTCAGAAATTTCCTTTAATAAGTATAATTCTCGAAATTTTTTATCATGTACAAAACATCTCAAGTAGTTTTCAGCCCTCGTGTGAGAAAGTCACCTTACTTTAACTCAACCCTGAAATATGGGGCACAAGCTTTTTCAGTTTATAACCACATGTATATGCCCGCCAGTTATCAAGGAGCTACTGAAGATTACAAAAATCTGCTGAATGGCGTTCAGTTGTGGGATGTGGGAGTCGAGCGTCAAGTTCAAATTAAAGGCCCTGATGCTGAAGCATTGTCACAGTTTTTAACTCCTAGAAATATAAAAAAATGCTCAAAAGGACAGGCAATGTACGCTCCTTTGCTAGATTTTAAGGGAGGATTCATTAACGATCCAGTTATGCTAAAGATTTACGAAGATTGCTATTGGTTTTCTCTTGCTGATGGAGATGCTCTCTTATGGGTACAGGCTATAGCAGCGGGACATAAATTTAATGTAGATGTCCATGAGCCTGATGTATCTCCGCTCCAAGTCCAAGGACCAAATTCAACAAAATTAATGGTCAAGGTTTTCGGAGATTGGGTGAATGATCTGGGGTTTTATAAGTTTAAAGAAGTAAATCATGAGGGTATTCCCATGGTTATTGCAAGAATGGGTTATAGCAGAGAGCTTTGTTATGAAATTTTTCTTCAAGATCACTCCAAGGGTGATGAGTTGTGGGAAATTCTTTGGCAAGCAGGTCTAGATCTAAATATCAGCGCGGGCTCACCAAATATAATTCTAAGACTTGAAGGCGGAATACTGAGTTACTTAGCCGACATAGATAGAACTAACAATCCCTATGAGGTTGGTTTAGAACGGATGGTTGATCTTGATCAAGAAGATGATTTTATTGGTAAAGAGGCTTTGCGTGAAATAAGCCTTAAAGGCCCTGCAAAGAAATTAATGGGAGCTGAGATACAAGGCGACCCCATAAAAGTCTTTAATGAAGAACATTGGCCAGTTTCGATTAATGGCAAGACGGTTGGGTCTATGAATGCCTTGGTTTACTCACCAAGACTTGATAAGAATATATGTTATACGATTCTAAATATTGAGCATGCCAAGAGCGGACAAGAAATAATTATCTCTTCTCCAGAGAAAGAACTAATAGCTACAACAGTTGACCTTCCGTGGCTTGAGAGAGCTTAAAATTTAAATTACTTATCCTTCCAATCAGGTGATCTTTTTCCTAAAAATGAATTGATGCCCTCTTTTGCATCATGTTTTAACAAATTATCTGTCATGGTTTTGGACGTGTATTTATAGGCTTCAGATAAATCCATTTCAACTTGGGCATAAAAAGCTTTCTTGCCGGTTGATACTGTCATCATTGATTTGCTAGCAATCTTTTCAGCTAACTTGTCTACTTCTAAGGTCAGTTCTTCTTTTAAAACCGTATTATTGATCAACCCTATTTCTTTAGCTTTGTCGGCATTGATGAAATCGCCAGTAAGGAGCATTTCCATGGCGTTTTTCTTGTTAACATTTCTAGAAAGAGCAACCATAGGAGTTGAACAAAATAAACCGAGATTTACCCCAGGTGTAGCAAACTTAGACTCATGAGAAGCAATTGCAAGATCACAACTTGCAACTAATTGACAACCAGCAGCTGTAGCCACTCCATCAACTTGAGCAATAAACGGTTGTGGTGCATTAACTATTGATTGCATCAATTCAGAACAAGAATCAAAAAGGTTTTTAAAATAAACTTCACCGCTATCGTCTTTCTCTCTAGCGGCTGTTATTTCTTTTAAATCATGGCCTGAAGAAAATACATTTCCTATTGCTGTTAGAACTATAACTCTTATGGATCGATCTGAAGACGCTCCTTTAATCTCATCCATTAATACGCTCATCATGCTTTCGGATAAAGGATTCTTTTGATCTGGGTTATTCATGATAAGACGTAATACCCCCTTATCAGACTTTTCTTTAGTTAATATATTTAAATTTTCACTCATGCCAAATCTATTAAAAGCTATTTTATTCTACTAATCTAATATTGTTTTACTAATTCTATTTTTGGGCATCTATTCATGACAACTTTTAGACCAGATTTTTTTGCTAACTCTGAAGCCTCTTCATTGATAATACCTAATTGCGTCCAAAGGACTTTCGCTCCTATTTGGATTGCTTCTTTAGTTACTCCTATAACAGCATCTTCAGCCCTGAAAACATCAACCATATCGATCTTTTCTGGAACAGAACGTAGATCCGCAAAGCATAACTGACCTAAAATAAGATTTCCTTCTTCGTTAGGATTAATTGGGAATATTTGATAACCGTGTTGAATAAGAACTTCCATAACCTTATAGCTATCTCTAGTATGATTTCCGCTGGCTCCAACCACTGCGATAGTTTTAACTTCTTGCAGTATTTCTCTTATATATTTTTCAGAATAATCATCAATCATTTAAAATCTCTCTCACCCAATCAGAAGTTTGTTTGACGCCACCAAATGGGAAAAAATGGACTTGCTCAATATTAAACTTGGGGTCTTTGGCTTTGTATTCGGCTAGCTCCTTTAAGACTTGTGTTGGCTCATAAGGCAATAATAGTTTTGTTATATCTTTTGCTCTTCTAGTGAGAACTTTCATCGAAGAACCTATTCCACATTCGATCGAAAATTTGAGTAATGTTTGTAGTTTTGCCGGTCCGGCTATACCAATATGAATAGGAATATCAATCCCATCATCCTTTATATCATCCATCCATTTTTTTACGACATTGGCATCAAAACAAAATTGAGTAGCAATTGCCATTTCAGCATCTGTTCTTTTAGAAAATTCTTGCTTCCACGATAGGGCTTCAGATACATTTTTAATTTCTCCATCAGGATCAATATCTTTATTACCTTCAGGATGTCCTGCTATATGCAGTCTTTTAAAACCAGCTAAATCAAATAGGCCTGATTCGATTAACTTGATAGAGGAATCATAGTCCCCTATTGGCTTAGGCGAACCTCCGGCTATCAAAAGTGCTTCATCTACTCCAGCCTCATTCTGATACATAGAAAGCCAATCACCTAACATAGCCTTATTTTTAATTACTCTAGCAGGGATATGAGGCATCACGGTGAATCCTTCATCATTAAGCCTTTTAGCTGCAGGAACCATTTCTGTAATATCTGCGTCTTGCAGGTGGGCTAAATAAACTCTCGTACTTTTAGGCAAAATATCTCCAAAAGACTCAGTTTTGGCGACAGTCTTAGGAATAACTTCAATAGAATATCCTGAAATAAAATCCTTTAAATATGTATTGATCATTGTTCCCATAGAAATTAACTACGTTTCTTATTTCAAAAGTAAATAGTGCTCTATTTACTTTGCAGCCTTCTTCAAGTCCTTGAAGGTAAAATAATTCCTCTTTAAAGATTTGTTATAAATAATTGCGAATAGAACTATAAAAGATGCTCCTACTGCAACCGGCATTAGAATAAAGCCCATCCCTTTTGCGCCAAGGATAGCAATAATAGGGTTGGCTCCAGCTGGTGGATGGACAGTCTTAGTTGCCATCATTAAGAATATTGCTAATCCAACAGCCAAACCCAAACTGATAAATGAAGAGCCTAATACGGAGAAAACAAAAACCCCAGAAAAAGCAGATATTATATGACCAAATAAAATATTTTTTGGATGGGCCAAAGGACTTTCATGAACTGCCATCACTAAAACCATGCTTGCTCCAAATGGCGGTATCAACCAGAGATTACTTTCATCGAAAGAATTAAGATAAGCCAATGAAGTAATACATAAGAATGCTCCGAAAGCAGAAATAAAATTATTTTTCATATAATGGAATTATTTAGGGCATTATCATATACAAAATAAGCATCCTGCAAATGTCTTTTTCCATTAGGAATAAATGGTTCTCTAGCGTGTAAAACTCTTAAACTGGCAACAACTAATACCTCTCCTTCATTCAATCTAAAAGTTGAACGATATTTGCTGTCATGAACCCTAGCTGAAATCTCGTGATAAGCTCTGTAAAAACCTTTTATGCCCTTCATGGCAGGATCCACCATCTGCATTAATTGATTTGAAAATCTAAAACTTTCTACAGACCCATCAGACGAACATTCAATAATCGGAGCCTCGGCGTATGTTTCATTATTATTATCGAACTGTCTAAAAGGAACATTAAAATTTTTTAAAGTATTAAAATATTCAGGATTATCTTTTCTCAAATCTTCAATAACTTCCCAACCATCTACAATTATTAATTCTCCTCCTTCACATTCATTTTCTAACATGTGAAGAGCCTGGACACTCGGTTGAGACTTATAGCTAGCAAAATCATTATGAGGAGGAAGCCCCCTTGAGGTATGAGCAACATTGTAAATATTTCCGGTTACAGAAACATTATGAATTCTTTCGAACAATGTCTCATGAATTGGTCCGAATCTTTTAGATAAAAGCTCTAATGTATTTGGTTCCCTTGGAGCATTACTCAAAATAATTACCCCAAAACTAACAAAAGTTTTAAGAGCCTCAGAGGCAATCTCTTTATCGTCCAAAAATTTTGACCAATCAACTCTTCTGGGAATGAACTCACTAGACCATGGCTTGCGTTCTGGATATCTAGGCTTACCACTTTCTTCTATTTTATCTAATGGGATAAACGATTGGTGGTTATCAGGCCATAAAACAAATAGGCTTTGATCTTTTATTTCAACACTCTTCGGGGAAATATCTACTGGGACTGTATGCAAGAGAAACTGTTTCTCTTCAGTCTCTAGAATCCTGCATTCATCACATTGACAATTATCTCTTAACCATAAAAATGGTAAATCGTATTGCTTGTTTGAATCTGTTGATAAAATTACTGAATCATCTTGAATCTTAATCATAAGTAAATATCAAATCTTGTTATTTTTTTCTTTAAATAACTATATTTGTTTTTTCTCTTTAAGTAATTAAAAAAGAAGAAATGGTGGAGCCAGTCGGGATCGAACCGACGACCTCATCCGTGCAAGGGATGCGCTCTCCCAGCTGAGCTATGGCCCCACTTAGGGGTGCGTAGATTAACAAAAAGAAAAAACTAAGAAAGTAATATTTTACCTTTTTCTAAAGAGACGCGACTTTCCCTATGGCGTCATGAATTCTCTTAAGAGTTTCTTTCTGATCTAGATCTTTAGTCAACTTGTAATGTGGATGACCTAAAGTTGCTAAATCATTAGCCACTTCCATTGCTCTAATCATCAAGTTGTCTGGCTCTGTAACTTCATCTAAATAACCCGGTTCGATAGCTTTCTCAACAGGATAAGCTTCAGCATTAAGAATAGCCCTATACCAATGTGTTTTCGAGATCCTGGATTTAGATATCTCTAAAATAGGTGTTGGAATGGACATGTTGTTCCTTGTCTCATTCGCTTGGACTATGAACTGCCCTTTAGCTCCCAGACGATAGTCAGCACAACACAGTAAAAAAGCTCCTAAAGCCACGCCGTGCCCACTGCATGCTGCAATTACGGGTCTTGGAAAATTATAAATCCTTGCGAGTAAAGTAAACCCTGCTTTGACCATTGCAGCAACAGCATCAGCATCCCCTGAAGAAATAATTTTTAAATCAAACCCTGCAGAGAAGATACCGGGCCTTCCTGTAATTACCAGTGAACCTTTATTGCCTGGCACCTGATCTAACAGGTTACTTACAGTGCTGCTCATCTCAGGAGAAAAGACATTGGCCTTTCCATCGTTAAGAGTGATTATAGAAACATCTCCCTCTGTAGTTAAAGTTGCTATTGGATCGGTCATTTTTCTTCCTTAATATTAGTGTTTTAGGGCCCTATATTCTAATATCTATAAGAATAACTCAAACTAATATTTTTTATGGAAGGATTTAAGAATTTATCTCGATCGGTCAAAGACAGAGTTACCTTAATCACTGGTGCAGGCAGTGGAATGGGTAAAGCCACGGCATTAGTTTTTGCTTCTGAAGGAGCCAAAGTCATTGCCACAGATATAAACGAAGAGAACGTAAAAAAAGTTGCTGAGGAAATTAAATCTTCAGGCCGAGAATGTGTTGGCATAGCACTTGATGTGACCGACAAAGCTAATATCAATAATGCTCTGGAAATGGGTATCAAAGAATTTGGGCATTTAGATCACCTGATAAATAACGCAGGTATATCTTTGCCTACTACAATTGAAGATGAAGACTACGATGATCATTGGAAAACAACTTTGGATGTGGTTCTTACAGGACAAGTGAACCTTATTAGAGCATCATTGCCTTACCTTTTGAGATCAGACGCTGGAAGAATAGTTAATATTTCCTCAACAGAAGGATTTGGCGCTACTCCTTTTGTGAGTCCTTATACCGCAGCAAAACATGGAGTAATAGGATTAACACGGTCGCTGGCTTTAGAACTGGGGCCTCAAGGCATCAACGTCAATTGCATTTGTCCCGGTCCTATCAACACAAACATGACAGCATCAATCGACACAAAAGATAAAGCCACTTTTGCCAGACGGCGTGTTGGCCTTAAACGGTATGGTGAACCTGAAGAAGTAGCCCACGCCACTCTTAGCTTGTGTCTTCCAGCGTCGTCTTTTATTAACGGGGTCGCTTTACCGGTGGATGGCGGACTTTCAATAAGAAGAGCTTAAGGAAAAAACATGAAACGAATAATCTTAATAACCCTAACCCTCTCTATTCTTGGAGCCTGCTCATACGATAACGCCATAAACGAAGAGAATCTGCATAAACACATTGAAATTCTAGCTTCGGATGATTTTGGTGGAAGAGCTCCAGGCTCTGATGGCGGAGAAAAAACTAAAGATTACATAAAAAAAGAATTTTTAAAATCAGGACTGGTTCCCATAAAAGAAGATTTCTATCTTGATGTCCCGTTGAGCAAAATGGTCGTGGACGTTAACAAGTCTTCTTTTAGCATTGAAACAAAAAAGGGAATAAGGAAACTATCAGCAGGAAGTGAATCTGTGTTCTGGAGTAAACAAGTAAAAGAAGAAATCTCCATGGAATCCAGTGAATTAGTTTTTGTTGGATACGGAGTCGTAGCTCCTGAATACGGATGGAATGACTACAAAGACATAGACGTTAGAGGCAAGACTCTTGTCATGTTGATTAATGATCCAGGTTTTTACTTAGAAGATCCTGATTTATTCAAAGGCAAAGCCATGACTTACTACGGTCGTTGGGTTTATAAATTTGAAGAAGCAGCAAGACAAGGCGCAGAAGCCGTTTTAATTATTCATGAAACAGCTCCTGCTGCTTATCCTTGGCAAGTTGTTGAAACAAGTTGGACCGGTAAGCAGATAGATCTTAAACGAGAAGACATGGGAGCCAGTAGAGTAAAAATAGAAGGTTGGATAACTTCAGAAGTGGCAAAGGAACTTTTTAGTGAATCCGGATTGGACTTGGAAGCTCTAAAGAAGAAAGCTCTCGATAAAAATTTTACCGCTGTGCCGATGGGAAATCTAAAAGCCAATGCCAAGCTGTTTAACGAAATTAGTTTTGCCAACTCTCATAACGTTGCGGGAATTAAAATAGGAAGTAAACACCCAGATGAATACGTTCTGATGATGGCGCATTGGGATCACCTTGGAACAAAAGATGAACATTCCGTTACTAATGACCACATCTACAATGGAGCTGTCGATAATGCTTCTGGCGTCGCAGGAATACTCGAACTCGCGAACTTTTTTAAATCAATAGAAACTGAAAGATCCCTGTTATTTTTAGCTGTTACTGCTGAAGAATCGGGACTTCTGGGTTCTCAATATTTTGCTGAATACCCTCCGATAGATCTCTCAAAAGTGGTTGCTGGTTATAACTTTGATGCTGTCTTACCGGTTGGAAAAACTAAAGATGTTATCGTTGTAGGTTACGGAGCTTCTGAACTTGAAGATATATTAAAAACTGAATTAGATAAATTAGATAAATACATCACGCCTGATCCACAACCTGAAAAAGGTTATTTTTATCGTTCAGACCATATCAGCCTAGCCAAAAAAGGCGTGCCTGTTCTCTACGCTGATGGTGGAGTTGATAAAATAATTGGAGGGGTTGAAGCGGGATCTAAGATTGCAAATGCTTATACCGCGAATGACTACCATCAGCCTTCGGATGAATACAGCAAAGACTGGGACTTAAGTGGTTTTAATGATCAGCTAACCATCACCACCAACATGGTTCTTAGATTAGCCAATTCAGGTGAATGGCCTAAGTGGTATGAAGGCAATGAATTTAAGGCAATAAGAGAAGCCTCTCAAGAATAATTTAATCCTCCCTGCTTGCCCTGTAGTTTTCTGAAGTTTGGGAAGAAACCACTTCATCTTCTTTCACGTGCCTCATCATAAAAGCACCGAATAGCATTTCTTCAAAAGATTGGTCGCCCCAGTAAACATCAACAGAGGGATCAGGGTTGGCTAGATTTTGTTTTGAGTTATCCCACCAATTGATTTGCTTAAGCTTAGATCCTTTTGGGATAAAGACCGGTTCTTTAAAATCATAAGAAGTTTGCCAATTGAAATCGTAATTAGGTACGGATAATAGAATTTCCTCTTCACCATCAGGATAAATGACACTTACTTCCATGGCCTTGCCTCTGTAGTGAGCGTGAGGTAATACACTGTAAAGTAGAGAATCTTTCTTAACAGTCATTGTGTCGAACTCCTGATGATTCTTTGCTCCTGCAGGGATCTTAATCCTTGAATTAATCATACTGTTAGTAAAAATTTCGTGTTCAGGGGCCTCATCTAAAACCCAAATACCCATCTTGGAGGAATCAACTGTCTTTCTGCCGACTGGCGTGTAGTGCACTTGAAACTCAAAAGTAACATCTGAGGGCAAGAAGGTACCGGAATTATCCGGAAAAGGATTGGTCGTGATTCCAGGAGCGTAACCGCGAAGACCTTTCATGGTCCTAAAATTTAATCTGCCTTTCCTAGGGCCCTTTAAGTTAACTTCACCAAAAGAAGTAATGACATGATGCAAGACTGCTTTATCCCCTGGAACTATTTCAGTTGCCTTAACCCATATATCTTCTTTTATGTTGTTCTTAACAAAATGATACTTATAGTCAACCACGCCCGTTGCCGGAATGTCTGTGGTGGGAATCTCAATGACGTAGTCTGGTGGTCCAAGTTCTGATTCATTTGACCAAACGGATTCACTGATTTCTGCTTCCAGTAATGGGTCGTTGCCTTCCCCTCTGGGAGAACCACTTTCTATCCAGTGCACAAGCTTTTTCATTTCATCAGAACTTAAAGATCTGTCGTTACTGAAATGACCTATGCTTGGGTCTGCATGCCATGGTGGCATTCTTTTCGTTCTTATGACCTCTCTCATCATCAATGAAAAACCTTTGACCATGTTGTAATCAGTCATTGCCCACGGACCCAGGCCTCCTTTTCTATGGCACGCAGTACAATTGTCGATGAGTATTGGAGCTATATCTTGTGAGTACGAGATGAGCTTATGCTCTGCTTTGTTTCTTTGTTCTGGAAAATTAATCAAACAGCCCAAAGAGTCGGTGGAAGAAAGAGCGACCGCCCTTCCTTCTATAACTTGATCAAGTGCATCCTTTAAAAAATGTTGAGAAGCTTCTTTTTTTTGATTCTCATAACTAAGGCGATCATCAAGAGCTCCGGTATATGCCACCTTCCACGTTTTAGGATCAACAATAAAGACTTCTCCGGTACGAGTGATTTCTAACGCTTCACCAATAAGCTGAGTGTCATCCATGAGGATAGGCAGCTTGTAATCATACGATGTAGCTTCTTCTAGAATACTGGCCTTAGAATCTTGCAAGTTAGAATTCAGCATAAAAAACTTAACTTTTTTTCCGGAATACATTTCCTCTAATTCATGAAAACGCACAGAAGCATTCCTAGCAATAGGACATCCGTTGCCTTGTACCAGAAAGACCAGAGCCTCATGGTCGGAATAATAGAAAAGCTCATGGGAATTACCCAACTGATCGTTTAATCTAAAATTTTCAACTTTTTGATTGGCTTCAATAGAATGTATTCCGACAGAAAACAAAACTATGAGTGATGTGATTATAAGTTTAAATTTTTTCATGAGTTCTAAGAGATTCTCCTTAGTAAATTGTAGATATTCATTCTGGATATATTTTCTTGTCCTATCTTGGGTCCAAGTAGGTGCCAAGTGTCTTTGTTTAATTTCATGGTTTCCCAGTCTGGAATATCGTCCCCGTTTGGATTTCCTATTTTAGAAAAGTTTGTCCAATAAGCAAGCATGATTCTTGATAATTCAGGATCTTCAATCGGCCCTAATCCCCCCACGCCAAATACATACGCAATCTCAGAAGCATGAAAGGCCCCTAAAATCTCTCCGGCTTTTCCTGAAGGTTTTTGATTAAAATGATAGAAGTAAATATCTTCTCCTCTATCAGCCATGGCCCTAGCTGCGTAATACGAAGGAGCACCAAACAAAGAATCTCCTAATAGTCTTTTACTCGAATCCAACATTTGTTCTTCATCTTTGGCCGGGTAAATTGCTAATGCAGTTTCTGCGTCTTCTTCAAATTTTTCTTCAATAATTTTTTTAAAAACCTCCTTTGAATTAACTGGCGGAGGAACATCCACTAAAGGACTGCCCCAATACAATGCAGTGCCTTCATCTGAATTAGTACCAATGATGGTTGGTACTTTATGGTTAATACCCTCCTCAAACCCTTCAATAATATTGGATAGCATAGAAACGTCATCGACAAGAATGGAGGAAGGGAAGCCTATGCCATTCTTTATGACTTCATCAACGGGTAAGGTTCTCATCTTCTCTAATTGATCTGGTCCTTCTGAAACGCCACATTTATTACCGAAAGAAACTCCTAGAGTGGCTCCAGATATTCCTTCTTCAGAAACCGTTTCAGAATGAAATCTCATGCGAGCAAAACCTCCGCTTTGTACGATAGCTTTCTGAAATAATCCTTTTGATAAAGGTGAAACCAAAAGAGCTGCTACTGATAAACCCCCTGCGGATTCACCGAAGATGGTTACATTAGAGGAATCCCCACCAAATTTTTCTATATTTTGTTGAACCCACTCCAACGCTTTAATTTGGTCTAAAAGTCCAAAGTTAGTTTTTAATTTCTCATCGCTGTCATTCAATGTGGGATGAGCTAAAAATCCTAATTCTCCCAAGCGATAATTAATGGTTACTAATACATGACCTTTTTTTAAGATTCCGTCTGGTAAATAAGGATCTCCGGAACCATATCTTAAAGCACCACCATGTATCCAAACCATAACGGGTCTTTTTTCATATGAATTTACATTGGGTGAGAAAATGTTAAGTCGCAAACAATCTTCGGATTCAACAGGAGTTTCTTCAATGGGCATTTCTACTCCATACGCATCGGCTATAGCTCCTCTGAAACCGCCCTCTCCCATTCTGAATTGCGGACATTGTGGACCAAAGAATTTTGCATCAAAAGTGTCTGTCCAAGGTATGGGCTCTTGGGGCGCTTTCCATCTGTTCTGCCCTGAAGTGTCTGCGGCATAAGGAATACCTCTAAAGCTAAAACCTTCTGTTCCATTGAAACTCTCTTTGTAGCCTTGCACTTTTCCTGAATGCACTTCAATTATTGTGGACATGCCTATCTCCCCTGTATCGTGTGACGAATAATTCTAACTCTAAACTCCATTAGGAGTTAACATTAAATATATCAACTCAAAGGCATTGAGCCAAAGAAGGAAATGGATATGCAGAAGAAGATTATTATAGATACCGATCCTGCCATGGGAACAAAAGGTGGAGATCCAGAAGATTGCTTTGCAATTATGATGGCTCTGAACTCCCCAGAGTTGGAAGTTGTAGGGATAACGACCGTTCAAGGCAATGTCCCTGTTGAAAGAGGTTACAGTAATGCAGCTTATCTTCTAAATGAATTTAACAGAGAGATACCTTTGAAGGCAGGTCCTAGTCATACTTTTGATGAAGAAAGAAACAAAGAAAGGATCTGGCTAAGTCAGCGTGAGGACATGGAGCAACTAACACCTCTTCTAAAACCAGAGAAAGCAAAGGATGATGCAGCCTCATTTATTTACGAAAAGTGCAAACAAAACTCTGGTGAGATTGAATTAGTGACCATAGGTCCACTAACAAATATAGCAATAGCACTATCAAATTATCCTGATTTAAAGGACCACATTCCTAAAATAACCATGATGGCAGGAGCGGCAAAGACTCCTGGCAACATAACCCCTTCTGCAGAATTTAATGTTTGGGCTGATCCTGAGGCGGCAGATGTGGTTTTTACATCCGGCATTCCGATAGTGATGATACCTTTAGATGTCTGTCATCAGACTAGAATGAGTCGTGAAGAATTAATTTCTATCGGCGACAACCCTCACCCCTTCTGTCAATTCATAAAAGAAGCAGTTGACCCTTGGATAAATATTCGAACGGACTTGATAAGTGATGAAGGTCTTCATTTATATGACTCCTTAGCAATGGCGAGTGTCATTTCTCCGAATCTTCTAACTTACAAAAGCGCTTACGTCAGAACTGAAACTGCGGGGATTCTGACAGCAGGAGAAACCGTATGTGAATTCAATGAATCCATCATGGGTAAAATACTAAAACAAAAGTTTAATGCTGAAGTAGCACTGGAGCTAGACGTTGTGAGATTTAATCAATTATTCCAAGAAAGAGTGACTGGGTACTTAAGATCACTGAAAAGCTAATCCCAAAATCTCTTTTTCACTAAGTTTCTTTGAATTTTTCCCGTTGGTAGTCTGGGCAGTTCTTCCTCCCAGAATTCATAAGATTTTGGTCTTTTAAATCCTGATAATTTTTCTTCTGCCAAGCCCAATAACTCCTCTAATACAAGTTCATCATTCGAGCCGGGTTCAAGATTAATGACTGCTTTTATCTCTTCTCCCCAATCCTCATTCGGCACACCGATACAGCATACTTCAGCAACTTGATCATGCATCAATAAAATATTATCAATTTCTTGAGGGTATATATTGGTTCCTCCGGAAATTATTGTGTCGGCGCTTCTGCCTGTTAGAAAGAAGAAACCATCTTCATCTCTGAAGCCAATGTCGCCCATAGTAAAAAAATCTCCCCAATAGGCACCTGAGGTTTTTTCTTTTGCTTTGTAGTATTCAAACCTACCTTTTGACGGTGCTTTAAAATAAATTGTTCCCTCTTTTCCTTCCTCTACTTGTTTGTGATCTTCATCTAAAATAAGAACTTCTACGCCTTCATTGGCTTTTCCCACGCTCCCTGGTTTTTTAAGCCACTCTTCGGGGCCTATGTAACAACCTCCTCCTTCAGTGGCAGCATAATATTCGTACAACACTGGGCCCATTAAGTCGAGCATGGCTTTTTTTACTTCAACTGGACAGGGGGCAGCACCATGAATGATCCATTTTAGAGAACTAAGATTGTATTTATTTCTTACCTCTTCTGGCAATCTTAAAACTCGATGAAACATAGTTGCTACCATGTGGGTATGAGTGCATTTGTATTCATCAATGAGTCTTAACATTTTTTCAGGATCCCACTTGTCCATAAGGTAAACACCAACACCTGACATCAAAGAAATATTAATATTCAAGCCTAAAGGGGCTGCGTGATAAGCTGGTCCAGGGCAAATGGAAAAATCAGTTTCGGGGTTAAAGTTGGCTGTTTGCAAGACCAATTCTTCTAATTTTGACGGAGGAGGAGTTTCTTTTCTAAAAACTCCCTTCGGCCTACCAGTGGTCCCTGATGTATAAAGCATACTCTTTCCAGCTTCTGGATCTTGAATATTGTCTGAATCCTCACCATCTAAACTTTCTTGATAAGATTTGGCCAGACCATAAGTGCCATCAACAACTAAAACCAAAACATCAGAAAGCTCTCTATTCACAGCCTCAATGCTAGGAGCAAACATTGCATCACACACTAAAACTTTTGCTTCACAATTTTTGACTATATAAACCACTTCATCTGGAGTTAAATGCCAATTAATAGGAGTGACCCTTAATCCAATCCTTAAAGGACCAAATAACGCTTCTAAGAATTCAGGTCGATTCTTTGAAAGGATGGCGACGGCATCACCAGATTTTAGACCTTTTTTACGAAGAAAATTGGCAAACTTATTACTGTTCTCATTCAACTCTTGAAAAGTTCTTTCTCCGTGTTCGCTAATAATCGCCTTTTTTTCTGGGTAATTCTGAGCATGGTAAGCAATGCCCATTCCAGCAGCTATGTATTCTTGAAGTGTCTCCATGTTATCCAACTAGGTCCTTCTGATAATCAGTAAGTTTAGGTACAGGTGGCCATTTATATTTTTCTCTGTCTTTGGCTTCTTGAATTACAGGAAACTGATCAGCATTTCTAAATGTGTCTGACCAGTTCGTTGTAGAAATAACCTTCTCAACGGCTTCTCTTCTTTGATTAATGACGTCTTGATTCGATCGTTCTTTCGGCATCATACAAATTAAGGATGCTGCTCTTATTAAACCGGAGGAATTTTTAGGTAACTTATTACCAGAATTGCTGCAGTGAATTGTTCTTGAATCCCAAAGCAGCATATCTCCAGGCTCCATGTGACACATCAGAGGTTTTTCGGAAGAAAGCTTAGGATCATCATTAGGGAAACGAAAATGATCTATCCCTAAGGGCAGTTTAGCCAGCCTCTCTTTATATTCTGATGGAATATTTTCAAAGAAACGGTGCGATCCAGGCACTACGACATTCCCTCCTATGTCTTTTGAAGTTGGCAAAAGATTTACAAGTCCTTGTATGCACTGCTTTCCAGGCCTTGTTATTGGATGTTGGTCAATATGAAACCAAGATTGTCCGCTCTCGGTCTTCCAGGATGGATCAATATTCCAAGGCCTCCAAAGAGAAACTCCGTCAAAACTAGTAAGCAGCTCTTCTGTTCCCCAGATCTTAGCAAAGGCCTTCTTTACATTGGGAACACTTCTCAAAAACCACTGAGATTCAGAATGACCTATACCGTAACTAGGCAATATTCCTCCGTGAGCAGATGTTGGCCATCGATCATCTCCCCATGTACTGGGGTTGTTTCGATCAATTCCTGTTCCCAGATGCTCCAAGTAGTCCCATAAAAGTTTAAGAGTTTTTTCTGCTTCTTTTTTTGTTAGGGTTTCTTTAAGAATAACGTATCCGTGTTGATCCAAGTAAGCAACGCTTTCAGACGAACCCGGTTCAAGCCGCTCTACGTGCTTATATTCTATTTCAACATTCCAGTTGGCTTCCATATTCTCCCCTTAAAGAAAAATTAGATTAATTAATTTAGGTTAAATTTACAACTTCTTCTAGCGTTGGCATTGAAGCAGAAGCGCCTTTTTTTGTTACAGATAATGCAGCTGCTTTATTAGCAAAATAAGCTGCATCAACTAAATTACCGTGAACTAGATACTGAGCTGCCAAAGCTCCGACAAAACAATCTCCAGAACCGGTTGTATCAACTGGCACCACATCCAAACCGGGGATCAAAGTTCCTATATTATTCTCGTAAACGAAAACTCCTTGAGATCCTAAAGTGACAATGACTGACTGACTGCCCGTTAAAGCTATTTTCTCTAATGACTTAATAAGCACTCGTGGCGTCAATTGTCCTGATGGACTCTCTCCACTTAAAGTAGCCAGTTCTGTCTCATTCATTATCAAAAGATCGGATTCGTCTATTAGAGAGTTACTTAGGTTGTGAACAGGGGCTGTGTTTAAAATACGATAGCAATCAAACTTTTTAGATCTTTTGAAGAGTTTCTCCGTTTCTCCAGAAGGTGTTTCAAGTTGGGCTATTAAGATCTTAGAAGAAATGAGAGTTTCTTCTGTAACCTGATCTGAATTAACAAGAGCATTGGCCCCTAAAATTACTATAATTTGATTTTGCGAGGTCTCCTCGAAAACAGTTATGAAAGCTGTTCCAGACTCTTCTGAAGACCTTTGTATCGCTGAAATATCAACAGCTTCTTTTTTGAGTGCATCCAGCAGTTCATTTCCGAAAACATCGTTGCCTACTTTCCCCACAAAAGAAACAGGTGCACCTAATCTTGAAATAGCCACAGCTTGATTAGCACCCTTGCCTCCTAGAAAAGTTTCAAAACTGCTACCTATTACCGTTTCACCTTTTTGAGGTTCTTTGGCCGAGTAAACAACCAAATCCATGTTGATACTTCCGAATACAGTGATTTCAGAAGACATGAAGATTTAATCCAAATCTTTTATAGAAGAAAAACTTTCGACCAAAGCACAAGTTCTCTTAACCAAATCATCAAGTTGCAACTCACCCACTCCGGCAATGGAAGTGTTGACTCTGCCTTGCCATGGGTCTGTCCATAAGGAAGGTATGGATTGTTTATCAAGCCCTATTAATCCACCAACCGTTGCGCCCGTGCAATCCGTGTCCCAACCGCAGCAAATGGTTTCCCCTATGGCCTCATCAAAAGAGTCTTGAAAAGACAAAAAAGCCCAAACCACAACTGCCAGATTATTCAGACTGTGTACTGGCGACATGTCTCCATAAAAATCATGGATTTTAGAAGGATCCTTTCCTTGATTTTTAATCCCTATCTTGACTGCGGCAACAGCCTCAGACTCTTGATCAATCAATGACAAAGCAGCATCAACTGCCTCTTCCCTTGATGATGAAACCGGAACTAACGAACAAAGAGCAGCGATAAAAGCAGAAGCTTCCACGGCACAATCTCTGTGGGACAAACGGGCATCTTGTCTTGCCAGTTCTGCTGCTAGCTTCGGTTTACCTGGCAAAACCCAACCGTACATATCTATTCTTATTTGAGCACCTATCCAATCGTTATAATCACTATTGTTTATTTCTTCCAAATCAAAATTACGCTTTCCTCCAAATTGATAAGCCATATCGGATTTCTCAATTAATTTTAAATAAGATTCTCGTTCTGCGGTAAAAGTTGCTCCCACTGGCAATAAATTTATCCAAGATCTAGCAACATCATCAGTGTTCAGTTCAGTTCCATGTTGCTCAAGCATCATTAAACCTAAAACACTATAAGTAATATCATCATCAGCTTCTGCTTTGTCCATCATGCCTAAACAACACCTTTTATTAGCCCCTCTTATCATTTCATGGTCCATGGGGCGTACGTAATTACGCAAAGGCAATGAACCAGATTCAGATAAATAATTATTTAAACCTACTCTGCCCTCTCTCATGGAAATCATTTCCACTGGTTTTCCTAACAAACAACCTGATATTCTTCCTTCCCATGCTGCTTTAATGGTTTGCTCTACCGACATACTCTCTCTCCAATCTCAACTATTAAGTTATTTAATCCAAAATCTCATCTTCTCCAACCTCATCTAATAAATCCATTTCATCTTCAAACATCAATGTACCAACATCTTCCATCCTGTCCACGTAAAGCATTCCAATTAAGTGATCCAACTCGTGTTGAAAGACAGTCGCCAGAAATTCTTCAAGAACAATACTTTGCTGATTTGCAAATTCATCCAAGTAGTCAATTTTTATTTTTTTTGGCCTTTCAACGTAACCCCTGAGGCCGGGAACACTGAGACACCCCTCCCAGAAACCTTGAAGGTCATTATCTATAACAGAGATTTGAGGATTAAATATGATGAAAGCGTCAGAAGCTTCGGCTTCAGGATATCGCTCGGATTCAGAAGAAAGCTCAATAATTGCGAGTTGCTTTGATACGCCGATTTGAGGTGCTGCTAAACCTATACCTCCAGCTAACTCCAGAGTATCCCACATATCTTCTAACAGAGTTTTTGTGTCCTCAGATAAAATTTCATCTTCCTCAAATTTAGAAGCGACCTGCCTTAAGACAGGATTGCCCATTTTTAAAATTCTTTGTGCGGTCATTATCGAGTCTCCATACATTGAAATATAACTTAGATGGTAATAAATCTCATTCTACTTTTGAGATTAAGTCTCATTGGGAGTTGTAAGAAATCTTTGTGTTATTTTTACCTAATGAATAAACCTAACGTTGTGCAAAAATTCCCTTTCAAAACTTCTGTTGAAGCCAATAAGAAATACTACTGGTGTAAATGCGGTCTGAGTTCTAAGCAACCCTTTTGCGATGGTTCGCATGAAGGGACTGATTTTTTACCTGAAAAAGTAACTTTCGAAACGGACAAAGACGTTTATTTCTGCGGATGCAAAATGAGTAACAATGGTGCAATGTGTGATGGCACCCATAAAGACTTATAAATAAAATCTGAGTCTTTCTTAGTCCTTATTGGATTTACTTTCTCCCTTGCACGTTGGGGGAAGATTTATTGTTGGGTTTTGATCAAAGAAACCAACCGGAATTAAATGGAACCCGCAATACTCCGCAGGCATTACCGGCCAATCTTCAGGCCTAGGAGTATGCGTAACTCCAAAGGTGTGCCAAGTCACTAAGTCGCACTCTCTGATGTCTCTATCGGATGAAGTAATGTCATCTAAACCTCCTTGACCAGAATGCATGACTGAATGAGACCCGCCAGCAGCCATTTCCTCTTTATGGAAAGGAGTAGCCCAAAGGTTATGTTTTGAAAAAGAAGCTCTTTTTCCTGGAGGTGAATCAGGGTGAGCTAATAAAGTAGGTGTATTGCCTGGAAGGAGTTTATAACCTACGGGCATTCCCAGAGAATTGGTCTTATTAGGGTTAATTATTTTCCAAACCCTACTTGAAGAAGGCGAGATGTCCCTTTTGGCTTCACTTTCCTTCTTTAAATGAGTTGATACAGCTTTAAATTGCATACCGTGAGGATTTTCCTCAGTAACTGGCAAAGCCTCTATATTGGACTCTAGTAATTGATTGTTTCCTCCTTCAAGATCCCAATCCAACCTGACACAAAATAAATGTTGATGAAGAGGAGATACTAATTCATCGGTGATTCTAAAATCTTGATCGTTTCGGTGCGTCTTTTCATCATAAGCACTGATGCCAACAATACCGGTCAATTTAACTTCACATTCAATATTTCCATCAAGATAAAGGTACCAAAATAAACCGTAATCATAATTACCTATAGTGGCTAAAGAACTTATAACTAATCTTCTTGATCTTCTGACCTCATTAGCTCCCCCGCCCATGTCTGAGTGCTTCCATTGAATCCCAAAATCTTCTTCATGAATGCAGATGGCATTCTTAATAGTATGGGCTGATCCATCATAACCAAATAGATTTGCGTCTAGATAGTGAATCTCTCCTAAACAGTCGCAACCTAGAGTCAAAGAATTTAGCATAGTTCCAAAACCATACTCAGTACCGTCATGCACAGCCTTCCAACTATGCATCGGATCTGCTGTTCCATACGGCACTACCATGTCAGATAGAGCGGCCCTGTGCAGTATTGGCCTTCCATTTAAAGATAATTGATGAAGGACAGGCCCTTCATCGGGGTGAACAGAGATTCTAGCCTGCCAACCTTCCCAATTAATCCGATTACTGTCTATATCAAAACCTGGGCCGTCAGGTTGTGTAATATCAATCTTTTTTGGATGTTCTCTTAATTCAGATTGAGAATCCGCATCATACCTAGCATGAGCTTTCGGTACAGGTACAACTCCGAAGTCTTCAACGTGAGTTACCTTCTTTAAAGTTAAGTCCACATGGGAAATTACTCCATTTATAGGTTTAGCGTAGCCATTGTCTGATTCATTTTCTTTTACAAAGGATATTGTTTTAAGAGCTCTATGACCTTTCTTAATACTCTCATGGACAACTCCTCCCGCAGGCCAAGGATCGATTTGAATAAGATTCATATCAGAAATACCTCGCTTACTTAAAGCATCCTGATAATCTTTATTGGCTTTGGTTAACTCTTGTGCCATATATATTTCTGGAAAACTATAAGGAACTTGAGCCTCCTGAGGCACACGTTCGAAACTACTGACTTCATTAGTGTTCATATCTAAAATAGCAACAAAACCCCCGTCAGAATTAGAATCTACACCACGAATTTTTAATTGCCTTGGAAACTCTTCACCTGAATTGTAAGTTCTAATAAATGCCTTCTCAGGTTCGACCAAACTGATATTGATAAAAATAGTATTTTCATCAAAGCCTTCGCGGGATTTGCATAAATCAGCTGCTTTATTTATTTCTTCTGCTGTTATTTGATCTAACGGGTGCGCCATATTTATTTCCTTCTTAATTGGATTTAGATTCTATATCTTACTTGGGCATTTTTCTAACTGAATGCTTATTCAGTTTCTTAATCTAATAATTTGAGTTTTTTAGCTTGAGCTATAGAAGCTTGAATTAACACGGGAATAAAAGCTTCATATCCTGCTTCGGGTCTGTCCTCAATCCAACGAATAAGCATCATAGTTCGCATCAACAAAAAGGTGGGAATGGTTTCAATTATGTCATTAGCATTTGGACGTTCTTCAAGGTAACCCTTTATTAAGGATTCATAAGCTATATCAAAATGACATCCCGTGGCAGTGAAATCTAATCTGTCCCAAACAGCAACCGCCAGATCAAAGCCATACCAGCCAAAACCAGCATCATCAAAGTCAATGACAGAAAGTTTTTCTCCTTGAATTAGTACATTCTGTGAATGCATATCTGCATGAACCATACCAAAAAATTTTATGTCTTTTGGAAGCTTAGAGAAGCTTTCTATTAAGTTATTTCTTATTAGGGTCAACGCTTGTCGTTCAATAGAATTTGCATTCTCAGATTCCCAAAACCTGCCCCAGAAAGGCTTACTTCCTAGAAACCCTTCTGTATCAAAAGAATGCCTCTTAAAATCTTTTGGGACTTCCCAAGTCATGGTAGCTTCGTGAAACTTAGCAATAACTCTACCAAAAGATTCGTACAAATCACTTACGTCTTTCTCTTCTAGGCCCAAAATTAAGTCATTCAATATAGTGCCTTCTAACCACTTGACCAACCCTACGTATCTGCACTCATCAGAATTTAAAAAAGATACGGATGCGTAAGCCTGACCATTTCTAGTAGCTACCGCTTCGGGAACTGATAAACCGGCATTAGACAAGCATGATGTCCAAGCATGCTCTGAATTTAATTCCTCTAGATCATGGTATCCTTTTCTATGAATTCTTAAAGCGTAAGTATTGCCATTTGTCCCTTCTACTTTGAATACTGTGTTCTCACTTTGAAGGTACAGATTGATGCTCTCCACATCAACATCCCACTCTTTTATCGCTTTTTTGGCTAAATCAGCAAGGGCCCTTTCATTGTCCATTTCTTAGTTATGAACTTCTTCAAACGTTTCTTCTAAAACTTCACAAAGTGAATCAGCGTGGTCCTTCTCAAAAACCAATGGTGGCCTTATCTTCAAAACGTTTCTAAATTGACCGGCGTTAGAAATTAAAAACCCTTTTTGCTTCATTTTTTCTACAAACTCTACAGCCAACTTGTTATTCGGTTTTTCATTTCCCTGACCTTCAACGCACTCAATGGCAACAAACAGACCCAGCCCTCTGACATCTCCAACCATGTCATATTTATCAGCAAAGTCTTGCACTTTGCCCTTTAGATAATCGCCAACTGAATTAACATTTCCAAGTAAATCTTCTTCTTCTATCACATCAAGAACGGCATTCCCTACTGCTGCCTGTAATGGTGTAGAAGCCGTGGTATTGAAGTAGTAACTTTTTTCATGAAAAATCTTGGCTATTTCAGGACTGGTCCCTACTCCACTCAGTGGATAGCCTGACCCCATCGGCTTGCCCATCGCTACGATATCGGGAACGCACTCATTAACTTCGTAACCCCACCAGCTGCCGGTTCTGCAAAATCCCGCTTGTACTTCATCAAGGATAACCACTCCTCCAGCATCTCTAACCAGAGTTGCTGCCTTTTGCATAAATCCTGAAGGAATATTGGGCAGTCCTTCATTTGCAAATATAGAACAAAATAACATTCCTGCTAGCGGTATGTTGTTCTCAGAGAATTCACTTATGGCTGTTTTGATTTCTTTAAGATACAAATCACAAAGCTCTTCATCGGACAAGTCGGCTTTAATCGGTCTAAACTTTTCTGGGAAAGGGACGCATTTAAAATCAGGCTCAAAAGGTCCAATCGTCATTCGAATCGTTTCATGGCTATTGCCATGATAAGTTGCGTTACTGCAGATTATACCTTTTCCTCCCGTTGCAAGCCTGGCCATCTTAATGGCTATTTCTATGGCTTCCGTTCCACTACATCCCATTTGCAATACCGACAATGGATCGGCATGAAGAGACATGAGTCGTTCAGAATAATCAACCACTACCTTGCTGAGATAGCGACTGTGAGTATTTAACTGACCGGCTTGTTTGCTTAAAGCCTCTACGACACGAGGGTGGCAATGACCAACGCATGGAACGTTGTTGTAGCAATCCATGTACTTATTGCCTGAATCGTCATACAACCAAATGCCTTTTCCTTTTACAAGATGCACAGGTTCCTCATAAAAAAGGGGAGAAGAGCCCATTGACTGGATGCGAAGTTCCAGTAAATCTTTTTCCATCATTTTTTTGGTTGCCTAAACATTGTGTTGATTTGAGGACTACTTCCAACCTGGATTTTTTTTAAGAATCTAAATCCAAATCGTTCATAAAGTGACATATTCTGAGGGTTGGACGATTCCAGATACGCCGCCTCCTCCAACTCATCCATCACTTTCAGACTCTCCTTTAGTATCAATGATCCCAGGCCTGAACCTTGCTTCGAAGGGTCAACTGCTAAATATTCCAAATACCAAGCATCATGCACTCGACTTTCACCAATCATCTCAAACATCTTAAAAGCTTCTGCTTTTCTATCTTTAGGTATGTCTTTATAGGTCTCAGAAACATCTGCAAAATCAATATCGAATTCAGGAGGAAACCAAACCGCCGTTCCGTAATTATTTTCATCTCCATAAACACCTTCTTCTAGAAAAGATTGCTTACAAGTATTGATAGTCCATTTCTTAAAATTTTTATAATAAATTGTAGGATTAGGCATTAACCACCGTTGAAAAGGGTCATTGCTAAAACCCATCATCAAAGCATTAGAGGCCGCCTCTAATTGAGAAGGATCTAACTTTCTAATTACTGGTGTTTCATCCATACCTTAATTTAGAACACAATTTGAGAGCGTCATTAGCTTTAATAAATCTTTATTGACCATGTTAAATTCAGAATGAATTTAATTTCCTACGCAAGAACCACTTTCTTCACTTAGATCTAATGCGGCAATCATTGCTCTATACACATCAGTGTTATCCAAAGTTCCAGTAAAGTTTTCTGAACCAGGTCCATAAGCATAGACAGGAACCGGCACACCTGTGTGAGACCCATACCCTATGCCTGTATTAAAAGAAAATTTAACTTCTGGAGCAGAGTATTGAGTGGGCTTAAAAGGCTCTATGAGCAATCCGCCCGTTTCATGATCAGCAGTAACAATAACTAAAGTCTCTTTATTTTGCTCTGCGTAACTCTTAGCCTTCTTTACTGCCTCTTCAAAATCTTCCATTTCCGTAAATAAATAATCGATGTTATTGGCGTGGCCAGCCCAGTCCACTTGAGATCCTTCAACCATAATAAAAGACCCCTTGCATCCATTATCCATAAAGGATTCTGATCTTTTGATGGCAAAATCCAGCATATCCTCAGTAGTGGGTTCGGAGGAATGATTGTCCGGCTTATCTATATCTCTTAGATGTTCATCAGCAAACAATCCAATCACTTTCTTTGAAGTGGTTATATCCACATCATTCAATTGATCTTTGTGAGTTAGCAAAGTCTGAGTTGACTCAACTTGTTCGTATAAATTAAGGCCATCTTCTCTTTTTCCTCCCATCTCTTCAGGTAAAAAGAAATGTCTGCCTCCTCCTAAAATGGTTATTACATCTGAGTCAATCATCTGTTTACTTATTTCGTCTGTCTTCCACCTCAAATCTACGTGCGCGGCAAAGGCTGCCGGAGTGGCATGGGTGATTTCCGAAGTTGATATTAGTGAACTAACAAATCCGTACTTATGAATTTTCTCAGTGAGGTTTTCTAGGTTATTCAAGTCTTTATCCAATCCCAAGGCTCCGTTATTGGTTTTAAATCCTGTACTGTAGGCTGTAGCAGAAGAAGCAGAATCAGTTACTATTGCATCTTCTGAATGAGTGAGAACAATCCCAGATACAGGAAATTTATCAACGGCTAGCCTTTCATTGGGCCCGCCCTTAAGCAATCTATATGAAGAAACTTGACTGATACTCATGCCGTCAGCTATTAACAAAATAATATTCTTTGCCTTCTTATCTACGGAAGTGAGTTGCTTTGGTTCGAGGGCCTTACCCTCAGGTAAATTTTTTATAAATGCATCTTTATCAGCAATAGACCCTTCAGGAATTGGAATAGCTTCAATCAACGCTGCCATTCCTCTTGCTTCAACTACTTTAAAGCCTGTATAAGTTCCAATAATGAATACAATAATTAAAACTAAAGGAGTTTTTATCTTCCTAATAAAACTGAATATCTGACTTATCATAGTAATTCTCTCGTTAATGGTTCTTATAATAACTTAAAGTTTCCCAAGCAGTCGCCTGTAATCTGCTCTGTACGTTCTGCCCTAAACCGTAATCATAAGTGTTGCCAACAGGAGAGACTCTGTAAATTGATGAATAGATCACAGCAGCCATTAAATAAGTTCCAGCTTTACTGGGATGTCTTTTATCAGGAGTAAATAGCTCTATATCTGGATTGTCTTTTTGAGATTTTTGAAAGGCCATTCCTACAGGAAAGACCATTATTTCATTCCTATTTCCAGCTGATATATAGGCTGAGGAGAGTCCTTCTATCATCTCTGGTTTGTCTTTATAAGCCCAAGTCATCAACAGGGAGGGTTCAACTCCATGCTCTCTTAAAGTCTTACTGTGTTCGTCCACATAAAGATTAAATAAATTTTTTCTATCTGGATGAATAGGACACTGACTGCAATCCATCATGATAGCTAATTGATAATTCTCAGGATTATACTTTTTGTATTTATTCTTTGAAGTTATTGAGAAAGAACCAATTCGATCATTTGTTACATAGGACTCTACATCATGCCACTCCAGCGAAGAGCTGTTGATCGTAATATTTCTAAACCGGTGCCCTTTTCCTAAACTTTTATTGGCTTTTACCATGCCCAATGTGGGTTTATGCACACCGTTGTTGTAATAAAAAAAACTATTTCCTATAAAAATAATGGACTTTGGATTTTCAATTTTAGTTTCTAAAATTAATGGTTTATCCGCTCCTTGGATATCCAAAAAAAAGAAGCAAAGAAACAAATATAAAGTTGGTTTAAAACGATCTATTTTTATTTTCATCTTGTATAGAATTTAGTTATAGAATAACAAAGATACTTATTGTGAGGGAGAATTATGGAGAAAATAGACACTGGTACAGATCATCTTCTTTTTGAAAAAGGTGATGGAGTGGCTGTATTAACAATGAACAGGCCTGAAGCAAGAAATGCTATGTCTGGTGAAATGAATGAGGCAATGCGAGCTACCCTTTCATCGGTAGAAGTTGATCCTGAGATTAGGTGTGTCGTGTTGACCGGGGCCGGTAAGGGTTTCTGCGCTGGCGGTGATGTGAAAGGCATGGCAGCTTCGGGGGACGGAACGGTGGGTGAAAATACAATTGATTCAGCTATACATCGACAAAGGATTCATCAAAGAGCAACGTCAGGAAAATTATTTAAAATGCCAAAACCAACCATAGCTGCCTTGCCTGGGGCTGCAGCTGGAGCAGGGCTCTCTTACGCCTTGGCTTGCGATCTAAGAGTCATGTCTAAAGCCGCCATCATGACAACTGCTTTTGCCAGAGTTGGGTTTTCCGGGGATTACGGTGGTAGCTATTTTATGACTCAATTAATAGGCTCAGCAAAAGCAAGGGAGCTTTACTTTTTATCTGACAGAGTCACTGCTGAAGAAGCCCTAGATTTAGGTCTAGCCAATTGGATTTGTGAACCGGAAGATTTGATGGATAAAACCATGGAGGTTGCAAACAGACTCGCAAATGGTCCTTCCGTGGCGTATAGATACATGAAAGAAAATCTCAATAGGGCAATGAATGGAGAAGTGGATGATTGCTTAGACCTAGAAGCAACCCATCATATTCATTGCGGTCAAACTCAAGATCACAGAAATGCAACGAAAGCGTTTGTAGAAAAGAAAGAACCAGTTTTTGAAGGAAAATAATTAACAAGGAAAGAATAATGGAAAACAAAATAAAAAATGATCCAAGGATTGATAAAAGAATCAGAGCAGTTTTTGGAGAAGTGGATTTTAATAGTGTAACAACCACGAATGTAACAACTCGTGAAGAAATACTCGCTGAGCAAGAAACGGAAGAAGCCATCCAAGGAAAGGCCGTTATGGAGATGATTAATAATTCGCCTCATTACAAAGAAGTTGTGACCGACGAAGGCTTAGCAACTCATACCAAAGAATTTACATCGTCTCCAGATGGCAATAATATAAAGATACAATACATTAGACCTGATACCGACGAGAAATTGCCATGTGTTTACTACATTCATGGAGGCGGAATGATGGTTAGCTCTTGTTTTGATGAATTATATGCTGCGTGGGGAAGATGCATGGCTCGTCAAGGTGTAGCGGTGGCAATGGTAGATTTTAGAAATGCCATGTGGGCCTCTTCTGCTCCAGAAATAGCTCCTTTTCCAGCTGGCCTAAACGACTGTGTGTCAGGACTTAAGTGGATTCATGCCAACGCCGAAGAGCTCAACATTGATAACGACCAGATTATCATCGCAGGAGAAAGTGGTGGAGGAAACCTTACAATTGCTACCGGCTTAAAGCTAAAGCAAGACGGAGACATTGGTCTGATTAAAGGTCTTTATGCTTTGTGCCCTTACATAGCGGGTCATTGGCCATTGCCAGAAAACCCTTCCTCTGAAGAAAATGAGGGGATATTGTTGTCACTTCACACGGAGCAGGAGTTTTCTCAAGGTGCTATCATATACGGAATTGATGCTTATAAAAATAAGGATCCATTAGCTTGGCCAAGTTTTGCAACAGCAGACGATGTTAAAGGCCTTCCTAAGACTTATATCATAGTAAATGAATGTGACCCTTTAAGGGACGAAGGTGTGAACTTCTATAGGTTATTAAGAGAAGCAGATGTGGATGCGCAATGCAGGCAAGTTATGGGAAGTGTTCACGGAACTGAAATATTTTTGGGTTGCATAGAAATAAGCGACGAAACTGCCATGAGTATCGCAAACTTCTGCACAAGGTAAAAAATGAAAAAAAATAAAATTTCTTTATTGATTATTACTGCCCTTCTTTCCCTTCCTATCTGGGCTCATGGAAAAGTCAGTTCTGTTGCAAAAAATGACAACTCAGAAGGTCTCATAATCTTCCCTGATGTAAAAGGTCGTTTAACACTAATATCTGACTTGCATACGCATTCCGTTTTCTCTGATGGCCATGTCTGGCCCAACATCAGAGTCTCGGAGGCACAAAGAAACGGATTAGATGTTTTGGCCATTACTGAACATTTGGAATATCAACCTCACATTACACAAATACCTCATGTAGACAGAAATACTGCCTATGAAGAGGCCAACAAAGCAGCAAAGGGATCTGATTTATTGGTGTTGGCAGGATCAGAGATTACACGTGAAATGCCACCAGGTCACATGAATGCAATCTTCGTAAAAGACTCTAATAGACTGCTTAACCTTGATAAAAAAAATGAAGCGGAGGCTCAAAGACTTCTCAAAGAACAGCGTGCTGACTTGCAAGGTCAAGACAGAAAAATGATAGATCACTACGCTCTTGCAAATATATGGCCTGCCGAGGAGGCAGTTGCAGAGGCTAATCAACAAGGAGCATTTGTCTTTTGGAATCACCCCATGTGGTCTGCCCAAGCTAAAGACGGGGTTGCTCGATTGTCGAGCATGCATAAAAAATTCATCGCAAACGGCCAACTGCATGGAATAGAAATTGTTAATGAAGACACTTATTCAGAAGAGGCATTTAATATTGCTTTAGAAAATAACTTGGCACTCATTGGAACATCGGATGTTCACAATTTAATTGAGTGGGATTATTTAACTAAAAAGGGGGAGCACAGGCCTGTAACTCTTATTTTTGCAAAAGAAAGAACTAAGGATTCTTTAAGAGAAGCCCTATTTCAGCGAAGAACAGCAATATGGTTTAAAGAGATTCTTATAGGCAAAGAAGAAAATTTATTACCTCTGCTAAATTCTATAATTGACATTGAATCAACTGGATATGCAAAAGGCACTCAAATTCTCAAAGTCGTTCTTAAGAATAATTCTTCAGCCCTTATTCAGCTTAAAAACTTATCTGCTTATACCTTTTTTGATAGCACAAACTTGGTTAACCTTCCTGGAAACAGTGAGATAGTTATTAGAGTTAAGACAATAGAAAACCTAGATAAACTAGAACTGGATTTTCAGGTGTTAAACGCACTCATTGCTCCAAATAAGAACCCAACAGTCAAGTTAGTTACAAAAATATAATAGTCTTACTAAAGGATTCTGTTAAACATACAAGCAATGAATATTATTCAAGTTAGTCAGCTTATTAAGACCTATCCGAAACCGGAAAATAAGAAAGAAACCTTCAATGCCGTTGATGGCATTAGTTTTAATATAGAAGAGGGTGAAATCTATGGAATATTGGGTCCTAATGGAGCAGGGAAAACTTCAACGTTGGAAATGCTTGAAGGTCTTAATGACATTGATGGTGGCAATGCATCTATAGGAGGACTGGACGTCGCTTCCGATCCGTTTAAAGTTAAAAAAATAATAGGTGTTCAACTGCAGGCAAACGAATATTTTGACAGGATTAATTTAAGTGAACTCCTGATTCTCTTTGGAAAGCTATACTCTCATGAAGTTGATCCTTTGGAGCTTTTAAAGAAAGTAGACCTTGTGGACAAATCAAATGCAAAACCAGAAGAGTTGTCTGGTGGACAAAAGCAACGTTTCTCAATTGCCTGTGCTCTTGTAAATGATCCCAAGGTGTTATTTCTAGACGAACCAACAACTGGATTGGACCCACAAGCCAAGAGAAACTTGTGGAATTTAATTAGAGAGCTAAATACTGCTGGTATGACAATAGTACTGACCACTCATAATATGGAAGAAGCTGAGAACCTATGCGACCGCATTGCCATAATGGATAAAGGCAAAGTAATTGCAGAAGACACTCCCGAATCACTCATCATGAAATATGCTTCAAAACCACCAATTACTCCTCTACATGGAAATATTGAAGACGTTTTTCTTGTATTAACTGGCCACGAACTAAGAGACTAAAATGATAACCAATTCTCAACTGCATCTAGCAAAAGTTTTTCTTTTAATTTTTTTTAGGGATCGGCAGTCTATTTTATTTAGCTTATTTTTTCCTCTTATATTTATGGGCGCATTTTCATTCTCAGGCGGGGAGCCAGATCCTGTTAATTTAGGACTAGTCAACAATGCTGATAGTGCTGCGTCTAAGAATTTCTCTGAGTTAGTTATCGCTGATCCGCTATTTAATGTGACTTTAGGAAAAGAAGATGCACTAAAAGAGCAATTAATGTTGGGCGATCAAACAGCCATTCTCGTTATACCAAAAAACTTTAACTCTAATGAAGGTTCAAGTGAGTTAAAGCTACTTCTGGATGCTTCCCAAGTTAGACAACAGGGAGTTATCAAAGAAGTACTTAATAGCAGCCTCCAGTCGATAGAAAATGAACTTAGAGGCATTAAGCCCATGTTCACTCTTAAAATTGAAGACGTAAAAGCAAGGCCGCAACGTTACATAGACTTTTTGTTACCTGGATTACTGGCTTTTATGCTCATGAATTTGTGCCTCGCTGGGAGTGGATTTAATGTAGTTGAGTACAGACGCAGAGGCATTCTAAAGAGACTTTTTGTAACACCCATTCTGCCTAAAGACTTTATCATTTCTATTGTTTTAGCACGCATGGTAATTGTTTTAATGCAAATTTCAGTGGTCCTTGGTTTGGCCACCGTCCTATTGGACATCAATATAATTGGCAGTTTTTTGTCTCTCTACACGATGATAATCCTTGGCGCTTTTATATTCCTTTGCATTGGTTTTTGCTTGGGAAGTGTTGCAAAAACTCAAGAAGCCATAAGACCCATAGTTGGATTAATTACTTTTCCACAACTTATATTATCTGGGGTTTTCTTTCCCATCAGCTCCATGCCTGATCTTCTTCAACCTTTTGCGAGCGCACTGCCTTTAAGTGTAATCGTTACTGGCCTGCGCGACGTAGCGAATGATGGAGTTTCTTTATTCGTCTTTAATTCAACGGCCCTAGGAATTGGTTGTTGGATGGTCTTAAGTTTTATCCTAGCAACAAGGTATTTTGTTTGGAAAGACGTAGCCAATTAGAGCGGAAACAGGTCCGCTAAATCACACCTTTTTCTTTTAAGTGCTTCCTTAGTTGTAAGTCATGCCTTGTCATGGCAGAAAACTCATCTTTTAGATGAGGATTCCATTTTGGCTCTTTTGCTGCTTCAACTTTATCACCCATTACGGTTACTCTTTGTATTAAGCGTTCGCCTTCAAAGTCGTTGACTACGTAATGTTGTGTGCTTCGATTGTCCCACATGGCAATCGTTCCTTCGGTCCAATTGTATCTGACTGTAAATTGAGGGTTTGAAACCCACTTTGTTAAGTACCTAAGTAGCATTTCGCTTTCGGTTGAATTCATCTCAACAATCCGTCTGGTGAAATGTTCATTAACGTAAAGCGTTTTCTTTCCAGAGACGGGATGGACTCTAACGACCGGGTGTATGGATGTTTTTTCAGGCCTTCCATGAGGAAGTGCATCGTGCAAAGCTGTCAGGCCTTCACACAGTTCCTTCATTGGCTCTGAAAGTCCTTCGTATGCAGCACACAGATTGCTCCACATTGTGTCCCCTCCAATCTCAGGACACTTAATCATGTGCAACACCGATAAAAGTGCAGGACTTTCTTGGAAAGTTATATCCGTATGCCATTCATCAGCAATTCCACCGCTCGAAGCCGCGAGTTCAAATATCTTTGGGTGATTGATGGTAGGATTTTTAAGGTTTGGATGCCCTTCTAATTCACCAAACTTTTCACCGAATGCTACGTGTTCATCTATCGAAGGCGATTGTCCTGGGAAGAAAAGCACCATGTTTTCAACCAAAAGATTTTCAATGTCTTTGATTTCTTGATCATTAAGCTCCGACAGCTTTAAACCAGTAACCTCCGCTCCTATTGCAGCACTGAGCTTCTTTACCTTCCAATTGCTGTTAAGGCTCATTACCTAAATCTTAAGACTCTACGTGGAAAAGTTTGTTGTAGATTACCCATTCGTCGTCCACTTTTAAAAAAGAAAGAGTATCCAAGAAAGTTAAACCAATATAACCATCCCTAACTCTGACGGAGGCAGTGGATCCTGATATATCGCAAGAAACTATTTCCAGAAGAATTTCTTCTCCTTTATCTTTAGGCGAAGGTTGTTGAGATTCCACAAAAGAAGCAAAATCTTCAACAGACATTTCAGAGAGTCTGCCTTGAAGATATCCTGTTATTTTTGCGTCAGCGTGAAATGCTTTTCTGACTTTATCCGGACTGGACTCATACATGCTATCAAAATACAGCTGCACTCCAGATTCTATTTTTTGTTTGTCTTCCATATTTAACTCCTAGACCCATCTTACTATAGAGAATTGCAATTGAATATTGAGCTTTCTATTTGCCTCTTAAGGTATTGAGGTTTGCTTCCAATAAATCACGTATTAATTCTAAGTTATCCCTTCCTATGTTCTTTGAAAGTTTTCCTTCAATCTCCCTTATGATCTTAGCACCCCGCTCTCTAACTTTTAGCCCTTTTCTTGTTATGGACACCAAACGATCTCGTTTATTATCTGGTGAAATTGTTAACTCAATGTATCCGAACTCCATTAATCTGTGTGTGGTTTTATGAACGGCTTGCCTGGAAAT
>Ga0209425_10000736_pt1 | contig 39141 bp, 38 predicted proteins | sample COG_05_FD_184749 | JGI IMG/M metagenome (GOLD analysis project Ga0209425, IMG submission 184749) | Pelagic Microbial community sample from North Sea - COGITO 998_met_05 (SPAdes) (version 2) | ecosystem: Environmental > Aquatic > Marine > Neritic zone/Coastal water | place: Helgoland, sampling...
TTTGAAAAATTCTTGAAAACTCTCCAAAATGAAAAATTGATTTTATACGACCTTTGTAAGCATTTAATGTTTTATGAATATCTTTAGTGTGTGCATCAATATACTTTACTTTATTATTTAAAATATGATTTTTTTTACTTCCAGAAGAATAATTATCTATACTTAATATTTTAAAATTTGTTCTTTTTACAAAAAATTCAATTAAATTTGACCCTACAAAACCTGCACCACCTGTAATTACAATAATATTTTTCAAGTTATTTTTATTTAGATAGTTTTTAAAAGTTTTCTAACACAATTTTAAATAAAATAATTAATTATTTTTGTAAAAATAAAATCAGGACCAAGATTAAACTTTTTATTTAATTTTCTTGATACAAATATCATATATTCAAAAGCTTCACTTCTTTTTTTCCACCAATTTTTTCTAAATTTTTTATACTTTGAGGTGATTCCATTTTCATCATAATTATAAATTGTAAAAGACTTATTGGTTGTTACGAATTCTTTGTTACAATAAGCATAAATAGATAATCTCGCATCTATTTCTAGATTAGGAAAATTATTTCTTCTTATAAGTTTTAAAAAATTTAAAAAAAAACTCTTTTTGAATGTGATACAACTTGTGGGGAAAAAACTTGGCCAAATTGAAAAAATATGTTTTTTTTTCTTCAAAATAAATTTTTTTTTATTATTAAAATGCACAGGTGTATCTTGAATAAAATTAATTCCTCTATTTTTTTCAAAAATTTTATTTATTTCTGATAATTTATTTTTTTTGTAAAAATCATCACTATCTAAAAGACAAATTATATTTCCTTTTGATAATTTAAAAAGTCTCTCTAAACCGTAAATTTGATTTAAAGGTCCACTTTTATATTTTTTTTTTTTATTTTTTATTATTTTTATTTTCTTAAATTTAGTCAAAATCTCTAAAGAGTTATCCTTTGAACAATCATCAAATACTAAAATTTCTTTATTTATATAAGTTTGGTTTATTACTGAGGAAATAGACCTTTTTAAAAACTTACTTTTATTAAAATTAGTAATTAGTATAGATATGAAATTATTTCTCATAAATAATTATCTTTTTAAATATAAATATTCAAATGATTTTCTAAATTTCATTTTAATTTTAAATATTTTTTTAAATCCATTATTTACTAATAATTTGTGAATATCTGAAAGTGTATAATTTTTTATAATCATATCATCAAAATGATGTTCAAAATGTATCAAATTAAAAATGTTTATCTTATCTTTCAAACCTTGGAGAACTTGGAGCTCATGACCCTCTGTATCAATTTTTAAGAGATCAATTTTCTCAATTTTATTTTTTGAAATAAATTCATTTAATTGTATTACCTTAATTTCTATTTTTTTTGTTACTTCATTGCTGCTAAGAAAATTTAGTAAAAAAAATTTTTTTTTATAATAATTTGAATCTTTATTTAAGTCATTGATTGATGATGATGATGACTCTATATTTTCGTTAAACATAATTTTATCAGTAATATTTGATGCACCAGAATTTATTAATTGAATATTTTTCATATTATTAAATTTTTTGAAAAGAACTTTAAAAACTTTTGGATTTGGTTCAAAACAATAGGCCATACTAGTTTTGAAATTTTTAATAATAAAGGAAATAAATTCTCCCTCATGTGCTCCTATATCAATTACTGATATAGTTTGTTTATGCTTAAAAACATCCTTCAACTTAATTAAAATTTTTTTCTGAGTAAAATAATCAAAAAAACTAAGACAAAATTTAATTATTTTTTGCATGGATAAATATTCTATTAATTTTTATATTTTAATTTATAGACTAATAAAATGATACTTAAAAAAAAATTATTTATTTTTTTATTTATAATATATCTCTCTTTGATAGCAGGTTTTTATTTAGAAGAAGACTCTCTTGGTGGTGCTTTTGCTGATTATGTGTCTCTAAATCACTTAGCAGAAAGATTTAATGAAAATTTTATATTCACGCTATTAAACTACGATTTATTTGGTCATCGTCATTCACCAATATTTTTTATTTTAAAGTCATTTTTAATTAATTTTGGAGAAAACATTCAAAAAATTATTTTTCTACATATTTATTTACTAATTCCTTTTTTCTTTTATAAAAGTTTGAGGATAGTTTTTTCAAAAAGTGATAAAAATAATTTGATATTACTATCCTGTATAATATTACTTTTTCCAACATTTAGATCTTATTCAATTTGGCCTGATTCTCATTTATTAGGAATATTATTTTTTATAATTTCAATATTTTTTTATTGTAAATTTTTAGAGGGTAAAAAAACTTTTAAAAACGCAATTTTTAATACAATTTTCCTAGCTTTGTCTGCTTACATTAGTCCTAATTTTGGGTTTTTTGTAATTTTTTTTATTCATGAATTTTATTTAAAATTTAAATTGAATAAAGAATTTTTATTAATACTTTTTATAAATTTAATAATTTCTATTCCTTTTTTTTTATACCTATTTTATTTTGATGTAAATTTTATCTTTAATACTGGCTATTGGGATATTGGGGAAAATATATTTAGCATAACTAATTTATCAAATAAATTTTTGATAATTATTTCTTTATTTTTATTTTATTTATTTCCTTTTTTTTTATCAAAAACAATCAGTTACAACGTAACAAATATAAGTATTAAAATAACTTTCATTTATTTTATAGTTTTTATATTTGGAATATTCTTTTTTGATTTTTCACTTTCTTACAGTCTAACAAATTCAGGTGGAGGCTTTTTTTATAATTTATCACAGCTTTTGTTTTCAAATAATATGCTCTTTTTTATAATATGTTTTTTTACTTTTATTTATTTAATAAAAATTTTTACAATTGATAAAAAAAATATCTTATTGTTTTTGATATTAATTTTATCAAATCCACAAAATACCCTATGGCAGGCAAATTTTAGCCCAACTATTTATTTTTCAATACTGTTTTTATTTAACTTAAATTTTAAAGAAGACAGTATTACAAAAAATGCTATTTATTTTAATTATGCTTACTTTTTACTTTATTTAGTTTCTGCTTTAACCTATAAATTCATTCTTAATTAATAATTATCATGGTAAATTAGATGGAAAATGATCCACAAAGTTTGTTGGGTAAAAAAGAATTGGAAAACTTTTTTTTAAATTCGAATATAAGTATTGATATAGGAAATTTTTTTATTGCATTGCTATTATCGTTAATTTTATCATTTTTAGTTAAACTTACTTATATTAAAGTTGGTAGAGCTTTAAATGATAAGGATTATTTTTCTGATACATTTATTCCACTTGCAATAATAACTACTCTTGTAATTACAGTAATTAAATTTTCACTTGCCCTATCTTTAGGTCTTGTTGGGGCGTTATCAATTGTCCGGTTTAGAGCTGCAATCAAAGAACCTGAAGAATTAGTTTATTTGTTTTTTGTAATTGCAATAGGCCTTGCAAATGGTGCAAATCAATTTTTGTTATCAACTTTTGCAACAATAATCATCATCATCATCTTATTAGCTAGAAATATTTATCAAAACAAAAATAAAAAAAATTATGAATTTAATTCTGATGCTAATATTTTAAGTATTACGATTAATAATAATCAATTAAAAGACATTAAAGTTGTAATAAAAAATATTAAAAACAATTTTAATTATCTTAAACTTAAGTCTGCAAATATTGAAAACAACAAAAGTATTTATATTTTTTGGTATGATATTGAAGAAAATAAAAGTGAAGATTTATTAGTTAATTTGAAAAACATATGTGATGAAAATTTAGAAATTTCAATATATTCAAAAAGTGGTGCTTACGAGTAAAGCCCTTATATTAAAAAGTGATTATTAAAAAAAGATTAAATCAGTTTCCACTCATAAGTTTAATTTTAAAAATTATAAATAGATTAATTCAAATTATTGGATCAATATCATTATTGATTATAATTTTTTTAACATTTTATTATTTTAATAGTGGTATGTATGAAAGATATAAACCGCTAATGCTTTTAAAAAAAATAGATAAAATCATAATTAACAAATATTTAGGCTTTAGTTTTTTTGAAATCGATGATTACATTTCACAAAATATAAATTCTTTAAAGTTTATTTTTTATAAAAATGATTTAGAAAACGTTACATTAAAAATTAATCAAAAAAATCTATATAATCTAGAATCGCAGAGAAAAAATAAAATAGAAGGCATATCAGAAAAAATAGAAAAATTTTCAAGAGCATCTTTAGATTATAATCAGAATGATTTTGATATACGACTAAGAGTTAAAGGAGATAGATCCCTTCATTGGTTTGATCAAAATAGTACATCCTATAAAATTGATTTACGTGGTGATGATAGAATTTGGGGATTAGAAGAATTTTCTGTTCAAAAACCAATTACTAGAAATTATATTTATGAATTTATTTTTCATAAATTATTAGAAGAAAACAAATTAATTGCTTTAAAATATTTTTTTATAAATTTATCACTAAATGATACAAATCTAGGTATTTATGCTGTTGAGGAAGGTTTTTCTAAGGAACTTGTTGAAAGAAACAAAAGAAGAAATGGTCCAATATTTGGTGTAGAGGAATTAAAAAGTGTCAATTATCCTAATATTGAATATGACTTGTACTCTAAAAATTATTGGCAATCAAATTATTCTCAATTAATTGAAAATGCCTCTTTAAAATTAAATGAAATAAAAAAAATTAATAATAATATAGACAATATTTTCGATTTAGAAAAATGGGCAACATACTTTTCTATAATAGATTTAACAGGAAATTTTCATGGATCAATTCCAAAAAGTGTAAAACTTTTTTACAATCCAGTAACAGCAAAATTTGAACCTATAGGATTTGATGGCCATTATAATTCTAATTTATTTCAAAATTTTCTTATTCTTGATTTTTTAGATATCAAGAATAAAAACTGTAGCTACATTTGCTCAGAAAGAGAATGGTATTTAAGGTTTTTACAGAATACAAAATTTAGAAATATTTACTTTAAAAAACTAAAAGAAATTTCATCTGAAAAGTTTATAAAAAAATTCTATGAGTCAAATATCAAAAAAATAAATTTTTATAATGATCAATTTTTAAGTGATACATCGAAAAAGGATAAAATTTTTTACAAAGGAATTGGTCTCTATATTTTCAATAAAAATTATCTTTTTGAAAGATCAAAATATATCCAAAGTAGAATTGCGGAAATAGAAAGTAAATTAGCAAGTAAAAGTTTTCTGAGAAATCAAGTATTAGAAGAAAATAACTTATTAAATAAAAAAGAAATCAAGAGCTTTGAGAATAATTTTATTTTAAATAATGATATAATTATTGATAGAAATCTTTACTTAGAGTCTGATAAAATTTTAAACATTCAAAAAGGAGTAAAAATTTTATTCATAAAAGATGTAACTCTTCGTTCTGAAGGCTCAATATTTTTTAACGGAACTAAAGAAAAGCCAATTATTGTATATAGTAATGATAATATTGGCTCTATTATATTATCAAATAATAATTTCAAATTAAACAACGTCATATTTAAGAATCTATCTTACCCAAAAGAAAAAGATAAAATATTATATGGAGGTATAAATATAATTAATTCAGATGTTGAAATTATAGATTCTCATATAGCGTCATCAAATAGTGAAGATGCAATAAATATTATTTCATCAAATAGTTTTATTAGAAATTTAAGAGTTAACGACATAAAAGCAGATGCTATAGATATAGATTTTGGGAATTTAAATTTTACAAATATTACTTGTGAGAACATAAATAATGATTGTTTAGATGTCTCAGGTGCAAATGTTACTGGGAATTTTTTTAAAGGATTAAATATAAAAGATAAAGGATTAAGTTTTGGTGAAAATGCAAAGGGGGAAATATCACATTTAAATATTAAAAACTCAAAATTAGGTGTAGCAGTTAAAGATGGTTCAAACTTAAAATTATCTAAGTATGAATTTAAAAATAATGATTTTGATGTAGTTGTTTTTAATAAAAAAAAAGAGTATGAGGGAGGATCTCTTATAATAGATAATCCAATTAATAATTCCCAATTGAATTATTTGATAGGATTAAATAATAGTATCGTGAAAGACCAAAATATTTTAACTAAAAAAATTAATAATAAAATTATTAACCAATTATTTTATTAATATGAATGAAAATAGAATTGAAAAAAAATTTGTACTTGGTAAACATAAAGACGATTTTCTAAAAAAGCTTTTGTTATCTAATGGATTTAATAAGCAATATCCAGATAGAGTAATCAATTCTATATATATGGATACAGTTAATTATGATTTTGCTAAAGATAATATAAGCGGCATTAGTAATAGAAAGAAAATTAGGTTCAGATGGTATAATCAGGATTTAAAAAAAATTTACTTTGAAGTTAAAAATAAAAGAAACTTTAATGTTTGGAAAAATATAGAAAAAATAGAACCCAGTATTGATGAAAAAAGCCTTGTTGGATATCTTAAAAAAAATTTAAATAATATGAAATTTGAATGTAATAATAATTTTAATAATAAATTAGTGCTGAAGACCAATTATAAAAGAAGTTATTGGCTTTCAAATAATAAAAAAATTCGTGCAACGATTGATATAAATTTAAATGCAAACTCAATTAATTTTTTCAAAAAGAAAATTTATTTTAATGATACAATATTAGAATTTAAATTTAGTCCTAAAGATGAGAATTATTTTAGAATTTTTTATTTAAATAAAATTTCTTACCTTAGATCTCAAAAATATTCTAAATATATAAGATCATTTTTAGAACTTGAAAACTCAGGATTAATTAACTGATTTATATGAATAATTTAACATTGATAATTCCTGCAAAACATGAGGCCGAGTCTTTGCCGATAGTTTTAGAAGAATTAAAAAATTTAGATTGTAAAGTTTTAGTTTCTTTAAAAAATGACGATATTTCGACAATTAATTGTATAAAAAATCATAATATTAAAATTCACTACCAATCTAAATCAGGTTATGGGAATTCCTTAATTGAAGCTATTCAAAATTGTGAAACGGAACTGTTCTGTATATTTAATGCAGATGGATCATTTGATAAGAATGATTTATTTAAAATGAGAGAATTATGTCTTGAAAATGAATTTGTATTTGCGTCAAGATATCTTAAAAATGCTGGTAGTGAAGATGATACAATCGTTACTTATGTTGGAAACAAAATTTTTTCTTTTATAGGAAAAGTTTTTTTTGGATTAAATTTAAATGATATTCTTTATACTTTTATCATGGGAAAGACAGATTATTTTAAAAAACTAAATATAAAATCTAATGATTTTAGATTTTGTGTAGAACTTCCAATTAAAATGAAACTTTCAAAAATGAAGTATACTTCAATTGCATCTTATGAAAAAAAAAGAATAGGTGGTAAAAAAAAAGTTAATGCGTTTAAAGATGGGTTTTTAATTTTATTTGAAATGGTAAAATTATTTTTTAGATATAAGATAGTTAGAAATAACAAAATATAAAAATAAATAAACGCAAATATTTATAGATAATAGTGCTAATAATATTTTGCTGTGATAATAAAAATTCAATGACAAATAAAAAATTATCAAATTATAAAATAGAATAACAATAGAGGTAAGTGAGTTAACATTCTTTATTGAAAGTTTTTTTTCAAAATACTTAAATATTAATTGATGTAAATGATTGTTATCTGGCTCTGAGACTTTTGATTTAAAATACAATCTTCTCGATAAAGAAAATAAATTTTCAAAAGCTGGATACCATAACATTAGAGCAATAAAGTAAGGTGAAATAGAAACATTGCTATTGTAACTTTCAATTAAAAAATATCCTATTAACAAAGAAACTAAATAAGCACCACCATCGCCTAAAAAACTATAACCAAAAAAATTGAATAAAATAAAAATTATCATTCCTATCAATAAAAATTTTAACTGCTCGAAAATTTCAATAACTATATCTGGATTATTATAATCGATATATAATAATGAAAATATCACTAAAATAAAATAACCAGACAAAAGACCATTTAAACCATCTAAAAAATTACTGCCATTAATTATCACTAAAAAACAAAAAGTAGTAAGGACAATATTTATCAATTCATAATTTAAAAAAATATCAATCAAATTTATATTAATTGATCTTATATTTAAGCCATCAAAAAATATCAAAAATACTAAAATTAATATTTGAAGCAACAATCTTGATAGTGGATTTATAATGAGGTTTTTATCTGAGAATAATCCAATTATTAGTATTAAAAATGAAAATATTTTCAGATAGATAAAATCTGACGGGAAATAATAAAATATAATAATATATATATAAATCCCACCAATTATAACTGGCTCATTTTTATTTCGAGCTAAACTTTTATGTTTAGAATAAATTATATTATCGTTAAGTAGATTTATCTTTTTAGAAAAAAAAAATAATAAAACAAATAATATTAGTAAATAAAAAATATCATCTAGTGGCATTAAACAAATCTTGAATTAATTACCTCTTTTAATCCATCTTTTAATTTAATTTTAGGATACCAACCAAGTTTTTTTATTCTTCTTAAATTAAGGTTTTTTCTGAATGTTCCATCTGGAAAATTTTTATCAAACAGGATATCCCCCTTAAAACCAATTAAGCTAGAGATAATCTTGGAGAGTTTTAAAATAGATATATTTTCTCCAGTACCTACATTTATTATTGGTGTTTTATTATTAAATTCTTTTTTAACTTTTTTTTTACTAATTTTTAAACAACAAAATATTGCTTCTCCTAAATCATTTGAATGAATAAATTCTCTTAATGGCTTGCCTGTGCCAAAAAGTTTAAGATTTTTTTTGTTATTTTTTTTTGCATCAATAAATTTACTAATCATAGCTGGTATCACATGACCATTAAATTTATCAAAATTATCATTAATTCCGTAAACATTTGTTGGCATCAAACATATTATATCTAATCCATGATCCTCACACAAAGTTTCGCATAACTTTATTCCTGCAATTTTAGCAATAGCATAACATTCATTAGTTTTTTCAAGTCTTCCAGTCAATAAACTATCCTCAATAATTGGTGTTTTTGCATGTTTTGGGTAAATACAAGATGTGCCAAGATAAATTGTTCTTTTTATCTTTTTTTTTAACGCTAGCTTTAAAAGAGAATTTTGAATTTCAATATTGTTTAAAAAAAAATCTTTTTGATTTGTACTATTGTCCATTATTCCACCTGCTTTAGCTGCTGCCATGACCATATAATCAATCTTTATTTTTTTAAAATATTTTTCAACTTTTGAGTAATTTCTTAAATCAAGCTTATTCCTATCTACTACTATTAGATTTTTATAACCCTCGTTTATTAATTTATTATAAATTGCACTTCCTACGAGACCTTTATGACCAGCTACAAAAATTTTGTCAGATTTTATCATTATTTTTTAATAATTTTATATCCGCGTCAATCATATCTTTTACTAAATCTTTTAAATTATTTTTTAGTTTATACTTCAAAATTCTAAAAGCTTTTCTAGGATCTCCTTTCAAATAATCTATTTCTAAAGGCCTATAATATTTTTTATCTATTTTAATAATTAATTCTTTTTTTTTATTTTTTAAAATATATGCTTTTTCATTAATACCTTTGCCTTCCCATAAAATTTTTAATTTCAAATATTTACAACATTCGTTTACAAATTCTCTTACAGATGTAGTTTGGCCAGTAGCAATCACAAAATCTTCTGGTTTTTTTTGCTGTAAAATTTTCCATTGCATCTCAGTATAATCTTTAGCATGACCCCAGTCTCTTTTAGCATTCAAATTTCCTAAATATAAAATATCTTTTGAGCCAAGAATTTTTTTTGCAAGATACATTGTAATTTTTCTTGTTACAAAAGTTTCACCTCTTCTGGGACTTTCATGATTAAATAAAATCCCATTGCAGGCAAAAAAATTGTATGCCTCTCTATAAACTTTTGTTATCCAATAAGAATAAAGCTTAGAAACTCCGTAAGGAGATTTTGGAACAAATTTAGAATTTTCATTGAAAGAATTTAGATTATTCGGTTTTTGTCCAAACAATTCTGAAGTGCTAGCTTGATAAAATTTTGTTTTATTTAATTTTAAAAATCTCATTGCCTCTAGAATTCTTAAAGTGCCCAATCCTGTTACTTCGGAGGTATATTCTGGTATCTCAAAAGAATGACCAACATGACTCTGGGCTCCAAGGTTGTAAATTTCATGTGGTCTTACTTTGCTAATAATATTAACCAAGCTGTTTGCATCAGCTAGATCTCCATAATGTAAAAAGAAATTTTTTGCCTCATGAAAATCTTTATAAATATGATCAATTCTTGTGGTGTTAAATGTTGATGACTTTCTTTTAATGCCATGAACAATATAACCTTTTCTGAGCAAAAATTCAGCAAGATAGGAACCATCTTGTCCGGTAATACCCGTTATTAAAGCTTTTTTTTTCAATTTATATTAAATTTTTTTATTATTTTATTATAAGACAATATTAATACACTAAAAGTGGATTCAATTAAATTTTTATTTTCACAAATATAATATAATTTAAATGCGTCAATAACTTTATCAAAAGTTCTCGATGATAATGAGTTTTTTGTTTTTCTCCAACACGACAAAGATTTTTTAATGTGATTAAATTTTACCCCTTGACGTAATAATTTTAACCACAGAGCAAAGTCTTCTTGAGTTTTTAATTTTGGAAATTTTATTTTGGGTAAAATTTTTCTGTGTATCATTATTGTGCTGAGACCAATAAAGTTTGATTTACTTAAAGTTCTATAATCAGGATCAATTAAGACTAAATTTTTTTTAATAAATTTTCCAATTTCATTGATCAGATCATATGAAGTAAATGAAATTAATGAAGAATTTTTTTTCATAAATTTTATCTGGTAAGATAATTTATTTTTTTTCCATATATCATCAGAGTCAATAAATGTTATAAATTCTCCCTTGCAAAAATTTATTGCTAAATTTCTTGATTTAGCAACACCTAAATTTTTTTTATTGATGATTATTTTTTTTGAGCCAAATTGTTCAAGTAATTTTTTTATATATTTTAGATCCTCTTTATTTGAATCATCGTAAACAAATATAATTTCGTAAGAATGATAATTCTGTGTTAAAATTGAATTAAGAGTCTTTTTAATAAATTTTTTTTTTTTATAGTAAGTAATTATTACAGAAATTAAATTTTTTTTATATTTCATTTTTTAATTGAATAAAAAATATAATGATTTTTTTTTTTAATTTTTAAATTATCAATTTTTCTCACACAAGTTGATTTTGTTGCCCAACACATTCCTTCTACTTTATATACTTTATGACCGTTTATCACGATCTCTTTAGCAACTTTATTATCAATCCAGAAAAAAGGAAAGTTTTTAAAATTATGATTACTATTTATTGAAATATTATACTCATTATTAATTCTTTGAATATTTTTTATTAAAAAAATTGAATATGAAATTATAAAAATAACCAGTATTTTTTTTATATTATATTGTTTTGAAAAATTAATAAATTTATCAGCAAATATAACATAAGGATAAGTTATTATTATAAAGACAATAATAAAACCTGCATATCTTAAAGTTGGAAAATTAATAAACCAAATTATAAATATTATTAGTAAACTGATATAGAAATAAACATGTTTAAAATCAAATTCTTTGTATTTATAATTAGATAACGCAAAATTTTTTAAAAAAAATAAACTAAATATAATGATTATAACTAATGATACTAAAATGAAATCTGTAAACTTGCCTATAAAGTAATTTGATATCCAATTAGAAATCCAATTGAAAGAGTCTATGTAGTTATAAGGGTTTTCTACTGAAAAGTTTGGTCCTTTTCCACTTTTGGCCCATAATTCATAATGAAAATTCAAATAACTTACAGTTTTACTATCAAGAGCCCAATCAAATGTTGAATGAAAACATAATTTTTCTATTGGATAAATAAGACAGCCTGTTGAGGAAAAATTGTATAAAACAAAAATCATTAACGTAGCAACTGAGAAAAACAATAAAAATGGTTTTAAAGTATCAAAGAAAATTTTTTTCTTAAAAATAATAAATAAAACAAAAAAAAATAAAATTGAATAAATAACCAATATAAATTTAAGAGTTATTGCAAAAATAATTAAGATCAAAGATAAATTAGAATAATTGATTAAATCTTTGTTAGATAATTTTTTATTAAAAAATATTTCAATTATATAAAAAAAATAAATTGCAATAATTATTTGTCCAGCAATATCAGATCCGTACTCTGCTATTCTACTAAATTTAGATATAAATAGAATAAAAAAGAAACTTAAAAAAATTTTTGAAAAATTTAATTTTGTTGTAAAATTATTATGAACACTAGTGAATGCAAACATTGAAAAAAATAATAAAAAAAGAAAATTTGTTAAATTAAACAAATTATATTTAAAAAAAGGCAAATAATTTAAAGACATCAACTGAAAAATAGAGCTAATATGTTTGAATCCATGGTTAATATTTCCAAGCCCAAACTGAAGCTTTTGTTCTGCAAATTGGATTGAGTTAGGAAGGTGATAATAGCCAAAATCTTCATTCGTTTTTGAAATCACTAAAGAAATAAACAGCAAAACAAAAAAGGTTAATAAAATTTTTAATTGTTCAAAATTTTTACTCCTAAATTTAGACAGAAACATTAATCCAATTAAAATTATAATAATGTTATGTGTGTAATTATGTGCAAAAAATAAATGAGTATAACTTCCTGCTACACTTAAAAACAAAAGACCCAAAATACCTGAGAGCCCATGATTTGAAATAATGTTATCTAGCTTTAAAAGTCTAATAGTGAAAAAGCCATATCCAATAGTTGATAATGCAATAATTAAAGCGGTGATAAAAAAAAAAGTAAGACTCAAAACCATTGCTAAAGAATTAATTGTGATAATGTTTTATAATGACTAAATAAAGTAAACTTTTTTGAATTTTTTAAGTTATTTAGTTTAAGTTTAAATTTATCCCGAAAATTTTCTAGTTCATTAAATTTTACAATAAAATCATCTATATTATTATTTTCATAAAGAATACCATTATAATTATGTTTAATTATTTCTACTGGTCCTGGCCATGAATTGGAGGATAGTACAGGTGCCCTACAATAAGATGCCTCAATAAGCACAAACCCTGGATCTTCCCATAATGAACTTAATATAAAACCATTTGAATTTTTAAAATAAGGATAAATATTATGAATGTAACCTAATAAAGTTATATTTTTTTGTAAATTATGTAACTTAATAAAATTTCTGATCTCCATTTCATCTTCCCCACTGCCCGCAATCAAAAGTTTTAATGAATTATTTTCTTGAACTAATTTTTTAAAGGCTCTGCATAAAAAAATAAAATTTTTTTGCTCAGTAAGTCTACCGACAGCTAAAAAATAATTTTTAAAATCAGTTTTTTGATTTTTTTTGATATTCAGTTCTCTAACATCTATAACTGGATCATTTAAAAGTTTAATTTTATTCGAATTTACCAAATTTAAATTTTTGAGATAATTTAATGTATTTTTAGTTGGGCAAGTAACTAAGTAAATTTTTTTAAATGCGATTTGCCATAAAATTTTTCTAAAAAAATTCATATGAGGATAGCCTGAAATTCTTAAAATAAATTTTGTCTCGAATTTAAATAAAATAAGTAAAATTAATGGAAGTGACGATATCAAATGAATTATTAAATAATCAGGCTTGTGTTTTTTTAGAGTTTTTTTCAAAGGAAAAAAACCTAAAATGAAAAAAATAATAAATGAAAATCTGCTTTTTATTTTACCTCTATATGGTAAAATTTTTGAGAAATTAAACTTGTAGTAATTTAATATTTTTATATTTTTTTTACGAATCTCATGTTCAAAATTACAAAATTCATTAAAAAAATTTAATATTGTTGCCTCCCTGTTTTGACTATAACGCATTAATGAATTTGCAGAATTTATGACTGCCCTAGTGGTTGCTATGGGTGACAAAAATGGAGACCAATAAAATATTTTTTTTTTCAATTTTCTTGTAGATTAAATTTGTTTAATATAAGTAATCATCATAAATGTACTGTCATGACAAGCTTTAATTATAAAATATATAATGAATTATTACCAAGAATAAATAAAATTCAAAACATAAGAATTTTAGAATTAGGAGTACAAAAAGGAAGGTCTACTCTAAAATTTTTAAATATTTGTAAAAAAAATAATGGAAAATTATTCTCAGTTGATGTTGAGGATTGCTCTGAAGTGTCAAATGATCCTGAATGGACATTTATTAAATCAAGAGATGATAATTTTGTACACATCAAGAGTATAGTCAAAGAAAAAATTGATATTTTATTTATAGATACAATTCATGAAGCTTTACATGTTAAAAATATAATAGAAGGATATTATGATATTGTTAAAGAAGATGGCTACATCTTTATTGATGACATATCTCACCTACCCTATGTGAGCAATGCTGAAAGAGACAATTTTTATTGCGAAATTAACAATGAAGAAACTTTTGATAAAATTTTAGAAATTTACTTAAACAATAAAGATAATTTTGATCTTAATTTTTCATTCATTTCATCTGGTTTAGCCATATTGAAAAAGAAAAATAACAACCAAATAAATGCTGCTAGTAGAGTTCCGTCAAGAAAATTTTCAGTTAAAAATATGGCTAGATACTTATGGAAGAAAATAAAAAAAAACTTATAATTTTTATGCCATCTATTGATGGTGGAGGAGTTGAAAAAAATTTATTTATTTTATCTAATTTTCTAAGAAATTATCCTTTAGATATTAAAATTATTACATTTGATGATAGATTTAATTACAAATTTAATAAACCAATTAAAATTATCAATTTTATAAAGAAACCGTCAAAAAATTATACAAAATATTATAAATATTTTTGCTGCCTTTTTTTACTTCTTAGAGAGATTAGAAAAAAAAAATGTTTAGTTTTTGCATTTCAAGCTAATGTCTATTGCTGTATATTATCACTAATATTTAATTTTAGATTAATTACAAGATCAAACTCCTCTCCTACAGGGTGGAGTAAAAATTTAATTAAAAATTTTTTATTTAGATTTTTATTTAAAATTCCCAAGGCTATTATTGTTAATAGTAAAGCTTTTAAAAAAGAAATTGATTATAAATTTAACATAAAATCTACATTAATTTATAATCCATTAAATTTGAATGAAATAAAATCAAAAAGTTACGAAAATTTAAATATCAACTTTTATAAAAAAACTAAAATTAAAGCAATTAACATTGCGAGATTTACAGATCAAAAAGATCACTTAACTTTACTTAAAGCAATTAAAATTTTAGTAAATAATGGAATTGATATTAAATTATTAATAATAGGATATGGTCCTAATAAGGATAAAATACTTAATTATATAAAAATAAATAATCTAAATAAAAAAGTCAAAGTTTTAAATTTTCAAAGAAATTCTTACAAATATTTGAAAAAATCAAACTTATTTGTGCTAACTTCATTATATGAAGGTTTGCCCAATGTACTTCTAGAAGCAATGGCGTTGAAAAAATATGTAATATCAACTGATTGTCCAACAGGTCCAAAAGAAATTCTAAAAAAAGGTAAATTCGGAACATTAGTAAAATTAAAAAATGAAAAATTATTAGCTAAAAAAATAATCCAGTTTAGTAATAAAAAGAATATTAACAAAACTATTAATTTGGCCTACAAAAGTCTTTATAGATTTGATTATAAAAATAATTGTTTAAAATACTATAAAATTATAAATACATATGTCTGAATTTAGAAGTAAAAAAAAAAGTTATCCTAAAAAATTTTTAGGTAAGAAAAATTTTAAATATTAATATATCAATGAAGAAAGTTTTAATTTTTGGTGTCACAGGTCAAGATGGAATTTTACTAAGCGAATATTTATTAAAAAAAAAAATAGTTGTCTATGGAACTACTAGACGAAAAAAAAATGAATTAATTAATAAAAAAGTTAAGCTTATTTATAAAAAAAAGCTTAGTTCAAAAATCATATTATCTTTAATAAAAAAAATTTTTCCTAGTGAAATCTATTTTTTAGTTGGTCAACCAAATTCTTTAATTTCATTCAAACTTCCTCATAAAACATTTGAAAGTAATTTTTTTTATCTGACTTATGTGGTAAATGCATGTCTCAATTTAAAAGTTAATCCAAAAATTTTTTATGCTAGTTCTGGCGAAATTTTTGGAAGTAATTCAACAAGGATTAATGAAAGAACTGATAGAAATCCTACAAATCCATATGCTTTATCAAAATACTTATCAATGATTTATATTAAACATATGAGAAAATTTTATGACTTAAATATTTCTAGTGGAATACTATTTAATCATGACTCCGAGTTTAGATCAAAAAAAAACCTAACTAAAAAAGTCATAAATTATTTAAACAATAATAATTTCAAAAAAAAACTAAAACTAGGAAAAATTGATATAAAAAGAGATTTCGGTTTAGCTAGAGAGTATGTTCGAGCTATGTATAAAATAAATCAGCAAAAAAAAGCAGACGATTATATTATTGCAACAGGAAAATCTGTTAAGATAAAAGACTTTATAGATTATGCATTTAAACTAAAAAGTTTAAATTATAAAAACCATATAAAAATAGATAAATCTAGATTTTCAAAAAAAGTATTGCAATTTAAATCTGTAAATATTTCTAAGATTAAAAGTATAGGATGGCAGCCAAGAAAAGATATATATTATCTATTTAAATCATTGATAAAGTAAGCTAATTATTTTGATTAAAAATTTTATGTTTTTTATATGATTTTACTGAATTTTTTACTGCTTTCTCAATTTTAGTAAATTTTATTTTTTTTACCAAACTTATTAATTTTTTATTGGATCCATGTGTTTTATAAACATCGGCTGGGTGGGCAGGAACGTTTACTAAATTAATTTTTTTGGAAAATTTTTCAATAATTTTCAAAAAATTTTTTAAATAAATCGGTTTAGATGAACAAATATTTAATGAGTAAAAAGGTTTTTTTAATTTTGTAAAAATTAACTTATCTATAATTTTCACAACATCCTTTATATAAGTAAAATCTCTATAATGATCCCCCGAATTATTTAAATATAATTTTTTATTATTAAAAATTGAATTTAACGATTTATAAAAAAACATATCTGGTCTACCTAATTCACCAAAAACTGTAAAAAATCTTAAGGCTAAAAACTGAGTTGAATAATTTGAAGAATATATTTTTGCTAACTCTTCATTATTTTTTTTACTCAACGCATATATATTTTTTGGATTTAAATTCTGATTTTCATTTAAAGGAAAAATTTTTGAGTCTCCATATACAGAGCTTGATGATGCAAACAAAAACTTTTCAGGTTGTTTCATCTTCAAACTTTCTACGATATTAAAAAAACCTTTAATATTGCTCTCAATATATTTATCAGGTCTAATTATTGAATATCTAACTCCAACCTCGGCAGCTAAATGAATTACATATGTAAAATGAAATTTACTAATTAATTTATCAACTTTAGATTTGTTTTTAATATCTATTTTATAAAATTTAAAATTTTGATATTTTTTTAGTATTTTAATCCTAAGTTTCTTTATATCTTTACCAGAATAATTACTAAAGTTATCTATTCCTATTATTTGAATATTTTTTTTTTTTAAAAGATATTCTGATATAGAATAACCTATAAAACCAGCAGCTCCTGTAATAAGTATTTTCATTTTTTAATTATCTTTTTAAACTTAAATTCATTAAAGATTTCAGTATATCTGGATACAAATAAATCATCACTGCACTCTTTATGATAAATATCTTTAAGATTATTAATATTAGATTTATCACTTTTTGTATATAAATAAAGTTTTTCTGCAAAATCTTTTACGTTACTAAGATCTATACCTGAAATAAAATTATAATATTTATCATCTAAAATTTTATTCGAATAGAATACTTTTTTATTGAAATAAAAACTTTCTAATAACGGCATAGTAGTTCTGCCGACATAAGTTGGAATTATTAAAGCATACGAAAACAAATATAAACCAATCACTTGTGTGTCACTCAAATAGCCAAATATCTTAAATCTATCATTGAGTTTTTGTTCACCAATTTTTTTTTTTATTTCACTTAAATAACCTTTATCTCTTCCACAAAAAACAAAATTAATATTTGAAAGTCCATATTTGTCAATTTCTTTTACTGACTTGATGATATATTCATGATTTTTATGTGACCAGAATTGAGCTGGATAAAGCATCCATTTTTTTTTTTTATCTAGTTTTAGTTGTTCAAATTCTTCTTTAAAAATTATTTTATCTTTAGTTTCTTCATAAATTTTTGGTAAAATTGGTTTTACACTTATAGTTACAATTTTATTTTTAAAGCAATTAAAACGTTTAACTAAATCTTGTTTATTTTTTTCAGTAAAGACAATTAATTTAAATGCATTTTGAACCGATGTCTCTATTATTGTTTTTTGATTTAAATAATTTAATTTATCGAATTCAATAAAATTTTTAAAATCATCAATTTCTGTATTCCATAAACAAGTAATAAAATCAATTTCTTTACACATTAGGATATAGCTTGATGGTGAGTTAAATACAATTAAATCGAATTTATTTTTTTTTACAAAATTTTTCATTGGAGATGTTACTCCAAAAAAATTCAACATATTTCTATAAAAAACTTTTTTCCAAAGTTTAACTAAAAATCTATCAAATAATGAAAAGTTTAATTTTGTATATTTTATCTCATTTTTGTTTAGAAAATCATCATAGATTTCTGTTGTAGTAATTAAGGTAATTTTAAAATCTTTATTATTAAGTTTAATAATATTTCTAGCAAAATCTTTTGTTAAATGATTTCCTCCACCTGTGGAAACTTCTGACAAAAAACAAGCAATATTCATAAAATACTGTATATACTACAAATACATTATCTAAATATAAATAAATAAAACTTAAAAATTGTATATAGAATTATTTCATGAAGATAGGAATTTTTTTTGATTCTGCTAAAAACCAAGGTGGTATTTATCATCATAATGTAAATTTAATAAATATATTTAATAAATATCTACCAGAACATTTACAAATCACTTACATTTCAAGTAGAAAAGAGTCAATTGAACTATTCAAGAAAAAAAAATGTAACTATATAAAAATTAATAATAATTTTTTTACTAAGTTGGAGAAATTTTTTTTTAAATTTAATTTTATTAGAGAAATTTATGGCAAACTAAAAATTACAAACTTTTTTGAACAATTTATAAAAAGAAATAAATTTGATTTAATATTTTTTAACTCTCCACACGAATTGGTGACAATGATTACTGAAAGTAATTTTATAATTTATTTGTTATCGATGCAGCATAAGACACTAAACTTTTTTCCTGAATATAGTGGATCTCATCATAACTTAGATTTAAGAGATCATATAATTTCTATAGCTTCAAATCGTTCATTTAAAATATTAGTGGGTGCACATAAAGATAAAATATTATTAAACAATTTTTATAATACTGAACTAAAAAAAATTATTGTTCAACCATACACTTTTACTTTACCATACATTCATCAGAATAATAAAGATTATAATTATGAAAAAACATTTGAAAATTTTAATTTAAAAGATAAAAAAATTTTTTTATATCCTGCTCAATTCTGGGCTCATAAAAATCATAAATATATAATTGATGTAGCTCTTGATTTTAAGAATAATAAAATCAATGATGTTATTTTTGTTTTTTGTGGATTTGATAAAGGAAACCTTAAATACATTAAAAAAAAAATTGAGGAAAAAAATTTGCATAATTATTTTAAAATATTTAATTATTTATCAGACCTTGAACTTATTTCTCTTTATTTAAAATGTTTTGCTGTGTTAATGCCAACTTATGTTGGTCATTCTGTAATACCTATGTATGAAGCTTTTTATTTTAAAAAAAATGTTTTTTTCACTAAAGGTTTAGCTGATGACAATTTAGTAAAATTTTTAACTGAAATAGATATTAACGATTTTACTTCTGTAAGAACTAAATATTTTGAAATTTTAAATAACTTAGAAGTTAATCAAAATAAATTAAAGAATGCTGAATTATATTACAAAGATACACTTAATGAGGAAAATATGGCTAAATCATTTATTAAAATTTTTGAAGAATATAAATATATTAAAGAGAGGTGGAAAAATTAAAAGTTCATGACATCTTTTTTTAACCATAATATACTTGAAGAAATTAAAAAAAATGAGTCACCTCCTGTCCAAATTGAAAATTTTTTGAATTCTGCTGAATGTGAATACCTAATTAATTATTTTAGAAATTTAAAAAATAAGTCAGTAGGTAAAAGTCAATATATTGAAAGAGAAGAAAGTACTAAAATCTTTTTTGAACTAGATCAGACACTAAAAATAAAAAAATTGTATCAAAAAATACAAGAAATAATTGGAGAATTTTATGTAAATGATTTTCAGCCTCATATAATCACTTCGAGATATCCTTTGAGATTACATGTTGACACTGGTAAAAATCCAAATGACTTAATTTTTAAAAATGTAATTATACCTCTTGAAGTTGAATATGATCTAGACAAAAAAAATCATAACCCTCCAAATACTTTGATCTTTAAAAATACTTGGTATAATCAATCAGCACTATTTACTAATCACACTGATAACGACAAAGATTTTATTATTAAAGATATAAATGGTAATTTTGTAGATATCTTAAATATTGATGATTTTTTTAAAAAAATTCAAAAATTTAATGAAACTAAAATAGAATATAATGAAAATATTTTTAAAATAGATGATAATTTCAAAAATTATATTGAAAGATTGACAGAAATTAAAAGATATAATTTGAGAACTAACAAGCATATCATAAATGATAGAAATTTTGATCAAAACTTATACGAAAAATATTTGTCTCATCAACAGTATGAAGATTGCAAAAGTTTAGAATTAGACAAAGCCATTGAAACTAAAGTTGGGAGCTTAATATATTGGGATAGAACACGTATTCATTGTTCTGATAACTTCATTAAAAATAATGTTAAATCTAAAACATTACTTGCACTTTTTACTTCAAAAACTAGGAAATCTTAAAATTAGGTAAAGGAAAAATAAATTTAACTCCTTTATTTCTCATATCTTTTTCTCTAGCTAAAATTTCTTTTTTAAAATGCCAAGGAAGTACTAAATAATAATCTGGTTTTAATTTTCTTGACTTTTCTTCGGTCAAAATTTTAACTTTTGTTCCAGGCGTGTATAAACCATCTTTTTCAGGATTTCTATCCGCAATGCATTTTAGTATTTTATTATCTATTTTAAAATATTGTAATAATACATTTCCTTTCGTAGAAGCTCCATATCCATGAATTTTTTTTCCATTTTTATTAAGCTTAGTTAATTTTTTATTCAAATTAATTTTTAAATCCATAATATTTCCAAATAGTTTTGTAAAAGCTATTTTTTTATCTATCATAAATTCATTTTCTTCGAGTAAATAATTCTTTATATTTCTGTTATTGATTTTGTATTTAGAATTTTTACACGAAATGTAAAATCTTACACTCCCACCATTTATATTATTTTTTTTAATATTTAATAATTTTAAATTATTTTTTTTCAGCATTTTTATAACAACTTTTGCGGAATAATATTCTAGATGCTCATGGCATATTGTATCAAACAATTTATATTTTACGATTGATAACAAATCGGCAAATTCTAATAAAAAAATTCCATCATTTTTTAAAAGAATTTTTACATCGTTTAAAAATGCGTTAGGATCTTTAAGATCATAAAATACAGATAGAGCAGTAATAATTCTAAATTTTTTATTAATATTTTTTCTTGTAAGAGCTTCTTTTGAAAAAAAATCATTAATTATGATTGAATTTTTTTCATAAAATTTTTTGTATTTATCTGCAATCGGATCAAGACCAATTTTATTTAAGCCTTTCTGTTTATAAGAATTTATCAAAGTTCCATCATTTGAAGCTATGTCTAAAACCCAGTCTTCTTTTTTTAAATTCACTGTCTTTGATAACTCTTTTGTTGTTTGAGTTAAATGTTCAGTCATTGTTTTATTGATGCCTGACCTATATCCATAATCTTTTCCATATAGATATTTTGGGTTAAAATTTCTATCTAATTGAACTAGTTTGCACTTATTACACATTATCAAGGTAATTGTTTCTTTTTTAATATTTGTTTTTTGTTGTTTTGGAAATTTTCCTGTATAACTTAAATTTCCTAAGGAAAATAATTTTTCAAATTTATCGTTTTTACAATTCCTACAATATGAGATTTTTTTCATTTTTTTAAACGCTTTAAATTAAATAATATTTTAATAACAAAGGTGAATAATACTAAAAAAATATTTTGTCTATTATTTAGTCTTATTTTTGTACATTCTAGGGTGTGATCAACAAAATTTACACTACTTGAAAAACCTCCTCTTGAAAATACGCCAAATATTTCATCTTTTTTAGTACCTATTCCCTTTAATTTATGTTTTACAATCATTCTGTAAAAATAATCATAGTCTGCTGAATATTTGTACAAAGTATTATACTGACCAACAATCTTTGCTGCATCTTTTTTTATATAAAAGCCAGTTGAATGGCTTGAGTAAAAACCCCAAGAAAAATGTATTTTCCAAGGTTTATATCCGTACAAAGTGCCCCAATGTTTTTTTACAGAACCAAAAAAAAAATCTCTATCAGGATACTTTAAATAATAATTTGCTAGAATTGTCATTGCATCAGGTAAAAGATAGTCGTCTGAATTCACAAATCCAACTAAATCACCAGAAAATAATCTTAAACCTTTATTGAATGCGTCATAGATACCTTTGTCATTTTCTGACACAAATATATCGATATTCTTTTTATAACTATTAATAATTTTGATTGTGTTATCATGAGAATTTCCATCAATCACAATATATTCTATATTTTTATATTTTTGGTTAATTACACTCTGAATTGTTCGCTCTATTGTTTTTTCAGAATTTAAACAAACAGTTATTAATGATATTTTAGGATCCTTCATAATTTATTCTAAATTTTTTTTTTCATAAAGTTTAATATCTTCCTCTATGTTTCTTTCGATATATTTATAGCCTAATCTATAGTCATTTGAGTCAATAAATTTATGAATATTAGATAAAATTTTTTGATGCTTAGTGAAATTAAATTCCTTTTTAATCCAAAATTCATAAATCGAGATATTATACTGAGAGCCAATTTTTCTCTCCATTGCAGGATAATCGTCGAACAACCAATTTCTAGTATTTAAAATATTCATATGAAAGTAGAATTTGTAAATTTCTGTTTTGTTTATATCAACTTTTATCTTTTTTGGATTAAGTAACAAATTTTTGTAATTTTTTATTGAATTGGCATGAATGTTAAAATTAAATTTAACATATGGGTTTCTTTTTGATGCGGTAATTACTGGAATATTCATTACAGCATATTCTAATGCTACAGTTCCAATTACTGTTAAAACACAATTTATTCCTTCTTTAACAATTTGATTATGCGTTGTATTGGCTGGAATTAATTTTATTTTTGGATATTTTTTTAATAAATTTTCAATTATACTTTTTGAAAACCCTTTTTCAAAATCAGCTTCATACGGGTGAATTTTTAAGTACCATTCACTATCACTTAAATTAGATATTTTACCTAGAAAATTTAACCATTCATAAAAATCTGTAAAAAGATGTTTTCCATATACATGTGGACTATCTAAAAAAGAATGTGTAGCAATTAAAAACTTATACTTATTATTTTTATTAAGAACTCTAGTGTTTTTAATTCTACCAAAAGATGTTTTTTTTGCCCACCAAATATCAACTGCTTTTTTTCCAGATAACCTCATTTTTAATCTTTTTTTTGCACTAGATATTCCTAATTTAAGAATTCTAGTATTAATTTGTTTTAAATTATTTTTTGCATTAATAAAATCTTCTCTTGCAGAAAAATTTTTTTTATTTAATGAATAAAGATATTCAGCATGGCAAACATAACTTTTAATATTATTTGCAATAGCTATTCTTGATGGTAAGGCTAGTAAATATACTGAATGACTAGTTATAACTGCTTTAATTTTATTTGAATTAAAATAATCTTCCCAAAAACAAAAAACTTCAATAAATCCTTTAAAATAATTTTTAAAATCTTCACTTGAAACATCGATGGTAGGTAATTTCTTGTATTTTATAAATGAGTCGTAAATTAGATCTCCAACCCAAATATTTTTAATTTTTAGATTTTCTAAATCTCGTTTATTTCTAATACTCTTGATATAATGATTATAATAATTATTAATCTTTTTGTTATTCTTATAATTTGGCCAGATAAAATTTTCACATCCCATAGATTTATAAATTCCAAAATTTTTGAGAGAAAAATAAGATCCCAAATGCCATTTAATCTTTTCATATGTGTTTCTATTCAAAGTAGTGGCATTAAGAGCATATCCTGCATATCCAACAATGCTTGCATCAAATTTTTCTTGGAGACATTTTAATAAGTATGAGTTTGCTATATGTAGAGGTGCCCAGGAATTAAATTCAATTAAAATCTTAGATTTCAAATTTTTTTTAAATTTAAAATTTTTTTTATTATGGTTAATAAACTGACTTTGCAGGATTAAATTTTTCATGAGTCAAAAATATAGTTTTTATTCACACTATTAATTTTTTTATCTATAAATACATTAAACCAAATTTCAGTTGAAATAATTTGCCATATAAAAAAACTTGTTTTATGATTACCTTCTAAGAAATTTTTCCATTCAAAATCAACATTTTTTTTATTAAAAACACCTCTCTCAATAAATTTTTTTGAATTAATGATATCGCTAACAAAATCTTTAATCTTTCTTGATTTTAACCATTCATTTTGAGGAGATTGTATAGATATTTTTTTATTCAATCTTACTCTCTTATCTAAAAATTCTTTAGATATATATCTTAAAATAGATTTAGATTTACCATTTAAAAAATACGCTTTAGTATCAAGTGACATGGCATATTCTAATAAATCATGTTCTAAAAATGGAAGTCTTAGCTCTATTCCCTGAGCCATACTAATTCTATCTTTTAATCTATTGTTTCTAGGTATTTTTGTTTCCTGAATGTAGTTTATTAACGATTGTTTAACAGTATCTAATTTACAATTAATTATTTCTTTTTCATCAAAAGTAGTTTCATTTTTTTTTATTTTAAACAAGGCTTCACCTAAGATAGACTCATTTGTTAAATTATAGCCATCGATTGTTTTTGGAGATAAAGCATCTAAATTAGATATTTTATTGATGATCTCTTGATTTGATACATTCCAATTTTTAGCAAACATTTTTAATTGATTCTGAAAATTTTTTTTATCTTTTAAAGAATTTAGATATTTTAAATGATGGATTTCATATCCACCAAATCCTTCATCTAATCCTGTGCCATCTAATAAAATTTTATATTTTTCATCTTTTACACGCTTCATTAATTTTGTTAGTCCACAATTCATGAGACCACCTGAGGGAGATTCTAATGACCAAGTTATTGGTTCAAAATTATTTAACAAATCATTTTTAGTAAAATTAACAAAATTAGATTCTAAATTATATTTTTTAGTGGATGTATTTATTAAATCTTTCTCTGAAAAATCTTCAAAATAAACTGAGAAACATTTTAAATTTGATCCAGATTGAAAGTACTTTTGTGATAATGCCAATAGAATATTGGAGTCTAGTCCTCCAGACAAAGAAATTGCGATTGGCACATCTGCTCGATGATTTAGCTGTATTGATTTTATTAGTTTTTTTAAAAGATTTTCCTTGATATTTTGTGTATTAATTTTAGTGATTTGATTTGATAAATGATACCATTTAGTAATTTTAAGTTTGCCAGATTTGTAAATTGCCATTTCTCCAGGTTTTAACTGAAATATATTTTGAAAAAAGGTCTCATTTTTGTCATCTGTTGAAGCATTTAATAAATAATTTTTCCAATTTCTTAAATTAGGTTCTGCATTGTATCCAGTAGAAATAATTCCTTTTATTTCTGATGAAAAAATAAATGTATCAAACGAATTATAAAAGTAGAATGGTTTCTGACCAAAACGGTCTCTTGCCATAAAAGCACTTTGACTTTTAAAATTATATATACAAAAAGCAAAAGCTCCTTTTAATTTATCTAGCATTTTTTCACCCCAGACATTGTATGCTGCTAAAAGAATTTCAGTGTCGCTTTTAGTTTTAAATTTATATCTTAAAGATAGTTCTTTTTTTAACTCAATATAATTATATATTTCACCATTAAAAACTACACAATTGTCCTTATTCCTATCAAACATAGGTTGATTGGATCTTTCAGCTAAATCTATGATCGAAAGTCTATTATGTATAAATAAAAAATTTTTACCGAGATAATGATTTGTGTTGTCGGGACCTCTATGAGATAGAGATTTCCTAATTAATTCTAAATCTTTTATGTATCTGTTCAGATTTGGGCTAATAATTCCTAAAATTCCACACATTTAAAATGTACTATTTTTTATAAAATTAAATGATTTCAACCAAATAATAAGTAAATTTTTCTCATTTTTTAAACTGTTTAAAAAAAAATTTTCTTTTCCAGTCTTCACAAGAACTAAATTAGTCTTATTTGTTTTAGTCTCTTTAATTAATGCAGGTTTTAAACTAAATTTCTTACATCTTTTAAATAATGATGGTGTTACGTAGGCACCCCAATTCTTTTTTACAAAATCAAATTCACAATTATTTAAAAATTTAAAAGTTACTTGCTCATCTTTCTTCAAGTTTAATTTAAGCTGATTTTTTTTTAATCTTACAGAATTCATTTATCTAGATTTAAGAAAATTTTTTTTATTTTTTTTTTATTAGTATAATTATAGCACATTGGTATTTTGTTTGTTTTAAAGTCTGAAAATATTACCTCTTTTTTATTTAATTTTTTCCAACCATGATACAAATAAAACTTTATCATCTCTTTATTACAAATTAGAAAAGAGCTTTTATCATTATTTTTTATTACAAAATTATTAAAGTCCATTAAAATTAATGAATAATTTTTATTTCTATGTTTTTTTTTGATTATTAATGTATCAAATAAAAAATATTTCATGTTATTTTTTGAAAAAGATCTTAACTTTAATGCGGTAAAACCAATTAGCTCATCATTTAAATATAGACAATTATTAATATCAGATTTGTGAAATTTTTTTTTATAATTGTTAAGTTGTGAAGCAATTCCAAAGTTCCAATGTTGATTTTTAAGTAATAGAATTTTTCTTATTTGCTCTTCTTTTAACTGATAAGTTTTAAGAGATATTAATTTTATCATCTATAAATTTTTTATCAGGTTTTTGATCGATAAAATTTTCTGATTTTCAACTTTAGAATAATTTTTAAATTTCTTATAATTTTTAATCCATATTAAATGATCCAAAATTTTTGATCCCATAAATTTAAGATTTTTATCACTTTGAATATTATTATTGATTCTTATACCCCAATTTTTAAATTCAATTTTTATTTTATTATTTAAAATTACTTTATCACCCGACTTTGTGCTTACATGCAATGTATCTTTAACTTTAGAAGTTTTTGATGGAAAAAAAACCCTAGGAGGTTCAATTTTTTTTATTTTCAATTAATTTCTCCAATTCCAGTTTGGGGTTATAAAATTTTTTATTTTCCATGTTTTTTTATCTTGATACCAAATTTTTTTATTTCTAAATTTTTCACATGTTTTTATAAACCATGCTGGTGACTTATTAACAAATTTACAAAATTTTTTAATATCATTTTTGGGAATTACGTGGCCTATTTTTTCTATTTTTTTAATGGCTTCGTTTCGAGTTAACATTCCATATCTTATTTGGATGGATAAATTATCAAAACTTCTTGAAATTCCAAATTTGTGCCATTTTAAATAGTGATGTAGTGAAATAAAATCACAGTCTATGTCTGCGAAATTCCAAGCGCCAACTTTTCCACTTCCTTTATTATATTTAAATCCATATTTTTTAACTTTTTTTAAAATTTCAAATGAGTTCCACTTTATAAAAGAACCTAAGAAAATTGATTTTGGCATAAATTCTCTGTTATCAGCCAAAGAATATGACACAAGTTCACTTCTCTTTAAGCCATTAATTCCAACCCAATCATATGCAGATGTTCCTTCCATGCAACCATGTTTTTTAAGCCAATTTTTATCTAAATCAGTATGCAATTGATCTCTAGTGGCACCTCCATACTCTAATTGAGAATTTTCTCCCCAAATTATCAAAGGTATCTTCAGTAAAACACACATTCTAGTACACATTGAAAAAATAGCTAAATGCATAGGTAGCCCTGGTGATCCTAGCTTTTCAAATGCAGCACTCATAAATTTTTTTTCTGTTTCTTTAGCAAATGAATAGTCAATATGATCAACATTTAACTTATCTAACATGTCAAGTAAATTTTGTTGACCAATTTTAGTTCTAGCAGGTGTTTTCCACGTTAATGCTAAAACATTCAAGCCATGTTCTTTAGCAAAAATGATTTGATACCAACTATCTTTACCACCACTTACAGGAACTATGCAGTCGTAAGTAGTAGATTTTTTTTTAGCTTTCTTAAAAATCTTTAAGAGTTCTTTATATCTTTTTTTCCAATTTATTTTATTATTCTTGATTTCATGTCCAATACATCCTGAACAAATTCCATTTTCATTCAATGTTATTCCAGGTCTTACATCAGGTAAAATACATCTTTTACAATAATTCATATTTTCTATATATCTAACCAAATTTTTCTATTATCTAATTTGTTTTCACTAACCACATAATTTCCTGGGCGTCCAAAAATTATACTATTATCAGGAATATCTTTTTCAATAATTAATGTTCCCGCTCCGACTTTTACATTATCGCCAATTTTACATTTACCTAAAATGCTTGTATTCGGACCTAGTACTACTCCATCTCCAAAAATAGGAAACTCTGTGTAATTACCTCCAACGTTACAGTTTTGGTGAATAAAAAAATATTTACCATAATTTGTACGTCCAAGAACTGAGCCCAAAGCATGAAAAGGGAAAAAATATACAGGTATGCTCGTTCTATAAAATAGATTTATGTGACAGTGAGATTTTAAAATAAAAAATAAACAATCACTGAATACTTGATCTTTTTTTGATTTCCATAGAGCAAAATTTATGTGATGAATAAGTTTGGTAAGATGATCTGAAAAAAAAGGATTAACTAATCCTATTTTTGAATCCTCATCTCTATAATAACTGTGTTTAACAATTGAATGCTCATTTGAAAGCATTTGAATAACCTCTATTATTAGTTTTTTTTCTAATTCTAGTTTTCTGTAAGTTTCTGAATTTGGTGATAGTTTTTCAACTAATTCTAAAAATTGCTGACAAACATCATTGGGATTAGAATAGATCATGTCAATTTAGTTTATATAAAATTTTCTTTACAATACGCAACCTGGCTCCATAAATAGACTCTATAGTGGATCCTCCAATATGAGGTAAGATAATAAGATTATTATTTTTTTTAGAATAATTAATCAAAGCATGTTTTTTTAACTTATTTTTATCTAACCATTCACCATCAATTACATCCAAGCCAACTTTAAAATTTTTTCTAGCTTTAAGAAAAAATAATAAATCTTTTTCATTTATAATTTTACCTCTACTTGTATTAATTAATGTTGAGTTTTTTTTCATTAGAACCAATTTTTTTTTGTTGAGGAAGTTTGTTGTTTTTTCAGTTAGATGAATATGAATAGATACTATATCAGAATTTTTAAGAAGAAAAGATAAACCCACATTTTTCACATTATTTAATCTTATTTTTTTGTTTGTATCATATCCAATAACCTTCATTCCAAATCCTTGTCCTATTTTGGAAGTAATCTTTCCTAATCTTCCTAAACCAATTATTCCTAAAGTTTTATTAAAAAGTTGTATGCCTGGAAACTTATCTCTTGTCCATGAATTGTTTATAATTTGTTGGTGGTTAATAATCAGTGAACGATTTAACATTAGAATTAGAGCAAATACCAATTCTGATGTCGCTGTAAATGAATTTAACAATTTTCTTTCTTTGGCAATATGAAAACATTTAATTTTTCTTTTTTTTAATTCATTTAAATCAATGTGGTCAGTACCTGTTGAAGGACTAAATATAAATTTTAAATTTTTTGCATTTTTTAAAAACTCTTTATCAATTTTAATTTTTGCTGAGGATATATATATATCTGCAATATTTATTATCTTTTTAATTTTTTCTAATGATCCATTTGTATAAATGAAATTTGATTTTTTTTTAAGTTTTATCAAATCTTCTCTAACCATAGATAGATCAACTGTGCTAAGAATATTTAATTTTTTTTTCATTAAATTTTTTTTCAATTTTTTTTAAGTCAGCTAAATAATGAATATTTGTGCAATTATCCAAAACTGTAAATTTTTTTTTGACTTTTTTGCCTTCTAAAATATTTTTTTTTATTAAGTAGTAAGATCCATTTTTTATTTTTTTTTCATCACAACTAAAAAGAGCATCTAGTTTTCTATTTTTGAAAATTGAAATTACCTTATCTACAGTTATGGTTCTATCTGGATGGTCAGGTTGTAGACCAACAATGATTTTTACTTTGTTTTTCTTAACTAATTTTTGATAAGCATGCTTATAAACATCAAATATTGGTATTTCACCACATAATTTCTTTGGTCTTTTAATAACTCCAACTTTCATTTTTTTTGCAAACTTTGCAATTTTTTCTGAGTCTGTTGATACATATATTTTGTCAATAAATTTGGACTCTAAAGCATGTTTTATCGTCCAGTAAATAAGAGGTTTTTTTAATAAAAATCTCATATTTTTATTTTTCAATCTAGATGATGAGCCCTTAGCTGGAATAACAGAAATAATCATTTTAAACTATCATCTTTCTTTTTAATTTAAACAGATTTGTATTTAAAGTATTTATACCATCAATTGCAGTTGGACAAACTATGATACCTCTATTCTTTAGCTTTTTAATTATTATATCATTAAAATCAATTTTTCTTCCTTCAGGATAGGAATAATGTCTTAATTTTAAATTTATTCGATCTTTGAATAATGAAAAACTTTTTTTAAGCTCATAGTCCACATTTTTTTTTGATAACGATCCAAGACTAACGTGGTTATGTGAGTGACCTCCTATTGTAAAAAGTTTGTTATTATCTAACTTTTTCACCTGTGCCCAATTAATTTTTTTATCTATCGGGGAATTTAAGCTGGTTGGTTCTTTTTCTTTTAATTGAAAAAAAAATGATTTAACAAAACCATTTATATCAAATTTTAAATTATTTTTAATATTACGTCTTATATTTTTTAATAAATCAATTTTAGTCTTACTATTATTAAATATAACTTTTTTTTTTTGCCAAGGTAAAATTATCTCTCCTTGTGTTTTATTTTCTAAACAATACTCCAGCTTATCAATCCAACTAATTGAATTTTTTTCTACAAAATCTGTTGAAAAATAAAACGTTGTGGGGATTTTCAAATCGTCCAGAATTGGAGCAGCTACAGTAAAATTATTTTCAAATCCATCATCAAATGTAACACACAAAGAGTTTTTTGGTAATTTTTGTTTATTTTGTACAAAAAAATATATCTCCTCCATACTTAAAAAAGAGTGTTTTTTCTTCAAAGCCTTAAGAATTTTAAAAAATTTTTTCTCTAAAATATGTTTTGAATTATAATTGCGAATTTTAAATTCATTTTTTTTGATTATTCCATGAAATAATAAAATTTTAAACATTTTTTTTCTTAAAACTATTAAAATTATTGATACTAAAATTAATCAAACTTTCCGGTATAGCTGAGTAATATCTTCCAGTTTTTTTTTGATTTTTACAAATAATTTTTTTTTTATTAATAATTTTAGTTAAATAATTTAAAACTAAGTTGCAACAATTTAAAGTATTTATTGCTCTCAGATGTTCAAATTTAGTTTTTTTATTTATTCTAATTTTTAACTTTGATATAATTTTTCCAGTATCAATTCCATTATTTACAAAATGAAGTGTGGTAAATAAATTTTTAAAATCTTTATGGTACAAGCACCATAACATTGAATCCAATCCTCTATATTCTTCTGGATTACCACCATGTAAATTAATAATTGGTATATTTCTAAAAGATAATAAAAAATTTTTTTTCAATATTCCTATTCCAAAAGATATAATTACATTTGGTTTCAATTTTTTAATATAGTTAATAGATAATTCTGTATTACAGTTATTGAGTATTTTTAAATTATTTAATTCATAATTTGTATTATTGAAAAAAAAAAATTTTTCAAATTTTTCTCTTTTTTTTTCATAAATATGTTTTGTTTTAAAAGGGAATTTTATTTTCTTTTTTTCAAAAATAACAAAAATATTTTTAAAATATTTTTTTAAAAATTTAATAAAATATCTATGATGTAATGTATTGGTTGTTAAAATTAAAACTCTCAAATTATTCCTATACCTTTAATTCCTCATTTTTATATACATTTTTCTTTAATTTTTTATTTAAAATTTTATTCACATCTTGGGGTTCAGTCTTTACAAAGGGTCTAGTAATTTTTATATCATCTATAGATACTCGATAATTTTTATTCAGATCTTTTTTGGCATAAATTGACCTTCTCATCAAATTCTTGTTTTTTTTTTCGCTTTTTGAAATTTCTTTATTAAATTTACCTAACATTGAATATGCTCTATTCACATCTACGACTAATTTTTTCATTTCGTTTTTATCTGCAGAAATTTCATGATCTCTAAAATTTGAAAATTTTTTATCTAAAGTGAAGTGTTTTTCTATTACTTTTGCTCCATAAGATGTAGCAATTACAGATGCTAATGTACCTAAAGTGTGGTCTGAATATCCTATCTTTACTGGTAATTTTTTTTTCAAAAATTCTATAGATTTTAAATTAGCTTCGAAATCACTTGCTGGGTATGCAGAAACACAATGTAATAATGTTAGTTTTTTTAAAGGAAATTTTTGTTCTTTAACAAATTTAACTAGATTTTTTATTTCTTTATAATTAAGTAAGCCTGTTGAAATAATAGTTGGTTTTTTATAACTTAATACTGTTTCAATAAGTTGATAAAAATTATTATCGCCTGAAGATATCTTAAAAAAATCAACAAAAGATCCTAAAAAATTAGCACTTTCAATATCAAATGGTGTAGAGATAAATTTAAGTTTATTTTTTTTTGCAATTTCATAAAGTTTAAAAAACTCATTACCTGTTAATTCAAATTTTTTTAACTTCTTAAACCTTTTTTTTTCTTTTCTGTTAACGTAATTTTCAGTTTTAAATGTTTGAAATTTGACTGCGTCTACTCCTGTTTTTTTAGCAGCATAAATTAATTTTTTGGCATTAGCAAAAGATCCTTCATGATTATTTCCAATTTCAGCAACAATAAATACTTTATTCATAACTTAAGAAGTTTTAGAAAAATTTTTATACCAATCTATATATCTTTGATAACCTTTTTCTAAATTCCATTCAGGATTATAGTCAATAAGTTTTTTTGCTTTCTCAATCGAAAGTGTACCTCTTTCTGGCATCAATTTATCTCTTTCTCTGTTTTTAATCTCTATATTGGTAAAATTTTTCTCAAGAATATTAATCAGCTCTTTGATTGATCTGCCATTACCATGAGTTATATTAAATATTTCATTTTTTGAATTTTTACTAATTATTGCTCTATAAACACCGTCCATAAGATCATCGATATATGTAAAATCTAGTTTATCACTACCATCACCATCTATCACGATTGATTTATTTTGGATTGCATTTTCTATAAATATTTGTCCGACTCGCCTACTTATACATCTTTCACCATACAATGCTGACGGTCTTATAATGGTATAAGGCAAATCAAATACTTGATTATAAGCAATGACCAATTTTTCTCCTGAAAATTTTAAAGCTCCATAAATACCAATTGGGTCACAAATGCTTTTTTCAGTAACATTTTTTTCAATAAAGTTTCCGTAAACCATACTTGATGAAAAGAAAAAGAATTGCTCTACATTTTTTTTTGAATAATCTAGTGCATTTTCTAATGTTCTAAAACTGTGATCAAATGTTGAATATGGATCTTTATTCGACCTGGTTGAGTGAGACACTGCAGCTAAATGTATTATTATATTTGGTTTTATTGTGTCTAATAATTTAGATAAGGCATGATAATCTCTTGCATCTTGAATAAAAATTTTAATTTTATTATCTTTGATTAATCGTAGCCTTTCATTTAAAAAAGATTGTGATAGCTCTGGGTTAGGTAAATTATCTTTGTTATCTATAACTGAATTTAGATTATTAACTGAGAGACTATCAATTAAAAAAACCTCAGCACCTTTGTTTTTTAGATAAATTCCAAGATTATGCCCTATGAAACCAGCACCTCCTATAATTGCTATTTTTTTATTCATCAAAATTTCCTATTATTTTATTTACAATTTTACAAATATTTACAACTTCTCTTTTCTTCAAATGAGGACCCACAGGAAAAGCTATTGAGTTATCACTAATTATTTCTGCATTTGTGTATTCTTTTTTCAAATAACCATATCTTTTTTTATAATAATTCATTCTAGGTACTGGTTGAGGATAATAGATGCTTGTACCTATACCCATATTATTTATTTCTTTGTTAATTTTATCTCTCAAAGTTGCAAGTTTATTTTTCAAAACAATTGAAATACAGTAATGAGAGTTTTTTAAGCTATCATCATTAGATTTTAAAATTTCAATATTTTTTCTTTTTTGAATATTATTTAAATAAGTTTGAAAATTTAGATTTCTTTTTTTTAAAAATATTTTTAATTTTTTTAATTGCTCTAGCCCAATAGCAGCATGTATTTCACTCATCCTATAGTTAAAACCAAGATGATCTGAATTATAAATTCCTCTTTTCCTCTCAGAAAAAATCTTATTTACACCAAATGCTTTTAAGAGTCTTAATTTTTTAGCAAGTTTTTTGTTGTTGGTTATTATCATTCCTCCCTCACCTGTGGTAAAATGTTTTACAGGATAAAAAGAAAAAATACCCACATCTCCAATTGTGCCAACATGTTTATTATTATATTTTGCACCAATAGCTAACGCACAGTCCTCTAAAATAAAAAGATTGTGTTTTTTTGCAATTTTTTTTATTTTAAAAATATCAACAGGAATTCCCAAGAAATGAACTATGGCAATGGCTTTAGTTCTTTTATTTATTTTTTTTTCAATTTTTGAAATATCAATATTTCCTGTTTCAAGAATACAATCGACAAAAACTGGTTTTGCTCCTGTTAGCTCAACTGCATGAGCAGTTGAAATGTGTGTTTGGGCTGGAACTATTACCTCGTCTCCCTTTTTAATGCCAAGACTAAAATAAGTTAGATGCATTCCTGCCGTGCAAGACGACACACTGATAGCTTCTTTTGAATTTGTATATTCTTTAAATGAATTTTCAAATCTTTTTGATACAGAACCATGCACTAAAATATTACTTTTTAGTACTCTTGTAACGGTACTATATTCTTTATTATCTAAAATTGGCTTACCAAAAGGGAATTTAATTTTTTTCATTTAATAAGTAATCTTCTCCCATTTTTTTGTTTTAATAGATTTATCTATAGCAATAGAAACTGCCATTGAATTCAAAACATCTTTTGAGTTTAGTAAGGTATTTTTTTTTCTATTAACGATAGTATCTAAAAAATTTTCTAGAATTATTTTTTTTTTATGATTTGGATATATGTTGCTCAATTTTTTTACAGGATTATTTCTTATTCTAGAGTTAAAAATTTTCACATCATTAAAATTTTGTATAAAAGATTGCTTAGTACCAAAAACTTTAAAAATATGATGATGTGGCATCACACAACCAAAATTTGAAACTACATTTAAAATTAAACCATTTTCAAATTTTATGATGGCAGTAGAAATATCGTTGTACTTAAATTTTGTTTTTTTAGTAGAAATTCTATTTCCTAACGCAGAAACTTTTAATGGTCTTATACCAATTAAATTAATTGCTAAATCTATAATATGCATAGCCCCCCCGTGGGTCACAGAATAATTTTTTATTTGACTTCTCCAACCCTCTGTAATTTTAGATAAACGACCATAATTATATTCTCCTGAAATATAAAAAATTTCTCCCAATTTTTTTTTTTTAATCATTTCGGAAAGTTTTAAAAATTGTGGAGATCTTCTTAATACAAAGTTGCTTGAAAGACAAATATTTGGGTTTTTATTTAATTCTTTTTTTATTTTAAAATAATCTTTTTGATTTGTACAAATAGGTTTTTCAACAAAAACATGTTTTTTTTTTTTAATACAATTTAAGACTTGTTCTGCATGAAAATTATCATACGAGGCAATGCAAACTAGATCGACATTTTTATCATTAATTATGTCGCTTGATTTTGTTGTGACATTTATTTTTGGTTCTTTTAATTTTATTTGATTTAATTTTGAAACCTTAAAATCGCAAACTGAAACAACTTCACAGTGTTTATTATTTAAAAAACACTTTAAATGGTGTTTTCCTACTCCCAAACCTATAATACCTACTTTTATTTTTTTATGCATTATAAACACTCAACGTTTTTTCCATAAAATAAACTTTTCACATCGTAAAAAAATCCATTTCTCTTTTTTAATGAATTGAACTTTTCAAAACCAATATTTCTAAAAATTGAATGAGCAACAGCAAGAATTATTGCATCATATTTGTTATTTTTTAATTTTACAAGTAAGTTAAAATCTATTTTTTTTTGTAAATCTTTATAATTTACCCAGGGATCGAAAACATCAATTTTGCAATTTTTCTTCTTCAGTGTGTTGATTATACTAAAAACCTTACTGTCTCTTAAATCAGAACAATCCTCTTTAAACGTTAAACCCAATATTAATATACGTTTTCTATTTTTCTTCTTTAAATCAATTTTTTTTAAAACTCTATTAGCTATATGCACAGGTATATAATTATTTATTTTTTGACCTGAAAGTATTAATCTAGGATCAATTCCAACTTTTCTTGCTTTATAAGTCAAATAATAAGGATCAATTGCTATACAATGGCCTCCAACAAGTCCTGGTTTATAATTGATAAAATTCCACTTTGTATTTGCTGCTTCTAAAACTTCATGTGTATTAATCTTTAATTTTCTAAAAATTAAAGATACTTCATTAATTAAGCTTATATTTACAGATCTTTGAATATTCTCTAATAATTTAGCTGCCTCAGCAACTTTAATATTTTCTGTTTCATATAAATTAGCATCAATAATTTTTTTATAAATCTGTTTCATTTTAATTAATCCTATTTTTGAAGAAGAGCTAATTATTTTTGAAATATTTTTTAATTTATTTTTTTTATCACCTGGATTAATTCTTTCAGGCGAATATCCACAATAAAAATCTTTATTGATTGATAATTTTGCTTTTTTTTCAATTATTGGAATGCAAAATTCTTCTGTGCACCCAGGATATACAGTAGACTCAAAAATTACTAAATCTCTTTTACTTAAATTTTTTCCAATTATCTCGGAAGCTTTTTTTAAATAAGTCAAATCAGGTAAATTTTTTTTATTCACAGGTGTTGGAACACATGCAATAAAAACGTTACATTTTTTTAAATATTTTTTGTCATAAGTGAAATTAACTTTGGAATTTTTTATTTGATATTTTGTAAAAATTTTATTTTTATCTATTCCTTTTTTAAGATATTTAATTTTATTTATATTGTTGTCATAACCAGTTACAAAATCTTTCTTTCCTAAAGCAATTGCTAATGGCAAACCAACATAACCCAATCCTATTATTGCAATATAATTTTTTTTAATCATTTAGTTTGTTTTCTTTTATAGAAAATATCTTATCGCATATATCCATCACTTTAATATCATGAGAAATGATTATAATTGTAATATTATTTTCAAATTGAAACTTTTTTATATTATCTAAAATTTGCTTTGTATTAAATGGATCAATTGACGAAGTGGCTTCATCTAAAATTAAGATCTCTGAATTTCTATAAATAGCCCTAGCAATACCTACCATTTGTTTTTGTCCTCCAGAAATTTTTATTGAATTTTCACCTACTTGAGTTTGTTCCTTTTCTGGAAATGATTTAATTAAATCTTCAAGATTAGATATTTTGAGACATCTTTCAAAATTTTTTTGATTAAAATCTACATCATCAAAAAAAATATTTCTCATTATATTGTCATCAAATAAATAAACAGATTGAGGAACATAACTAATTTTATTTAACCAATTTTGAGATAAATTTTTAATATTGAAATTATTAATCGTAATTTCTCCTTCTAAAGGTTTTAAAAGACCAGTTATTAAATGTAATAAAGTACTTTTACCTGAACCGCTTTTACCAAATAATCCCACTATTTCACCTTTGTTGATTGTCAAATCTAAATTATGCGGAAAGACTTTATCTTTTTTATCTTCATACCTAAAATTAACATTTTTGATTTTAAGACATTGAAAATTTTCTAGCTGATTATTTTTTTGATGGGAATATTGCTGAGAAATATCTTTGAATTGATTATTCAAAATTTCTATACTTGGTTGAAAAAATTTTAATCGTTGAAGATTAGCAACAATACGCGTCAACGAGGGTATTAAACGCAAAGATATCACAGATAAAGCAGTTAAAATAAATAAATATTGTTCTTTAGGATAATTAAAATTATTCATATAAAAAAATAGAACTGTAATGATCAAAATTAAACAAACTTCAAAAATTAACTTTGGTGTTTGCTGAAATATATTTATAGATTTCTCAATTTTACTGTGCTCAGAAATAATTTTATCGAATAATTTAATGAAAAAATTTGAGCTATTGTATATTTTTATTTCTTTAATTGATTGAAATGTTTGGAGAGTACTTTTATTAATCGAAATTTCTAATTTTTCTTTTATAATACCATATTGGTGAATCTTTTTTT
>Ga0209425_10000738_pt1 | contig 39050 bp, 37 predicted proteins | sample COG_05_FD_184749 | JGI IMG/M metagenome (GOLD analysis project Ga0209425, IMG submission 184749) | Pelagic Microbial community sample from North Sea - COGITO 998_met_05 (SPAdes) (version 2) | ecosystem: Environmental > Aquatic > Marine > Neritic zone/Coastal water | place: Helgoland, sampling...
CTTGTTTTGTTGAATGTCTTTCGAATGATTCCTGGAGTTTCAGATAAGTCCACTCAGGGTAATCCTGGTAAATATAGTTTCTGCATTGCTGAACGCAGTCGCGGCAATCCGTGGCCACTTGTTTGCGAGGAACAGAAATATCCCGAAGGAGTAAGTAGCGTCACTGTTTTTGCAGGTGGCGGTTTCTGCAACATCGAGAATCATGGTGCGAATACGCCAGAACAAGTGTTAGGTAGTATCGCCGACGCTATGGCAAATTACGGTTGTATAACACTTGGTCAATCCGCCGTCGTTCTAGCGCCAGAACACGTCCGCATAATTAGCGCTGCCGGATGGGATCGGCAACAAGTAAAAGAATATCTCTTTACCAAAGCTTACCGTCACGTAAATGATTTGAAAGGTGTTGGTAAGTTTCGACAAAGGGATTATGACCGTCAACACAGTAACGGAGGCACTAGCCCATTGCTTATTGAGAACCAACTTCACCGCGGCTTGACACCAGACGACATACTTCTGGTTGTAGGTGGAGGTGACGCAGGCGGGCATTCGAGCTTTATTCCATCCTGGAGCCGTGCGCGCGCTTCCCTTATGCAATCTAAACCCATCGGGGTCTGTATAGACTGCGACTAAAGAAAGGACTGAGTGATATGCTACTTTATGATCCAACTGTAACTGGGCCTGAATATAATTACAAACGAGCAGCGGCGATCCAATCTATCGAAGGTAAAAAAATTGGTATCCTAGAAAACGGGAAGCTTAACGCAATTAAAATGTTGGAAGAAACTGCGTATCTTTTTGAACAAAAACACGGCTGTAGCATCGAGCCGATCTTTTCGAAAAATAACGCCGGTGCGCCAGTTCCGCATGAAACACTTAGTTTAGCTGCTGAAAATATCGATTTTCTTATTACTGGTTTGGGAGATTGAGGTAGCTGTTCGACGTGCAGTTTGCATGACGGTATAAGCTTTGAACAACTCGGCAAACGCGCCATCGTTATATGCACTGAACCCTTTGAAATCACGGTTCGTAATATAGCGAGAATGATGGGAATACCAGATTATCCGTTTGTTATGGTCGAACATCCAATAGGAAGTCGAACATTGCCAGAAATTAAGGTGCTAGCCCAGTCAGCCTACGAGCAAGCATTAGAAGTTTTAGCAAGCTAAATCGTCTAGTTTATCTGGGTGTATTTTGTGACTCTAATTATTGTTTATGCTTGACCTTAATTGTACGGAGAATGATATGTTTTGTAATGTAATGTTTGATATCGGTAATCTGCCCCTTGAGCTCTCTTTTTTAAACTAGTTAGAGTTAATGAGAATGGGGGAGGCGTTTCAAAGCATAATTATTCGAAGAATCACAAATATTTTTGTAACTATTTAAAGGAAAATTATTGAATGGCCTTGCATGATAAATTAAGGTATTTGACGATTGAGCTACTTGAGTGTTGTTAAACTCAACGGTTAATTTGTTTTCAGATCGCTCCTAGCAAATTTTATGGTTGTTCTTGGATTTTAAACGAGAGTCATATAATTCCTTTTGAATTAGCATTTCCTCATTTTCTGAAATTCAACTTAAGTACTTTCCTTTTTTTATCACGAAATTTTTAAATAAATTATATTAAGTATTTATGGAGTAAACAACTAATCAATGTTTTTATGAATTTAATTCGAATATTTAATTTACTCGAGAAATTTTAATATTATATTTTAAAAATAATATTCGTAGTAAAATTCAGTAATCGGTTATGATATGTATTCCGACTCTTAAGATAAGGATTTCTTTTTTATTAATTTATTACTACATAATCGAATCATCTAGTTTAGGATAAAAATGCAAAAATTTAGATTAATAAAGCTATTGTTCATTTATGCAATATTCGCAATTCTGCCATTTTCTGTTCAATCGCAGAGTATAAAATTATCAAAGGTGGTCGGTAAACTAGGCTCGCCTTGGGCGATGACTTTCATAAATAAATTCGAGGTTTTGATTACTGAGAAAGCCGGAAATATAATCCTATTTAATCTGGTTTCAGGTTCTCAACAAAATATTGCTCACAATTTATCAATTCTTGAAGATGGACAGGGTGGACTTTTAGATATCTTGTATGAAAATGGAAAAGTATTTGTCTCATACTCAGAGAATAGAGGTTCGGGAAAATCCAGTACTTCAATAGCTTCAAGTCTTTTTGGTGATAACAGCCTCAACTTTAAAAATATTTTTAGAGCTGAACCTCCCATAAATTCAGGCTATCATTTTGGGTCAAGGTTAGTAATCAAAGGAGACCATTTATATGCCAGTTCGGGTGAAAGGGGAGGTGGCATGATTGCTCAAGACCCAACAAAACACCCAGGTAGTATTATCCGAATTAGATTAGATGGGGGAATTCCACGGGATAACCCTCATTTTCAAGGTTTAAAAAATTGGCGACCTGAAATTTATCAAATTGGCGTAAGAAACCCGCAAGGCATGGCTCTCTCTCCATTTGATGGTGAGGTTTATATGAGTAATCATGGTGCCAGAGGTGGCGACTGGTTTGGAAGGGTTGTTAAATCTGGGAATTATGGGTGGAAAATATTAGGTTGGGGTGGAATGAATTACTGGGGAACTCAGATTGGACCAAAGTGGAAGCCCGGATTTACAAAAGCGATCCGTTATTGGGTTCCGTCAATTGCTGTAAGTTCTATTACAATTTATGATGGTAAAGAGTTTGCTGAATGGCGTGGTCAGGCATTGATTACTTCTTTAAAAGATGAGTCCCTGAGGCGTTTAAAATTCAAAAATAACACTTTTATTGAGGAGAAAGTTATTTTTAAGGGTGATATCGGTCGTATACGAGATATCGAAACCGATAAAATTACTGGTAAGCCATTCCTTTTAACAGACGGCGGAGAGATATGGCGCTTAGAGAAAAGAGCATCTATCGTAAAATAAAGTTATCTCATTTGTGTTTTCATTATAATTTATTATGTTAGACAAGTTTTCTTAACGTTAAATTTAAATAATACGATAGACTTAACAAATGTTAATAGACTTCTCGCGGTTATATTTTTTTATCCCTATTTTTTTTATTATATCAATAACCCCCGGTCTTTGTATGACGCTTTCTATGACAATGGGAATTGCTATTGGACTAAGAAATACCATGAAAATGATGGTGGGAGAGTTAATTGGTGTCTTAATTGTCGCTGGTATAGCTGTTGGTGGTGGTGGAACAATCATCTCTTCATTCCCCACAGCTTTTCTTTTGCTAAAATATGGCGGCGGATTATACTTGATGGTGGTGGGTTACCAAATGATCAATTCAAGGGGTTCGTTAGCGTTAAATTTTGATGGTACTAAAGCATATGACATAAGTTTTATTAATTTGTCTCTTCAAGGCTTTATTACTGCTGTTGCTAATCCTAAAGGATGGGCTTTTTTCATCGCAATAGTACCGGCCTTTATTAATTACGAGATTGATCTTTTCCCTCAGATGTCTGCGCTTGTGTTGATTATATTGATGATAGAGTTTCTTTCTTTAATGCTTTATGCCAGCGGGGGACAAGTGCTTGGAGTTTTATTAAAAAAGAGAAATAATTTTCGCGTGATTAATCGTATTGCCGGTATTCTGATGATTTGTGTTGGTATTTGGTTGGCGTTTAGCTAATTAATATTGTTATTCATTTTCCATAATTTTGTTACTATTGTTATCTTAACATATAAATTTATTGAGACTATAGTCTTGAATTTGTCTCAATAAACTAAATTTAATACGCGTTAGTGAAATATTTTTATCTTAAAAATATAGACTTCCTTTTTCTTAGTATTAGAATAATATTACGAACTGACTTGTTGCATATCAACTGGAAATAATTGGGGTGGATTATTATTCAGGAATGTTAATATTCTAGAGGGGTAAGTTATAATGTCTCATGCCAAAAGAGCGTATGGAACACTTCTTCAAAATCCCAAGGTCGTTCTCTGTATACTTTTATCGATTTTAATTTTTTTTGGCTATCAAACAAAAGATTTTGAATTGGACGCATCGGCTGACTCTTTGTTATTGGAGGGTGACGCTGATCTCAAGCTGGTTCGAAGTATTCAAGAGCGATATCCAAGCAATGAATTGCTTATTGTAACCTATACACCCAAAGAAGATCTGTTTTCATTAGTTTCCTTAGAGCGTCTAAAGAGTCTTCGTGGAAATCTTGAAAAAGTGGGTGGTATAGACTCCATTTTTTCAATATTAGATGCGCCTCTTTTTAATAGCTCGGACACTGATATTCAAAAAATGATTAATAATTTACCGAGTTTAGAAAAAGTCGATGTTGATCGTGCTAGAGCAAAGAAAGAGTTAGTTAACAGTCCTATTTATAGGGATCTTATTGTTAGCAGTGATGGCAGCACAGCAGCTTTATTATTGTCTCTTTCTGAGAACAAGAAGTTTAGCGAACTAATTAAGTCGCGTGATATTTTAAGAGTGAAAAAACGCAATTCTGGATTAACAAACGAAGAGGCAGAATCTTTAGAGCGGATCACTTCTGAGTATAATCAAATCAATAAGGAGAGAAATTCAAAACGCCATCATGATATTATACAAATAAGAGAAATTATTGAGTCTTATGGAAAGTATGGCACTCTTCATCTTGGCGGACTGCCAATGATAACGGATGATATGGTAACATTTGTCCGAAATGACCTTATCGTCTTCGGTGGAGGTGTTTTAATATTCTTAATAATCATTTTAACCGTTATTTTTCGTAAAATACGCTGGATAGTTTTACCTCTACTAAGTTGCTTTTATTCAGGTTTAATTATGGTTGGTGCTCTGGGATTAATAGGCTGGAAAGTTACAGTTATTTCATCGAACTTTTTAGCTTTGATGCTCATAATAACGATTTCTATGAATATACACTTAATTGTTCGATATTTACAGTTACAACGTGATAATCCTGGTGATACACAGTTGGCTCTCGTTCAATCCACGATATCTAAAATGGCAAGGCCTTGCTTTTATACTGTTTTAACCACGATTATTGGATTTGGTTCTTTAGTAATTAGTGATATCAAACCCGTTATTGACTTTGGTTGGATGATGAGTGCTGGATTGATAGTGACATTTATTACTTCATTTGTACTGTTCCCAGTAATGCTTCTATTGCTTGGTAAGAGTGAAGTGAAATCAGTTGCAAAGGAAGTTTATTTTCCTGTTCCTTCATATTTAGCGCGCGTTACTCATTTTCACGGCAATAAAATCTTATTCTTAACTCTAATATTAACTGGGGTAAGCATCGCGGGTATTTCGATGCTTCGTGTTGAAAATAGTTTTATAAATTATTTTAGCGAAAATACTGAAATTCATCGAGGCCTCAAACTTATTGATGATAAACTTGGTGGAACTACGCCTGTTGAGATTCTGATCAAACTTAATCTTGATGGTGAGGAGTTAACCGAGGAAGACCTCAAAGAGATGTCGCCAGATGAAATAAAAGAGGAGCGCGAATTCTTATCCCAACTTCGGAGCAGACCTGAGTTATGGTTTAATCCAACTAAGGTTGATTTGATAAAAAAAGCTCATGACTATCTTGATGGATTGCCAGAAATTGGCAAGGTCCTATCTTTTGCATCTTCGGTGCGAGTTGCTGAGGTACTTGCTAATAAAAAATTAGATGGAATGGATCTTTCAATCTTATATTCAAAATTGCCCGCACATGTAAAAAATATGATTATCGAGCCTTTTATTTCAATAAAGAATAATGAGATAAGGTTGATCGCCCGGGTTTTGGACTCTTCCCCTGATTTGAGGCGCAAGGAGTTGTTGGAAAAACTCCGTATAAACTTGTTAAAAGAAGGTGGATTTCGACAACTTGCTGAATTTAGGCCTATGATAAAAGACGTTCAAATAAGCGGATTGCTCGTTCTTTACAACAATATGCTACAGAGTTTGTTTGTCTCGCAAATCAAAACAATTGGAGTGGTTCTGTTGGGAATTGGTCTTATGTTTTTTATATTATTTCGCTCTATCAAACTCTCAATTATAGGTATCTTGCCAAATATTTTAGGAGCAGGGGTGGTTCTAGGTCTCATGGGATTATTGAGAATTCCAATGGATATGATGACTATTACTATAGCGGCGATAACAATTGGAATCGCAGTAGATAATGGTATTCATTATATTTATCGATTCAGGGAGGAGTACGCTCTTTCAAACGATTATATTAAGACACTATATATTTGTCACTCAAACATTGGGAAAGCTGTCTTTTATACAACTCTGACGGTTATTTTTGGATTTTCGATTTTGGTGATGTCCAATTTTATTCCAACAATTATTTTTGGCATTTTGACAGGTGCCGCAATGTTGATTGCGCTTTTAGCAGCACTCACTCTATTGCCAAAGATGATTTTGTTATGGAAACCATTTGGTTGATGCATCACTGGACTTAATAATGTTAGTTTTGCGTTTTCTAATTTATGAATTATTGATCTGATTAGAATTATAGTTTTTTAAAGTAAATGAAAGTAAATGTGAAATATGGTAAAAGCCCGTAACGTCCTCTTTGTTATGTGTGATCAACTACGTTGGGATTATTTGTCCTGTTATGGCCACCCTCATCTAAAAACTCCAAACATTGATCGTATAGCTGCCCGCGGTGTAAAGTTTAACCGCGCTTATTGTCAATCGCCAGTTTGTGGACCCTCACGGATGAGTTTTTATACTGGCCGATATGTAAATTCCCATGGTGCAAGCTGGAATTTTGTGCCATTACGCATCGGGGAGCAAACCTTAGGTGATCATTTGAGACCTCTCGGCATTCGTACTGCTTTGGTTGGAAAGACACATATGCGTGCTGACTATATGGGAATGTCACGTCTAGGGATTGATGAGAAATCTTCTGAGGGTTTGTTTGCGGCTCAATGCGGTTTCGAACCATTTGAGAGGGATGATGGTGTTCATCCGAGCTCTAGTCATGACCCTAACCCCAAGTATAATCAATATCTCAGAGAAAAGGGTTTTAAAGGTGAAAATCCATGGGAGGATTGGGCTAATTCCGCTGAGGGTGAAAACGGAGAGCTACTATCTGGCTGGTATTTAGAGAACGCACATTTGCCTGCAAGAGTCCCAGCGGAGCATTCAGAAACGGCATATATTACAGGCAGAGCCATTGATTTTATTGAGGAAGCTGGCACTGAACCATGGTGTCTTCATCTCTCCTACATTAAGCCTCATTGGCCATATATGACACCTTCACCTTATGCGGGAATGTACAGTGCTGATCAGGCATTACCGATAGTGCGTCATAATATGGAAAAAGAGAATGTACACCCTGTTTACAGTGAATTCCAAAAACTAAAAATTTCTACCGCTATGTCTCGAGATGATGTTCGTAACTCAGTGTTGCCAGCATATATGGGCATGATTAAACAAATTGATGATGAGATTGGTCGGTTAGTAAAATTTTTAGATGAACGAGGTCAAATGGATCATACAATGATTATTTTTACATCGGATCATGGAGATTATCTGGGCGACCATTGGTTGGGAGAAAAAGATTTATTTCATGAACCGAGTGTTCGTATTCCGTTCATTGTTTGTGATCCAAACAAAGAAGCAGATAAAACTCGGGGAACAAGCTCCAATGAGTTGGTAGAAGCGATAGATGTAGTGCCTACAATCTTAGAGGCCGTCGGTGGCTACCCTCAACCCCATATTTTAGATGGACGCGCCTTGCAGCCTCTTCTCTATGGCGAGAAACCAGTTGACTGGCGCAAATATGTTATAAGTGAATATGATTACTCATTCATGAACGCCCGAATTGATTTAGATATGCCTTCTAGAGAGTGCTGGCTTAGAATGGTTTTTGATGGCCGTTTCAAATATATTAAGTCAGATGGATTTAGGCCAATGCTATTTGATCTTGTATCTGATCCTAATGAATTCAATGATATTGGAGATAGCCCAGCGTTTGCGAAAGAGAGGGCTCGATTAGATCAAATGCTATTTGAATGGGCTTTAAAACCTCGCCAAAGGGTTACCATAACAGATGGTATGCTTGAAAATACTGATATCCAAAGAAATATTACTGAAGCAGGCATTTTGATTGGTTATTATAATAAAGCAGAATTAGCAAAGGTTCGGGAGAAATGGAAACCTAAACCTATTTTTGCAGCGTTCAATCCAGTATGGAATAAGATGCAAAATAAACTTAAAAAGGGAAATTAATTATGTCTGTATCGGCTAAAGAAATTGATCAAGTGTTAAATAAAACAAAGCCTATTGGCAATATGGTATGGAATGTAATGGGACAAATATATATACCCAAGCAAGTCGATGAGGAGAGGTTTTGGTGGGAAGGCATTATACCAGAAGAGACGTTTATTCCCCCGCACTCTCACTCTATGCAGGATGAGTTTCTATATTTAACCGAAGGGGAACTCGATATGGTATTAGATGGTGTGGAAAAGAAGGCTGTTCCTGGTAAAATAATTCCCTTTCCTCGTTATTCTAATCATGGTTTGTTTAATAATTCTGGAGAAACAGCGAAAGGAATTTTTTGGGCAGAACCAACCAATAAACTATTTGATTTGTTTAAAGCCATACATAATATCCCGAATCCTCATGAAGTTGTTCGTATTTCAGATGCCCACGATATTCACTTTCAGTTGCCAGGTGGTGACGCGCGACGTGGTAAACTATAATTTAGTTTTTTTTAGGGATATGAGATGGTTTTTTAATCCATATATTTTCTTTAATATATGCCTAGAAAAGAATATTATGCATATGCGTATGAGTTTATTATTTTTATGCCTCAGAACGATTTAATTTAAATATTAGTTTCTCCACTTAAGCATTTTTCTCTCGGCAAATCCGATGATCCAATTTGCTATTAGTCCTAGGCAAGATAAAATTATTATACCCGCTAGAAGTCTATCGATGGCAAATAAAGAGCCCGCCATTTGAATGTAAGCGCCAATTCCCTTCTCAGCAGCAATCAATTCAGCAGCGACTATGAGAATAATGGCAATTGCAGCAGTTATCCGCATACTGGATAGAATTGCTGGTAAAGAGGCCGGCAATATTATTTTTCTTGCGATTGATATCCAGGATAAATTAAATGATTGACCCATTCGTATCAGACTGCGGTCTACGTTATCTATCGCTCCATATGTGGCTATGATAGTCGGAAATAGAGTGCCAAATAATATCAAATTTACTTTGGATAATTCTCCGATACCAAACCAAATAATAAATAAAGGAAGAAGCGCAATTTTGGGAACGGGGAAAATTGCTGCAACTATAGGAGCAAGGCCAGACCGAATTGTGGAAAATAATCCTATCGCAAAACCCAAGATTATCCCTAATATAGTGCCAAGTGTCCAACCGAGAGATAGACGGCTCAAACTAGCTCCTAAATGTAAATACAAATCACCGGTAATATGAAGGTCATGAAATGCAATTGCCACCTCTATTGGCTTTGGTAGAACAAGATTTGAAATAAACCCGGATGTCGTTCCTAGATGCCATAGAGTGAGTAATGTTATGAAAACAATTGGACTTATCCAATAATTATTTTTGTGATGAAATCCTCCTCCTCTGAATCGGATAGGTGTGTAATTAATTTTCTTATTATCCATTTTCTAATTCTCGCTCTGCTTCCATAGCTTCATCTCGCAAAAGGCTCCACAGGTATTCTTCCAATTCAGCATTTTTTAGGTTCCTGTTACTGATCTCAGTGTCGATACTTACTGTATCACGTATTCTTCCGGGGCGCCGAGACATTACGACAATCTTGTGCCCAATACGTATCGCTTCAGATAAATTGTGAGTAATATAAACGGACGTAAAATGTTGTTTCTCCCATAACTCCACAAGGTCATTAAGAAGTATTTCAGAGGTTTGGGAGTCTAGAGCTGATAGAGGTTCGTCCATGAGAAGAACGGATGGATTTACGGCAAGTGCTCTTGCTATGCCAACTCTTTGTTTCATGCCACCAGAGAGTTCCCTCGGCCAACGTTTTTTGAATTCACTCAGTTTTGTGCGATCTAGAACAGATCCTATAATGTCTTTTTTCTTTTTCTCCGACAGTTTGTGGTCCTCTAGTACCAAAGAAATATTTTTTTCAACCGTACGCCATGGTAATAGAGAGAAGTCCTGAAAAATAAAGGTAAGCGGATTCAAGCAGTCTGAGGGTACCGAGCCTTTTACCTCTATACTGCCAGAATCCAATTTTTCCAAACCCCCGATCATTCTTAGAAGGGTCGATTTACCACAACCCGAAGGGCCAATAATGGAGACTATTTGCCCTTCTTTAATTTGCAAATCTATGTCATTTAAGACTTTTAAATCACCATAGGATTTACATACCTTGTTTAATGCTAATTCCATCTTAACTTTTTAATTAAATTAAAATGTTTTTACGTAACTAGTGTCCACCAAGTTTTTAATTGAGGCTGATTGGGGAACTAATTTTTCAGACTTAAACCAATCAAGTTGATGCTTAACCGAAGTAAGGTTTAGTTGCCCATTCGGTTGCAACCTCATTGACCCGGCTTTTATTGAACCCGCTGCTTTTTTGTAAGGGCGACTGGTATAAACATATTTATGGATCAAGCGAGTAGTGGCTTCGATTGCGTCATTACCTTTATTTTTGTCAATCATCACATCATTAAATTCTTTTATCCCTTTAGAGTAGGCTGATAGAAATTTCTTAGTTAGGGCACGCTTGTTATCTGCATTATTTTTCGAAGTGAAAATAGTCGTAATTTGGTAGCCATCAATATAATCTGCGACGTTGCCAATAATTTTAGCTCCACCAGACTTATCTAAAGCTTTAGCAATATGAGGTACAATCGACCAAGCATCTATTTGACCTGATTTTAATGCTCCGATAATTGCACCGACTTTTTGGAGAGGTTTTAAACTCATCGAACCTTTTGGAATACCCTCTTTTTTTGCTATTTGGGCAGACATATAATGAAATGACGACCCGGTTTGTGTTAGTCCAAAAGAGCGACCTTTAAGATCGGATGCTTTGCGAACGCCTTCCGCGTATGCTTTATTTGAAACAAGGATTTTTTGGCCATCTACGCCTTTCTCCTCAGTAAGTGCACCACCGATTATTCTTACCGCGCCCTTTTCTGCTAAATTAACAAGCGCTCCGCTTATTGCGGTGACACCATAATCAATATCACCAGAGGCAATTGCGACAGCCATTGGCGCAGCAGCCTGAAATGGTATTAGTTTTGCGGATAATCCAGCTTCTTTGAAATAACCTTTTTCAAAAGCAATGAAAGCCGCAGAATGGGAAGTAAATCGAAGCACGCCAATATTAACAGACTCTTGAGCTGATAGGTGAGTACTATAAACAGTAAATGCTGCAACCATGAGTACAAAACTTTTTATTAAAATTTTTGATTTTATTATAACTTGCATTAGATTTCCTTTTTCTGGAGATTTTCGTTTTTGATAAATTATTAAAATAGATATTTAAATTGAATAAGGTTATCGATTATCGATTATTAGGACAAGTGCTTTAAACGTTATCTGGCTGTTTTTAAATAAACTGGAGGTCATCATATAAAGTAATATAAAAAGATAATTTGATTGATATTAGTGTAAAAATGGTCAATTAAGGAATGTAAAATCATTTATGTTTAGGCGCAATGCGCCCTAAGAAAATTATTAATTAGCATGGTTAATACGTAAATGTTAATTCAGTCTAAACGATAATTTACCAGGTTTATATTTATTTTCTAGGAGAAATATATGAGTTTCGAGAAAGTAGCTCCATCGGTTCATCCTGATTTAGCAAACCATCAAGATAGTATGAAATCAAGGGTTTTTACTTTAAATGGTAATATTCATACGGCGTTTGGTTATTCAATCGTGAACTGCACTCTGATTGAGGGTGATGACTCTTGCATACTTGTTGACACATTAACCAGCCTAGATAAGGCAGAAGTTGTCGCTGCCGAATTCAAAAAAATTACTGATAAGCCTATTAAAACAATTATCTATACACATTTTCATGCTGACCATGTAAGTGGAACAAACGCATTTGTGACGGATGAAGAAATTAAAAATGGTGTTCAAATCATCGGACAAGAAGAGTTAGTTGACCATGTCATGCGTGATGTTGGCTTGATTGCGCCCATTCTTGGAAGAAGGGCAATGTATCAATTTGGGATGCGATTGCCAATCGGTCAGGATGGCACAGTAGGTGCTGGGCTAGGGCCACCTCAAAGACCTGGGAAACGATCTTTTGTGCCACCAAATAAAACGTTTGAGCGATTGTATAAAGGCACAACTGGTGGAGTTAACTTTGAAATTCATTTAATTCCTTCAGAAACTGAAGATCAATGCGCAGTTTGGTTGCCTGATTTTAAGGTGCTGCTATCGGCAGACGCCGTGTATGAATCGTTTCCCAATGTTTATGCTTTGAGAGGGACCCGTTTTCGAAATCCGATGATTTGGGCAAAAGGCGTTGATAGACTAAGGGAGTTTTCTGCTGAAACATTGATACCACATCATGGACGTCCAGTTGAGGGAGTGAAAAAGGTCGATGCTTTGCTTGTAGATTACCGTGATGCAATACAGTATCTGCATGATCAAACACTGCGATATATGAACAAAGGTTATACGGCTGATGAAATTAAAGAGATTGTTTCTATGCCCGAGCATCTTCGCAATCATCCTTGGTTAGGCGAATTTTATGGATCTTATAAACACGCTATACCTGCTATTTTTGTAGGATATCTTGGCTGGTATCAAGGTGATCCTGTTGAGCTTAATCCAACTCCTTGGAAGGAAAAGGCTGTTAGGTACATCAAGCTTATGGGCGGCAGAGAGAGATTGCTGGCAACGGCTACAGAGGCTCTCAATAGCGAGGATGCCCAGTGGGCGGGCGAGTTATTGACATGGTTGATACGTGCAAATCCTCAAGATAGGGACGCTTGTGCTTTGAAAGCTGAGGCGCTACGCCGTTGGGCTTATAAGCAGAAAAATGCTACCTGGAGAAATTGGGGTTTAACCTCTTCAATGGAACTCGATGGTGAACTTGATACAGCTGGGGGTGGCATGGTGCTTGGAACTCCAGAGCAAGTAAATGGATTCCCATTAGTAAATATCATGGAGGTCATGACGGTTCGATTAAAAGCAGAGGATGCACTCAATGATCATATTCGGGTCACATTTCAGACTTCTGACACAAAAGAGGAGTGTGCGTTAGAAATTCGCCGGGGCGTCTGTCAATTCTATAGAGATCCACCGGCAGAATATGACGCACGCGTCACGTTCAGTCGAAAATCTCTGCTTGATTGGATATTCACTAAGTCGACTTTTGATGAGGCTGTCCAATCTGGCGGAATTAGTGTTGAAGGTGAGGTGGCTAAAGTTGAGCATTTTTTGAGCAAATTTGAGCCGTTTAATCAATCTGATAAAGTCTCAATAGCAGCGAGATAATTCTATGGAAATTATGTGGGTGAGCCTTAGTGCAACTTAGCTCTGTTACTTGATAAGTGCATCAAAGAGATATGCTTATAAGAGTTTTTAGGTTTTCGTTTGTTAGGTAAGTAGTTATGAGAGTTTATTCCTAAACTTAGTCTGGACGGCCCTCTAAGCCTCTTAATAGCTCATCATTCTCCCCGGGTATTTCCATCTTAAAAATACTTTGAATTGATGTATAATCATAGTAGCCGAGACGGGCAATCGGTCTAATTTTTAAAACATCAACCAATCCATCTTGGGTAAGAGCGTCGTCATCAATATGCACGGCTAATACTTTACCTATTATGATGTCCACAGAACCCATTTTGCCATTACCTGGCAATCGAATGGTTGAGTGATAACCACATTCGAAATGGATAGGAGATTCGGCAACTCTTGGCGCTTTTACCAGTCTAGAAGGAGCCTTCGTCAGCTTTGCAATTTTAAACTCATCGGTCCCTGAAGGTGCTTCCATTCCAGTAATATTTACCGCTTCTCTGAGTTCATAAGTTGCCATATTCCATACGAATTCCCCGGTTTGCTCTGCATTTACAGCTGAGTCTTTACGCAAGCCTGTTGATTTTTGATTAGCAGAAAACATTACATAAGGTGGATCGAAGGTTAGGTTTTGAAACTGGCTAAATGGGGCTAAGTTGGGTATTCCATCCTTGGACAAAGTGGAAATCCAACCTATCGGTCTCGGAATAACACATGATTTAAATGGATCATGCGGAAGGTTGTGTTTTGTTTTCCCTGGTTCAAAATACATGTCGAAGTCCATTAATTAAATTAATATTATGTTTGTAGATTGAATTTATATTCACTCAGCGTCAAACACGCCGATAGCATCAATTTGAAATAGAGCTTTATCACCTTCAATCGCATTAACTTCCATATAGGTGCAGGCTGGTGGGTTTTCTAATAAATATGGCGCATTTTTCTGGTAGTATTCTGTCTCAAGTTTTCGCATGGTATTATAATTTTTAGTGTCAGTAAGCATCACGTTGGTTTTTATAATTTTATTAAGGGATGTTCCTGATTTTTTAGCAGCTTGGTGAAGTTTATCAAATGCACCGTTGATTTGTTCCTCCAGTGTACCCACGCTGTTGCATGCGGAAAAGTACACTAGATTTTCTACTTTAACACTTGATGATCTGTGGCTTTCGCCGGCAACTTTCTCAATTGACCAGTTATTCTTGCCTCCACCTGCAACGCCAAATGCTTCTATTTCCACCAAAAATTCTTCTCGCGGTAATTCTTCCACAATGAAAGTCGTGCTGGCTGGAGGTTTGTTTGATAAGGGCGGTGCATTTTCCCGAAAATAGTCGCTCTCAATTTCACGGTAAAGTTTCAAGTTTCTTGAGTCTTTTATAAAGACATTAGTTTTTGCGACGGTTTCCCAAGATCCACCAGTTTCTTCCATAGCTATTTTTATTTTTTCTAAACACAGTATAGCTTGTTCTTTAAAATCCATCGTTTCGACGCTCTCAGTATTATGGTCAAGAGCCTGACAACCAGATACGAGTACGAGCTGTCCGATTACCTGACTGCGTGCAAACTTTGGGTGTTCTTTGGGGACGTGTGGAAATGCTAATTCTTTGCCACCCCAAAACTCTGGATAATAAACAACATCCCAATCTTGAGCTTCTCTATTGACAGCCGCGGTAACCTCATATTCAATTTTGAGCTCAGGTAGTGCAAGACCCGGGTATACCATTAGCGTCGCTGATGGCGGCTTCCTAATTAGTGTTGGTGCATACTTTTCATAATATTCGGTCTCTGCTTTGCGGTATTGTCCGTAAGTCGAAAGATCTCTGATTAGAGAGAATGTTTTAAGGATATTTTCCATAGAACTACCAGCACGTTCGAGTGCCAATCGTGTATTATCTAAAGCCAGATAAACTTGATCTTCTATGTTTTCAGGGACATCTCGATAATTTTGAACGTCTTTACCAATGCAGCCAGATACGAATATAATATTTTCTACGACGACGCTCTCAGAAAATTTGGCATGTTCTTTAGGTACATTTGGATAACACAGTTTCTTATTACCCCAGTATGCTGGATTATGATTGACTGACCAATTGTTGTTCATCGCAATATCGTTTCTACCTGTATATTTCTGATGGGAAAAAAGTTTTTAAGGTAACATCATTATTAATTTTTTTTAAATTTGATCTATTTTGATAAAAATTGCAATTTTATTGTAAGTTAATATTATGAATTCTATTAACGAAATAATCTCAAACATTGCTAATGATACTAGTCGCTAATAATACTAGTAATTTGAAAAAATTTTGTTTTACAAAAAATCTAGGAATCAAATCATGAAGAGTCACAAAATAATTGAGTATCAGAAACCTCTCAAATTAATTGAAGAAGAGACACCAAAACCAAAAGGAACAGAGGTTCTTGTTAAAGTGCTATACTCTGGAGTGTGTCACACAGATATTCATATAAACGATGGTTTTTTTACTCTGGCGGGTAAGAAAAAAATTGATACTAGTTCCATGCGCTCACTTCCTTTTACGCCGGGCCATGAGGTTTTTGGGGAGGTTTTTGGGTTTGGTAAAAATGCCAGGGGTCTCAGACTTGGTCAGCGAAGAGCGGTTTTCCCCTGGATAGGGTGTGGCAAATGTGACACCTGTGAGACGGGGTTTGAGAACCTTTGCAGTCAAGGCAACCGTAGTATCGGCACTAGTGTAAATGGTGGATATAGTGATTACTTAATCGTGCCTCACTCTCGGTATTTACTAAATACTGATGGTATAGACGATCGATTAGCTGCGACCTATATGTGTTCCGGGGTGACAGCATATTCGGCAATAAAAAAAATAGGTAAATTAAAGAATAGCGATACCATTTTAATTTTAGGGTTAGGTGGTGTAGGTTTTTCTGGACTTCAAATATGTAAGGCTATGTTTGATAACGAAATAGCTGTAGCAGATATCGATACGCAAAAATTGAAATATGCCAAGCGGTGTGGAGCTAAATCGGTATATAATACACTCGAGAAGGATTCAGTATCAAAATTATTGAAGAAATCTAAGGGAGGGGTCTCTGTTGTTATCGATTTCGTTGGCTCTGAAGAAAGTTCTGCGTTTGGTTTAGCCTCTACTAAGAGAGGAGGAAAATATATTCTCGTTGGATTATACGGAGGACAATTAACAGTGCCGCTGGCGACAATTCCATTAAGGTCTATCAGCATAATAGGAAGCTTGACCGGTTCTTTGTCAGAAACTAAGGAGTTTATTAAATTAGCTAAGAAAGGCACAATAAAACCCATTCCAATCGAAGAACGTCCGATGATTAAGGCTAGTAAAACCCTCAGTGATATGCGAAAAGGCGATATTACCGGAAGAGTAGTGCTGAAACCCTAGTCGATAGATAGCTAATTTATAGAAAGGAATTTTATGCTTAAACTTTATCATCAATGGACATCTACATGCTCGAAACGGGTTCGCATTACACTTGCTGAAAAAAACCTTGAATGGGTGAGCCATCATATTAGTTTAAAAGATCTTGAACATCTTGAACCTTGGTATGTTAAATTAAATTCTGAGGGAGTGGTTCCAACATTGGATCATGATGGCAAGATTCTTACTGAGTCAAATTTCATTATTGAATACCTCGATGAGGTGTTTCCTGATAATCCCCTCAGGCCTAGTGACCATTATGAACGTTGGAAAATGAGAAACTGGATGCACCGTTTTGAAGCTGTTCTTCACAAAAATATCAACACTATTTCTTTTGTGAAACAAAATAGAATAAAGCGTTACGAGGCATTTTCTGAAGAAGAACTTCTTAATTTTCTCTCTCACCAGGTCAACGCAGAGAGAAGGGCGTCTTATGAGAAGCGTATTAGAAATGGAGTATCAGCGGCCGAAATGGTTTTTGCTGAAGACAGAATTGCAGAAGTTGTTGATGAAATGAATATAGCTCTTGAAGGTAAGTCATTTTTGAATGGCGATCGAGTGTCTTTAGCCGATATAAGTGTGGCACCTTTTATTGAGAGACTAGAAGCTAATGCCCTGAATCAGTTGACGGACTGGACCAAGCGACCGCACTTGGGTTCTTGGTGGTCTACAATGCAAGAATTACCATCATATAAAAAAGCATTTGACTTTACGATGCCGAATTAGATGATTTAATAGTTACCTCTTAGATAATTTTTAGGGTAAGTGGTTTTAATCCACTCTTGGACTTTTTGAGTATTTTCGACTGAATGACAAATACGTTGGATATTAGGGAAGTCTTTTAAAAAAGTTGTCGGTATTCCATCTAACATCCCACTTGAGACCCATCCAATAAGTCTCCAAACAGCCAAATCGGCAATCGTTAGTCCGACATCTGATCCACAAATCCAGTCGTAATCTCCCCTAATAGTTTTATTTAAAATATTCAGTTTTCGGGACAAATCTCCATCAAACAATTCTTTCCGTCGCCGAATTCTTAAGTCATCGTTGTCAATTTTTGACGTGGTGGAAATAAGAACATTAATATCAGTACATATATCGATGAATTGATCTATCTGAGCGCATAGTAAATCATCATCTTTTGGATAAAGACCTGATAATTTTCCACAAAACCTTGCTATTCCACCGGTCTGCGCAATTGAGATGCCATTTACTAAAAAACATGGAAATTGGTGAAAGGGAATTTTTGTTCCATCATCCAATTCACCTTTCACTTTTACGCGTTGAAATTCTTCTCCTGTAATCCTTCGATCCTCAAATTCAATATTTCCAATAAATAGGGCCAAACGAATAATTTCAGCTCGCCAGAAAGGTATATTAAAATAAATTAATGTTAACTTCATGCTTTCTCCAAAAACGTAAAAATTGATTTTATAGCTTTAATATAATTTTACCAAAATGACTATCAGAATTCATTCTATCAAGTGCTTCTTTCGCATTATCAATTGGGTATACTTTATCAATCGGTGAAGAAATCTCGTTATCTTTAACTAAGTCCCATAATTCGTCATTAGCTTTTCGCGCAACCTGCATATGCTCCTCGATCGAACGCGTACGCCCTGTTGTGCCAATGTAGTGGAGACGCTTTGCTGCATGTAAATTGAAATCAAACCTTGCTTCCATTCCAGCCAAACGCCCAACGTTAATAATATATCCATGAACTCTGGTCGCCGACATATTTTTGCTGACATAGTTTCCAGATAATAGATCAATAACGATGTCCACGCCTTTATTATCCGTTCTTTTAAGTGTTTCATCGAGCCATTGGTCAGTGCCTGAGTCCAGCGATATATCTGCTCCAAATTCTGATAGTCGCTCTCTTTTATTTGGTTGCCTTGAAGTGCCAATTACAAGTTTTGCACCAAGTGATTGGGCAATCTGAAGCCCCATTAATCCTGCACCGCTGCTGGCGCCTTGTATCAGCACACTCTGCCCTTTTTCAAACCTTCCATTGGTTACGATAGCATCATGCATTGTTTGAAGCGCACCTTGCACACACGCAGCCTGTTCCCACGATATATTCTCGGTTCCAATTTTTAAGGTTCTACGGTGGTCTGCAATAGCATATTCTGCCCAACCAGAGCCACCTCTGCACATTACCCGATCGCCCACGCTCAGATTGTTAATATTTTCTCCTAATTCAACGACCTCCCCGGAAAATTCACCGCCAAGCACTTTATTATCGCCTCCTAAGTGCCCAAAGGATTGACCTTGGGTTTCCAGTAAATCAGATCTGTTAAGACCGCAGGCTTTTACCCGTATCAAAACCTTACCGTCACCAGGTTTTGGTTTGCTGATGTTAGCTAATTTAACACCTTGGTCTGTGAGTGTAATTGCCTTCATATAAAATCTCCCAAAATTAGCTTAATTTTATAGAGTACTCGGTAATTGTATTCCGAAGTCTAATTAATAGAAATTAATATTATATTTTAATAGAATTATAGTTTTTAATCTAAGCAATTATTTAGGTTTGGTAAAAGAAATAAAAATTAAATTTCTATGAAAGCAGCAATAAAAATTATTAGTATATTATTTTTTTCTCCAATCGTATAAGATTGGCGGAGGATCGTTTTTGATACGAATTCAAATAGTATAAAGCTTGTTACTTTTTTCAGGAATAAAATATGCCAAAATTTAGTTTGATTTATTTTAAGATGAGGGCCTTAGCCGAAACGCCACAGTTAATTCTAAATTATGCAAATATTCCATATTCCTATGAAATGGCATGGGATTTTTTTGATGCTCCTTGGAGTGAAGTAAAATCATCTTTCCTATATAATAAGTTGCCAGCCTTACAAATTGATAGTGATAAAATAATCGCTCAAAGTGGATCGATAGTTCGGTATTTGGCTAAGATTACAAATCTGATACCTAGTGATGATATTTTAGCGGCAGAAGTTGATGCTTTATTTGAGACTTCCCAAGAACTATTTTTTCCACTTAGCCCAACCGTAAACTTTGCTACAGGTGAAGCCTTTAAAGAGAAAAAAGAAAAGATTATAAAAGATTTTGAAAATAGGCTTCCAGGTTTCGAACGGGAGTTGACTAAATATGATCACGGTCCTTTCTTCTTTGGCGATGAGGTTTATTATGGAGATTTTGGTATTTTCCATAATATTGATTTAGTCAGGCTTCTTGATGGAGATTTACTCAAACAATATCCGTTAATGTCGAAATTTATGGAAAATTTTGAAAACCTTGTAGGTATTTCCGAATATTTAAATGCTCGCCCTAAACTTGTTGGAGTTGGGACGGAGCCTAAATTGATAATTAATGGTGTCGTGAAATCAACTGGTATCGTTGATGATTGATTTTGTAGATGTTTTAACATACTCAAATTAGATATTTTTCGTTTTAATATTAATGCAATTTATAAAAAAATTATTTGGCAAAAAAGATGTCTGACTTTAAATAAATAATTTTCCACTGATCAATAAATGATTTCCTATTAACCATATTCACTCCAGCTAATTAATGTTATATAATTGATTAATTATTTAAATTTAAAAGAGATTGAAGGTGTTTGATGTTCCTCACCAATCAATGGTATTGTGTTGCGCTTTCAAGTGAGGTGACCGACAAACCATTTCGTCGAATTGTATGTAACGAACCACTTTTGTTATATCGTAATACTGAGTCTAAAGTTGTCACTTTGGAAGATCGTTGTTCACATCGGCAAGCTCCTTTGTCTACAGGTGAAGTAATAGGAAATAATATTCAGTGTAAATATCATGGTTTTGTATTTGATAATGGGGGTAGATGCATACATATACCTCATCAGAACTCTATACCCGAGAGAGCTCATATTTCATCATATCCAGTTCAAGAAAAATGGGGTTTTGTATGGGTTTGGAAGGGCGTAAATGCAGAGGCTAACATAAATCAAATACCAGATTTACATTGGACAGAAAAAAAAGGGCGAAGCCCAGTTTACATTTACTTTCATGTCAAGGCTAACCATCAACTTGTAGCCGACAATTTATTAGATATTTCTCATGCAGATTACTTGCATTCGGATACATTAGGCTCAAAGTCGGGGGTGATGAATGGGCCACAACCAGATAGGGTTGAATTTAGGACATGGGACGAGGGAAATAAAGTTCATAGCTTTAGAAAATTAACAAATGTAGAGGTTGCCAGTTTTCCAAAAAAATGGGGTGGTTTCAAGAAAAATGTGGATCGCACAAATATTCAAATGTGGGAAGCGCCTAATACAGTCCATGTTCATCTTGAATTTGAAAATACAGAGAATAAGATTCTTATTAATCATGACCATATTATGACCCCTGAGACCGAGACAACTACACATTATTTTATGGACTTTACACGTGATTTTGGTATTTCTGGCACAGAATACCCGACGGATGCAGATGTTTATCAGGAACAGTATTCGGTAATCAGCGGCGATGATTTGCCTATGGTTGAGTCACAGCAGGAAAACATTCACCTCTATAACGGTGTCGTAGATGTTCCTGTGAAAGCCGATAAACTTATAAGTGCTGTTCATCGGCGTTTGGCTGATATGTACACTAAACAGGGCGTTTCTATTCCATCTTATGTTTTAGTTCAGAGATAATTGGAGAGATTAAATGCTTGAGCTGTATTATTTAGAGGAAGCAGACTCGATTTGTTCAAATCGTGTTCTTATGACGTTAAACGAAAAGAAAATTACCGATTGGATACCAAAAAAACTCGTGCTTTTGAATAGGGATCAGTTTGCTCCAGCTTATCTTAAGCTTAATCCTAAGGCCCAAGTCCCTACTTTGGTTCACGATGGTAATGTAATCAGGGAGTCATCAATTATTTGTGATTACATTGATGATTTAAAGACTGACTATCCATTAAAACCTTCTGATATGGCCGATCGTTCGCTTTTAAGGGAATGGATTAAAGACTCTGATGAGTCTGGTTATCAAGCAACAGCTTCCCTAAACTTCGTAACAAAGTTTAGATTGGAGATCCCGATAGAAAAAATGGAACAGCGCTGGAAAAGTGTAACCGATATTGAGCGTCTCCATCGTCAACAGTCTTGTGTCTACGATGGAATGGACTCACCATATGTTCTAAGGGCCATTGGTGCCTGGGAAAGAATTTTTGAAAAAATGGAAAAAACTTTAACAGACGGTAGACCTTGGATTATGGGAGATCAGTTTACTTTGGTTGAAACAACATGTGCACCGTTTATAAAAGTTTTGGAAATGCTCCGTCTTTTAGATTTATGGATTGATGGAAGACCTAATGTGAAGAATTGGTGGGAGCGTATATCCGGTCGGGAAAGCCTCAAGGCTTTGGAGGAGTATCCTGGACAGGGTATAGATGAAAATGCACCTCATGCGAAAGCAGGATTGATTGTGGTTGATAAAGTTAAGGAGCTAATTAATACCTATCGTCAATCGTTTCCAATGGTTTAGCAGTCGTTATTGTTAGTTTATTGTTAAAAAAGTTTTATGCCTTTATTTGGATTTGTCTTAATGAAATTAATTAATTTAACGGCTACAGAAATTATAGAGGGATTTGCAAATAATAATTTTAGTGCCTTGGATTTAGCTAGTGCGCTTTGCAAGCAGGTTGATAAGTATAGTTGTTTAAATGCTTTAATTAATTTTAATCCTGAATCTTTACTAAAGTTAGCCCAAAGATCAGACGACCGTAGGGCAAAGGGTGGAGTTATTAAACCTTTAGAAGGATTACCAATTGTTATTAAAGATAATATCGACGTTATTGGTCATCAAACAACAGCAGCTAATGCCTTTTTGAGGAGACATTCCCCTTCGTCACATGGTCCGGTAATTCAAGCATTATTGGATGCGGGTGCCATTGTAATGGCGAAATCAAATATGCATGAATTAGCTTTTAGTCCTGGAATTATAAATAATACGCCTGATCAAGAATGGAAATATGGGTTTTTCGGAAATACCTTAAATCCATATGATTTAAAACATTCGCCTGCTGGAAGTTCAAGTGGAACCGCTGCTGCAGTTTCCAGCAGAATGGCTCCAGTGGGTTTAGGAAGTGATACGGGCGGTAGCATTAGGAATCCAGCAGCTTGGTGCGGAATTTCGGGCCTTAGACCAACCATAGATCGGTATTCACAAATGTCCGTAGCGCCAATTTCTTGGACCAGAGATACCCTTGGACCCATGGCTAGGAGTGTTAAAGATTTAATTCTATTGGATGAGGTGATCACTGGTGAATTAGAACGACCAGAGGTTAAGCTTAAGGAGATAAGGCTTGGAATCAATTTTAAATATTTTTGTTCAGATGCAGATCCACAAGTTCTTAGTGTGTTTGAGCGTGAACTCGCGCGTTTGGAGGGGGAGGGTGCACAGATTGTTCCTTTAGAAATTCCCAATCTAGAGGAGTTGGTCCAAGAAATAGGTCACTCTATTTCTAATTATGAGATAGTCAGGGCCTTTCCCAAATATTTAGAAGACGGATGCTCTAAGATTAAGTTTGATGAAATTATTGCAGAGATTAGTGCTAGTGGTTTGCAAAGTACACTTCTGTCAATACAAAAAGAATCGGCAATAACTTCAAAATCTTATAATCATTCTATTCAAAGTGTTCGCCCTCGTTTGCAAAAGGTGTATCGGGATTGTTTTCTAAAAAATCATCTTGATGCTTTGGTGTTTCCATCTTCACTTATTCAACCCTTCGAACTACAGAACCCTGGCCAATATAAATATAAAGGTAAAGAAATATCTGCATTCGCTGCGAGTGGCCACAATGTCCAGCCTGCTAGTTTATGCGGTAGTCCAAGTTTAACTGTTGCAGCCGGATTATCTGATAGTGGTTTGCCTATAGGAATAGGATTTGATGGTTTGCATGGCAGTGACCGTAAACTGCTATCAATCGGTATGGCCTACGAAAATGTTCGGCCCACTATTCCCGTTCCAGAGTTAATAATGGAGAGTTGTTCATGAATGACACCTGGCGAACGCCACTCCTGGTTATTGCCGCGGGATGCGTGATAGCAATGATGAGTTTTGGAACTCGTTCATCATTTGGATTTTTTTTGGAACCAATGATTAATGTTAATGGTTGGAGTAGGGAGACGTTTAGTCTTGCTATGGCTATTCAGAACTTAATTTGGGGGTTAGCGATGCCAGTCGCTGGAGCGCTGGCTGACAAATATGGCCCGATGAGAGTGATAATGATTGGCTCCTTATTATACGGTATGGGTATTCTGGGAATGGCTAATTATGAGTCGGCTGTTAGCTTGCATATATTTGGTGGATTAATTACTGGCTTAGGTGTTGCCTTTACATCTTTTTCGATAGCTATGGCAGCAATAGCACGTGTTGTTGGTCCTGAGAGGCGCTCGTTGGCGTTAGGCTTGGGCACGGCAGCAGGTTCTATGGGGCAAGTTGTTTTTTCACCCCTGGCATTAATGTGGATTAATGCTTTTGGCTGGTATGATGCGCTTGTGATTCAGGCTGCTTTAATGCTTTTGATTTTGCCTATCGCATTTATTTTACCTAATAACACAAAAGCGAAGGGTGAATTAGAGAGTAATCAAAGTTTGACAAATGCACTGTCTGAGGCACGAAATCATCATGGTTTTATTTTATTAACGATCGGTTTTTTTGTATGCGGATTCCAGCTAGGTTTTATTACAATTCACTTGCCATCTTATATTAATAGTCTGGGTTTAGATTATGGAGTAGCAGCAACTAGTCTAGCTTTAATCGGAGGGTTTAATATTATTGGATCGTTATTGGCAGGTGCAGCGGGTCAACGTTGGAGTAAGAGGAAGGGATTAAGTTTTATTTATCTATCACGAGGTATCGTAATAGTAGGTTTGTTATTGCTTCCAAAAACCGAATTTATTATTTATATTTTTGCTGCGACAATGGGATTTACTTGGTTATCAACCGTTCCGCTTACCTCTGCCATAATTGCTCAAGTTTTTGGTTTAAAATATATGGCGACTTTATTCGGTGTTGTTTTCTTTAGTCATCAATTAGGAAGTTTTATCGGCATTTGGCTTGGTGGAAAACTTTTTGATGAGACTGGTTCCTATGATACCGTTTGGTGGTTGGGTGCGATGCTTGGTTTTGGAGCGGCATTTATACACTGGCTTATTGATGAACGCCCTCTGGAACGTTTGTCTATCGTCAACTGAAAATTATTAATTGAATCTACATGCATTTTTCAAAAAAAGTAAATTTATGATGAAGACACCATTTAGCAGATTTCCAATTACTTTTATGATTATTTTTAATTTAGTTTTATTTCTATTATTCTTATTGTTATTAGAATTATTCCTTAGAATATTTGCTCCAATAGGTTATTCCAATGTTGGTTATTTACATTCGCCTAATGGCTTAAAATATGGCTGGGGATTTGAGCCTTATGATGTTGTTCGAATAGAAAACCCTGATACTCATAAAGTTACTTATGACAACGTCAATAATCACGGTTGGCGAGATCGTAACCGAACTTATTTAAATAAAAAAAATTCATTCAGAGTAGTAGTATTGGGAGACTCGGAAGTGTTTGGTTACATTGTTCCTAAAGAAAAAACTTTCACGTTTTTACTTGAAGAACGTCTAAAAAAAGAGGGAAAAAACGTTGAAATAATTAATATTGCATATTCGGGATGGAGCACCAGTCAGCAAATTGAGGCACTGAAAATTGATGCTCTTAAGTATAAACCAAACCTCGTTATTGTTAATTTTGTTGGTAATGACTTATCTGAAAATGTCATACACCTCGATCAGTCAAAGTTTGGCAATCGTATTCCCTTTTTTCATGCGGTTGATACTACTGGCGCACTCAAACGGCATAGCAATCCCAGATTTATTTCTGAGAGGGATAATATTACTCGCCAATATTTAATTTCAAAATCTGAAATTTTAAAAAGGCTATGGCTAGTTCGTTTAATTTCGAAAAGTATACATAGAAAAGACCATATCATTGCACATGGTCAAATTAATATCTTACGTCTTATTTTTGGTGAAAATCTTAATAAAAATTTTTTATTGGAACTCGAAAAGAATCTTGGAGTTGAGATGAATATAACTCAATTAACCGAGTTCTTAAGTCGTTTTCGATTATCTGGCGAGCAAAAGAAGGTAATTTTACGAATAACAGAAAACAGAGGGTTTTTGAGGGAATTTAATGGATTTGGTCAATATAAAAAACCAAATTACACTAATACAGAGTTTGGAAAAAGAGAATTAGAGAAAGATAGAAGCCAATGGTTATTGTACACCGCGATTATGAAAAAAATGAAAACTATTCTTCAAAAGGAAAAAATATATTTAGCAATTACCTCAGATTATGGCCCAAAACGATATGACTGGTCAACTTATTGGCACCTTGCGTCAGGAATAAAAACTGAAAAATATAATTTTCTAAAAATAAATGATAAATTAAGTGTGTTTGCGAAGAAAAATGGAATATTTTTTGTTAACCCTCCGCTAAATGATCAGAGGGCGAGAAATGACCCTCATTTAAATGAAATCGGCCACCGCGCAAAGGCTGATAATTTATATAAATATTTGATATCAAATTTTAATCAAGAGATATCGTTGAGATAGTAAATTATTTTATATATTCTCAGTGTGCTTGAATTTTGAGGTTTTATTTTCTTTTTATAATATTCGCCTCTGAAATTGTGATCGGAATACTTTTGGCGTTTACGGGAGCCATTAAATGGACCCCTGAAATGCCGTCTATTTCTGACATTTCTTCCATTTGCTCTGTGCAAATTTTTATACCTTCCTCTCGTGGATCATTTGCTTGGTCTAGTCTTTTCAATATATCGTCTGGAATTTTTACACCCCATAGATTATCTCTCATCCAAGTAGCAGATTTAACTGAACCCAATGGACCGTTTCCAATGAGAAAAAACATATTACACGTGAATCCTTCCTCTATAAGCAGTTTTGCATAAGAACGAATAATTTTCATATCGTAACATAATTGAGTTTGTATAAAATTAGCGCCTGACTGTTGCTTTATCTTAAGGCTATCAGACCATTTTGTTTTATACTTGTCGGTTGGGACATCGGCAGCACCGATAAAAAAGTTGGTTTTTTTTGATATAGATTTCGTATTGGGAGTTTTCGTATTTTGTGATGGGATTTTGCCTTCCCTTACCATTTGGGAGGCTATTTTAATCAGTTCATGACTTTTTAAGTCAAAGACAGGTTTTGCAGTCGGTTGGTCTCCAGATGTTGGGTCATCGCCAGTTAAGATAAGCATATTTTTAATTTCAAGGGCCGAAATTCCAAGTAAGTCACTAATTAATGCAATGCGGTTACGATCTCTGCATGTTATTTGAACTATTGGTTCTGTATCATTTCTCTGCATAATTGCTGACGCAGCAATGCTGGACATATGGACGTTAGCATTCGGACCATCTGTAACATTTATTGCATCCACCATATCTTTTAGGGGGATAATTTTTTTGAGAACTTCATTGGAATCACCAGATACTGGTGGAGTAATCTCAGCGGTTATTGCAAACTGGTTGGAGTTAAGTTTCTTTGCTAGATTGCTGTCTGTTGGTAAATTATGGTTTTTGTCCATCTTTTTTCACCCAATTAATTATTTAAATTTCCAAAAAACTATGTAAGAGCAATCGTTAAACTAAAACCCTTCATTTACTGCTATTGCTGCGCTTGTCGCATCAAGATAATAATGATTAGTCACGGCGCTCATTTTCTATTTCACCCACATATGTAACGAGATTCTATGATGCTATAATTGTCAAGGTTTGAATTTAATTTTCATTGGAATCAAACTCGTTAGTCAGCGTTGAAAAAAAATCGGAATAATGCGCATTTGCTATCGTCCATCGTTGGCAGAGAAGGTCTTTTAGGTCAATTAAAGAACCTAATGTTTAATAATATGTATATATTGAGATACATCTAAATATTTTAAGGTTTAATGGGACTAAAATTTAATTAAATTTTTATTCAAAACTTTCGTTATTTTGAATGATTTCGTCAATTATGATTTCTTCACTTTTAACACCAACAAAAAGATTTGACATATCCACCATAGGATCATTCGAGTTATGGTATCTATCTAATAGCCATTTCTTTGCTTTTTTTTCATTGTTAACTTTAGGGTCTTCTGTAGTTCGCATATCGTTTCTGGTGATCGTATTACCGTCATCCATGTGAAAATTTATATGATAGCTTATTACCCAAAATGACATCAAAAGCTCTTATAATTATGTTTTAATTTAGTGATTAGAGGACAATAACGTTTTAAATAAACGTTACTATCCAATTTTTAATTACTTATCTATTGTTTACTTAATAATCAAACTGAAAAAATAACGTTTTGTGTCATTTTATGTAATATAATTTTATCTCAATTGAGATTTGATGTTGAAAACTTAGTTTTTATTTTACTTTTGTGAGGCATCGAAATATATCATTTTTAAAAGTAATAATGGCACTTTTTTTACTTGGTTGTTGATTGTGGTGATCTTGGCACTATTCGATTTCCAATTCTATTTCCCTTTCCGTATTGGAGGCCCAGAGTTTATTCCATATCATCGATGGCAATTTGTTAGATTAGCGACCTTTATGACTTTGGCTTATTTGATAATTAAGTATATATTATCTTCCACACCTTTCTCAGCTTTGGCAGTTCTTGAGGTTTATTTAATATTTTTGTTAATAATTGGCTCCATTCTATTTTTAAATGCTAATGCAGCATTAACTGAGTGGGTGATGCTAGGCATTTCTTTTATATTGTTGTAGTTTGTGCAACGCGAAAAAAGGGGAAAACAGGGTAAACATTTTGCTGGGCGTTAATAGGAATCAAATAACTCTTCTTTATTGATATATGAATTAGTGTTTCTTGTTTGCTATACTATGGCAAAGTAGTCAGTATTATAAATTAATAAGTATTGAGTTGAATTTAGTGCTTTGTTTAACTGACAGAAGTTCTGTGATTTACCTGTAATCATATGAAAAGAGATATTAATGTTTACGTTAGCTTATGTGATTTCTGCTCTGTTTATGATGTTTGGTCTAATTTTTAGCACTCGCTCATTATTGTTAGGCTCAACAGCCCCTCTTGCGCTGGGTCTTCCGTCATTCTTTTTTGGAACGGCGATATATTTACTGGTTCAGATCGCTACGAAATAATATAAACATTTGTAAAATTATCTTTGAAAATTTCTTTGCGTATATTTTAAGGTAATTTACCGTCCAGAGTTAAATTTTCCCGACCACCTGGCGCCCATCGGTGAATTTCGGGATTATCATAATGGTTATTAATCGAGTAGGGGTCATTCTTAAGAAAAATTCTAGTATTGTCTAAACTTGAGAATTCAACAAAAAATATGTTGCATAGTTCTTCATCTCTATCAGATATCAATGATCCCCAGCAAATAATATGTTCAGCGAAATCATTATAATATGATAACGATTCTTTTTTTACCGTATTTGATATCGTTTTGTGTTTAATCGAATTGGGGCAGTATAAAAAAAATGTTTTATTTTCTGGATTACGAGTAAACTCAAATTGTGTTCTAGAACTCTTATTTTGGAATTGATGAAATATAATAGACTTAAAAAGTCCGGCGCTCGCAAATGGCTCGTTATAAACAAATTTTTTCGCTTCTATTAGGCTATCTATATCTAATATATGTATAGATCCCAGAACCATGCTTGTATTTGTGAACTCTAAAACTGGTCCTCGTGCAACCAATCTTTCTTGATATTCATCGATAAAATCCCAATGCTTTCGTATCAAGGCCGAACGTTTATTTTGTATATCCGGTTTATTTATACCCCACGCAAAATAAAGCATATTTTTTTCCTTCTTGTTTAAAGATATTCGCACAATAGCTGATTGTTGAAATTATAACGATATCAAATTACAAGAGATCCTTATTTTATTTTCAAAAGCTGTCACTAACTTTTTTTTATTAAAACTTAAAAAAAATGTTGCTATTATGTTCTATTTGCAATAAAAAGAACAAACAACGAACATAAAGGGAAATAACATGCAATTATCTATTTTTATAAAGGAACTTACAGCACTCTCAATTTTCTTTGTTGGTGCTTATCTTTCTTTGATTATTTTTTAAAATACGCATGATAATCTTATCAAATTCCAGAAAGGAATAAGTTATGCTTAATTCAATATACACAAGAAGCAATCTTGGTCAATTTAGAACAGCAACTCGAATATTAAAAACTTCGAGTTCTAAAAGTGGTAGTAACAGTGAGAGTTATGAAGATAACGAGCAAAATAAAAGGTCGAGAATAGTTCGGGCATGGGGTGTCTGCTGCGGCACAAAAATAAATATATTTGTTTAGCTTAAAAATAATATTTATTTGTGTTGTTAAAATAGTTAGACCTAATTTTTTTTAAAAAATTAAGATAGATCATCTTGCACAAACGTTTTTTTTACTGTCCTATTGCAGTATAATAAACTTGTGGGAGCCAATTATGCATGTGTTTGACCTTGAAAAAGAACAAGAATTTGACACTAAAAAGCATGTTGAAAAAATCTTAAAAACAGTTGGTGGGGGTGATGTAACTGTTGCATGCTGGGAGCCTGGACAGAAAAGCCCTAACCACTGCCATCCTGATGCTACCGAAATATATTTTTGTTTTGAGGGGGGCGGTATAATGAAATCAAATAATGATCAGGTTGATATTGTCCCAGGGTCATTTGTTGTCCATCCTCCTGGCGAAGTTCATGAATATACGAATGGCCAAGAACGCACCATGCTATTTAGAGTTAGGTATGGTAAAGATATGAAGTCTCAACACGTATAACTGTTAGAGTTGAAACGAGTTAAATACAAAAGAATCTTTTGGTATGATTATAATAAATTAAAATATTTGAATAAACGTGAAGGAGTATTTTGAGTTATGGGTGAAACAAAAACTGAAGGTGCTTATAAGGCGGGTAATGGCAAGTACGTGTTTGAAGTTGATAAGCTTGAAGGCTTAATGGCTGGTCCTGGGTACGCTGAGACTTTCGGCCCTGTGGTTGAAGGTGAGTTGACACAAGTAGGAGTTATGACTTTGCCCGCTGGTCAAAGTTCAGACCCCCATTTTCACGTTAATGAACAATGGGTTTATATTTTACAAGGAAACCTTGAGGTAACAGTTGATGGCGAAACTTCATCTGCTGGTCCAGGTGGTCTGGTCTACTTTCCAGCCAATGTTGTTCACTGCGTAGCAGTCTCTCCAGAAGAGGATTGTAAATTTTTTACTTGTAAGGATTTGCGAACGGGTATAGCTGGAACACCAGTCAAATAATATTATTTGATTACACATCTTCTTAATAGGGTTAATTATATTATAAAAATTTACAGGACTAGTCGTGTCATTTAGCAACGTCTTTGGTGGCATTGAACGCGCTCTGTCTCATCCCGGCTATCGCTTACTTTGGTGGAGCAATGGTATAAACACTATTGGAAGGTGGATTTTTAAAGTTTCCATGGGATGGATAACCTGGGAGTTGACAGGATCTACAGCTTGGCTTGGGATTGTTGCTTTCGCTGACACATTTCCGATGGTCATAATGACCATATTGGCGGGTGTTTGGGCTGATCGTATTGGTTATTTACGTTTAATGAAATATAGTCAGTTGGTATTAGTTGTTGGTGGATTTGTTACAGCGATATTAGCATTGGTTGGTGCACTCAATGTAGAACTAATAATTATATTGTGCGTAATCGTCGGATCGGCTGAGGCGATGACTATTCCGGCTAGAATGTCGTTTGTTCATAGTTTGGTTCCAAGATCCGATTTATCTGCTGCAATCGCATTAAATTCGACCACTTATAATGTCGCTCGTTTTTTGGGCCCCGCTATATTTGGGATATTGATTCAATTTATTAGCTTGTCATTTATATTGCTAATTTCTGCTATGATGTTTTTGGTATTTTATATTGCTTTATTTTTTCATAAGAATGATGAACTAGTCAATTCTCGAGATAACAAAAATAGAGTTCTTAGTGATCTTATGGATGGATTTCGATATGCATTCTCGAACTCTGGTATCTTTTATCTTCTTTTCTTACTGTGTGTTACGGCAATATTAATTAGACCGTATATAGAGTTAGTGCCTGGCATTGCTGACCAAGTCTTTAATATGGGTGCTGAGGGTGTTTCAATTATTTTATCTTCTACTGGTTTAGGTGCAACCGTTGGAGGTGTGCTCCTTGCAAGGCATGGTAGTGTTGATGGATTGACTAGCATTTTTACTTGGTCTTTACTAATTTCTGCTGTTGCCATGGTTTTATTTCTTTTTTCGCAAAATATCTGGATTAGCTGTATATTTATCGCTTTGGTTGGCATGACTATTGTCGCTGGTTCTATTACGTCGCAAACATTAATACAAAATACAGCGTCAGACGAATTAAGGGCGCGTATAATTAGTATAACAGCTGTACTATCTTGGGGTTTACCGGCTGTTGGCGCCGCTATTATGGGTTGGATTGCTGAATTTATTGGGTTGACGGCAACACTAACGGTAGGCTCAATTTTAACAGGAATATTATGGATTTGGGCGCATAAAGAGCAAAAAAAACAATCAATTATTCTTGAAAAATAATACTATTTTAAATACACCATTTATTTTCACGTTTAGTTTTTTTTAATTGATTTTTTGAGCAAACGGTTGTTTTGATATTTATTTGGGATTTTAAAAATGTCTAAGGAATTTAAAAAGGTCAAGTCAGAAGAGCTAATTAATTTTGCCACAAATGTCTTCCAATTTTATGGTTTAAATTATAATAATTCTCGACTTTGGTCTGAAGTATTAGTGTGGGCAAATTTGAGGGGTGTCGACTCCCATGGCGTTTTAAGAATACCTCTTTATACAGAGTATTTAGAAAAAGGTATAATCAACAGTGACCCTAACCTTCGATTAAATCAGCTCTCTGGAGCGATTGCCAGGCTTGACTCTGATTTAGCTCCTGGTCCTGTCGCCCTAAAAAAGGGTATGGAGGTAGCTATAAGTAAAGCTGAGGAATTTAATCTCGGATGGTGTGCTATTTCTAACATGACTCACGCTGGGGCCGTCGGATTTTTCTCGCTGTTAGCGTCAAAGAAGGGTTTTGCTGGAATTGTAATGACAGCATCTCAACCAATGATGGCTTATCCAGGAACCCATGAAAACGTCGTTTCAACAAATCCAATTGCCATTTCAATACCAGGCAATCTTAATCCACCTTTGCTTCTTGACATGTCAACCTCAACTGTTGGCATGGGTAAGGTGCTACAAGCTCGAGATAGCGGGGAGAAAATTCCAAATGATTGGGGTTTAGACAATAGGGGTAACCCCACAACCGATCCTAATGAATTAAATGTTTTGTCTCCACTTGGTGGAGCAAAGGGAGCAGGATTATCATTGATGATAGAATGTCTAACTAGCCTTGCGGTCAATAATCCGATAATTGAACCGGTTTTGCGAACGGGTGCCCCATTAAGTGGAAGGCCAATTAACGGGGTTGCGATTGCTTTAGATATTTCGATGTTTGGTAAGAAAGATCTAGTAAAAAAACAAGTTGATGATTTAGTAAAGCAGCTACACTCTGTTGGTAAGTCAGAGGGTGTTAAAAATATTTATGCGCCGGGGGAAAGGGGGGATGCGATTAAAATTGAGAGGCAGAAATATGGCATTCCACTTGCGATGGGGACTATACAGCGACTGAAGGTAGTTGCTGATAATTGTCACTTAACATTACCTATAGATTAATTTTTTTAAATAATCTAAAAATATATATTGCGAATAATTATTAATTGCATTATAGTTTATATAGAATCACGTAGTTCTTTATCAATCCTTTCCGGATTAAATTATTATATGGTTCCGGAGCGGCTAGTATTGGGATTTCTCCTAGCCGCTCCTTTTATTTATATAACAACCTTTTATTGACAATAATTATTAATATCAGTACTACTGATAATCATTATCAATATAGTTTTTGCGAAGAGTTCATAAATGGTTAGTAAAAATAATGAGAGAGACAAATGTTTAGCTGCGATTGCTAAAGCATTTGACGGCCTCAAAGATAAAAATTTTTCAGAAACCTGTCTAATTTCCGTTGGAATTGAGATTTATAAGTATTATTTTCCGAATATGTTTTTAGATGATGCCATTAAAGAAACTATTTTTATTATGCGCCAAAAGCGCGGTCGTAATGGATTTATCGGCTAGTTTTTATAAGGAACAACGTGGTAAAATTTTCTAACACAACTAGGAAAACTGAAAATTCAAAGAAACCAGTTTCCATATGGTCCGCTTGGGCACGCTTATTCATTCCATTTTGGAAAAGATAAGTAGTGATTATTCACTAGTATCAAACATTTGCTCCTGAAGATAGTTTTCAAGCCCCACGTTTTCAACCAAGCTTTGTTGAGTTTCAAGCCAATCGATATGCTCTTCTGTGTCTTCTAGGATTTTGTTGAAAATTTCTCGAGACACAAAATCACTGTTGGTCTCTGAAACTTTGATTGCCTCTTTTAGTGCAGCTTGATTTGTTGTTTCTGAAGTAAGATCAGATTCAAAAATCTCACTGACATTTTCGCCTATTCGTAACTTTCCTAAGTCTTGTAGGTTGGGGTGAGCATCTATTGTCAATATTCTTTCGATTAGCAAATCAGCATGCTTCATCTCTCCAATTGACTCTTCATATACCTTGGCTGCGAGACGTTTATATCCCCAATCCTTCAACATGCGTGCATGTAAAAAATACTGGTTAATTGCAGTAAGCTCATTTTTCAAGATCCCATTAAGTTTCGAAACTACGTCTTTATTACCCTTCATAATTAATTCCTTCCGGATCTATTGTATTCACTAACTTAGACCGATTATTTTTGGGAATGTTATAGGCGGTCCCTTAAAAAAGATTTAACACAAAAAAACCTAAAAACAAAGTTGACCTCTTCAAATGATAGTGATAATCATTATTAATAAATTAGGAGCGCTTTGATTGGTAATATGCAATTGTAACTATCTAACCTCGACCGACATCTCAAGAGCATGCGAGAATGGTTATCAGAAGGTTGATGCAGTCTTTTCGTGTTTTTCAAAAAAAGAGCGCTGTGGACAATGCATTCCAGAGATTAAGAAATACATTGCTTCACAGACCGCGCACATAAACCCAAAGGTTTAAACACTAAAAAAACTTAGAAACTTCGTTTAGGCTCCTTTTGAACCATCGCCATGGTGCCTTTTAAAAGTTGCCATATATTCGTTTTTAGAAATACGCTCATCTTTGTCAGTGTCATATGCTCCAAACTTGGTACCATATTTTGATAACTTGGCAGCATCGTGCTCTTCTAAAGTAATAAAACCATCATTGTTTATATCTGCTTTTTCAAAAATCTGCATCGCCATTTTTTCTTTGGAAGGGTGACTATGGTCTCCACCGCCACAACTACCGGCATACACCGATGTACCTGACGATAAAACTAATATACCTAAGGCGATACTAAAAATATTTTTCATAAACTTTCTCCATTTTTGTTACTATCAGAATACGTTATTACTAAACTTTTAGATTAAATTTATAAGTAAATAATATTTGTTATTAGATTTTATTTTTGTTGTTTAACTTAATTTGATTTAACTGAAGTACTGAATACGCATATCTGTTTAACTATATTTGCATAAATTGATTAGATTTCTCCGCATAATTATTTTAGACTAATGTCGAGAATAGCAACAAAGTAGGATGTTTTTAAGACTGTGTCCCCCAATACTGAGCCATCAGGCCCTAAAAAAGTCATTAAGTTTAATAAAGTCGGACTTCAATTTGGGTCAGATCAGATTTATGATGAAATTTCATTTGAAGTAAACGACGGTGAGTTTATTGCAATTTTGGGACCTTCTGGCTGTGGTAAATCGACCTCTTTAAGAGTAATTGGGGGCCTTCTAGATATTAGTTCAGGTTTGGTAGAGGTAACGGGGAAACACCCCAAGGAAGCTTGGCGAGAGTTGTCATATGTTTTTCAATCAGCACGTCTGGTTCCTTGGCGAAACGCTCTTGATAATGTTATTCTTGGAATGGAACTTCGCGAGGTTGCGAATGATAAGGAGACCAGAAGAGAAACAGCAAGGGAATTATTGTCTTTAGTAGGCCTCAGTGGCGACATGTTTAAATTTCCATCAATGCTGTCAGGTGGGGAGCGTCAGCGGGTTGCGATTGCTAGAGCATTAGCAGTTGAGCCTAAAATCATACTTATGGATGAGCCATTTGCTGCTTTAGATTTAAACACGCGTAACTACCTGCGAAATGAATTAATTGATATTTGGAGAGAAACAAAAAAAACTATTGTTTTTGTTACGCACGATATCGATGAGGCATTAATTTTGGCTGATCGCATAATTCTTTTGTCAAATAAGCCAACAAGAGTTGAAGATACTATTATTATTCAAGAAAATAGACCCAGAGTAATTGATAAATCGGAAGATTTATTGTCTGGTAGAAAACATTTAACTGAACTTTTTAAAAAGATGGAGTAATTTTTAAAAAAAAGTGTCTTAACTACTATAATCAAATAAGGGAGATAAAATTATGAATAAGATTATTAAAATTATTTTTTTTGGTATATTTTTCTGTTTTTCCACTCAAGTAAGTTCGAAAGAAACAATAACGTATGCTCACCTAATCGATCCATCATTAGAAGGATTGCTCTATGCCATAAAGAAAAAGATTGTTACCTCAGATACCGTTAACGTAGAAGCCAAGGCTTTAGCTATTCCCGCTCTTATACAATCTACACCAACAAAGCGTTTCGATGTCATTATGAACGCTGTTATGGCTATACCTTTAGCAAAAAAAAGGGGTTTGGATTTGATAGTTTTATCGACTGCGTTGCGCGCAGGATCTACGCGTGAAGGTGGAAGTGTTTGGGTAAAAACTGATAGCCCCTACAAGTCTATGAAAGATCTCAAGGGCAAAACAATCGGAAATTATGCATTAAGGGCGACAGGAACGACTTGGATTAGAATAGCTTTATGGAAAGCCCATGGAATGAATGTTTCTTATAAAGGTGGCGATATGAACTGGGTTCAGTTACCTGCACCCACGTTACTCGGAGCTCTTGAAACCGGAAGGGTGGATGCTGCGACGCTTATACATTCACAGGCGTACGCTGCGAGTAAATCAGGCAAATACAGAACTATAGCAGAGACTTCAAAAGATATTTACAAACTATTTGGTGTTGATACAGTTTCAGCGGTAAATGTTTCTTATCCCGACAAATTGAAGGCGCGACCAGAGGCTTTTAAAGAGTTTAATAGGATGCTAAAGGCCTCCGTTGACTATGCCGTTGCTAATCCAAGAAAGGTAGGAGAGGAAATTGGTAAAACAAACAAGATTTCTCCTGAGTTTTTTAAAGCGTGGTTGACTAGGTTTTCATTTTTTCCAGCTGTAGTGAGTGGGAATGATGTTAAAAGCATGGAGACCGTATGGCAGAATGCAAAGGAAATGGGTATTATAAAGAAATATCCAGCTGGTAATTCTGTGGTTTGGAAACATGCTATTAGAGAATAATATAGAAATTTGGAAATATAGTTGAATTTTATGAATTTTACGGCGCGGTATTCAAAATACCGCGCAGCTCACCTTTTCACAATCCTTTGTGTTTTAATTTGGGCTACATACAGCTTTTTTGTAGAAGCGTACTTAATGCCGGGCCCGTGGCCGGTATTTATAAGGTTTATTGAATTTTTTTCAGATTTTGATCTGATAGTGCATATGCTGTGGTCATTTTTTCATATACTTACTGCAATATGTATAGCATTCGTTCTTGGTTTCGTAATCGCCCTTTTGCCATTTTACGTTTTTGTTGCAAAAACAGCTGTTGATAAAAGGTTCACACCCTTTTTAAATTCCTTTTCTGGGATTGGTTGGACGTTACTAGCTGTTTTGTGGTTTGGTATTAATGATTTCACTGTAATTTTTGCTATTACCATGGTTTTGATACCTTTCACAATTATAAATATTCGTGAAGGCTTAAATCAACTCGATAAAGAAATAATTGAGATGGCAAACAGCTTTACAAAAAGTAAGTGGAAAATGCTTAAATTGGTAATAATACCCAGCCTTTATTCATATCTTTTTGCATCAATTAGAATCAGTTTTGGCGTTGCGTGGAAAGTTGCATTAACAGCTGAATTATTTGGTGGGAACAAAGGTTTAGGATATCTTCTTAATCTCGCCAGACAGGATTTTGATACCCCGCTTATATTGGTAGTGATTTTAATAATAGTTATATTTGTGTATACAACAGAACGATTTATTTTTAAGCCTGTTGAAAACACGTTGGCAGAACAAAATGCTATTAGTTAATAAAATCTATTCTTACCTCCGATTTAAATCACATAATGCGATCTTTGATAATTTGTTTGGCTGGATAATTGTTTTTGCAGCTGTGTTGGGTTGGTGGGCTATTTCAAATTCAATATCAGAGCTAGTTATGCCTGGACCTTTGGCAGTTGGTAAAATGCTTATTGATTTATTTTCTGATCCTATTTTTTTGGATGATATTCTTATAAGTACCATCAGGGTAATTTTTTCAGTTGTTATAAGTGTAATAATCGGAATGTTGTTAGCTTTAATATCAAAGGGCTTCCCAATTACTGAAATCATTGTGCAGGAGCGGATAAAGCCTTTCCTAAATTCATTTCCATCAGTTGGGTGGGCTATTCTTGCGGTAATTTGGTTTGGTTCCTCCAGTTTCTCTGTAATGTTTGTGCAGATAGCAATTCTAGTTCCATTCTGCTTGGTTAATTTGTCTGAAGGCCTAAAAGATTTAGACGAAGAAATTATTGAAATGGGGAGAAGTTTCTCTAGAAAAAAAATAAAGATATTTTTTAAGATTACTTTGCCGCTTTTATTGCCTCACGTAATTGCTGCTGTGAGGATCGCTTATGGCGTTTGTTGGAAAATAGCACTGGTTTCTGAATTATTTGGTGCTGAGTCTGGTATCGGCGTGATTATGTTACGTGCCCAAACCACAGCAAATGCGACCATGGTTTTTGCATCTTGTTTTGCTATTGTGATTATTTTCATGCTCGGGGAGAAGTTTATAATTAATCCTTTAGCCAGGCTCGCTGAACCAAAATAAACTTTTCTAAGTTTGATTAAGATTTTTTA
>Ga0209425_10000739_pt1 | contig 39023 bp, 35 predicted proteins | sample COG_05_FD_184749 | JGI IMG/M metagenome (GOLD analysis project Ga0209425, IMG submission 184749) | Pelagic Microbial community sample from North Sea - COGITO 998_met_05 (SPAdes) (version 2) | ecosystem: Environmental > Aquatic > Marine > Neritic zone/Coastal water | place: Helgoland, sampling...
GCAGTTAAGAATTGAGCCAGATCAATTAGCGCGCATAATTATTGATGAACAAAGTGGCACAATAGTGATGGGCGATAACGTTCAGATTAGTACAGTAGCCATTGCACAAGGCAGCTTAACAATAAGAGTTACAGAAACACCCCAAGTCTCCCAACCTGGGCCTTTTGCCGAAGTTGGCGAAACGACTACAGTTCCGAGGACTGATGTTGCCGTTGATGAAAATCAGGAAAAGAAATTGGTCGTAGTGAATGAAGGGGTCACGCTGCAAGATTTAGTTAATGGTCTGAATGCTCTGGGCATAGGTCCAAGAGATCTAATTACTATTTTGCAAGCCGTAAAGGCCGCTGGCGCTCTTCAAGCCGAAATCGCGGTAATGTAGGGGAAATAGCATGGAAAATATGAGTATCGGTTCAGATGGAATAATTGCTCTTCAGGCTGCAAAATTACCCCCGACTTTGGGTAAAATAGATAGCGTTGCCAAATCAAGAGAAGTTGCAGAAGAATTCGAAGCATTTTTCTTAGGCCAAATGCTCCAGCCTATGTTTGCAAGCATTGAACCAGCCGAACCATTTGGTGGGGGGCATGCCGAAAAAATATGGAAATCATTAATGATTGATGAGGTCGGAAAATCAATGGCCAAAAATGGTGGCATTGGAATTTCCGATATGATTCAGAGAGATTTACTTAAATTACAAGAAGTTAAATAGTTGACTGGAAATTTTATGACATACAATCAAAATAGTGCGGATAAATTTTTAGATACCATAGGACAGTTAAGTTTACTTTTAAAAAGCGAAAACGATATTCTAGCTGGCGAGGCTCGAGCAAACCAAATTAAAACGCTTCAAGAAGATAAAGTAAAATTGACCAATTCTTATGAAGAACAGTTTAAAGTTATTGGTAGTGGCGAAGTTCTAAAAAAAATGGATCCCGAGCTCCTGCATAATATAGAGGCCGCCGTGGTCAGCCTGAATGGTCTAATTGAGGAGAATGCCAACCGATTACGTGCGAGATTAGATGCCGGCGAGCATTTGTTTCGAATAATTTCAGAAGCGGCGATTGATCACCAAAATAAAACCTCCGGATACAGCAAACAGGGATCCTCAAATAGGGAGACCCGACAAGCCTACCATCCTCCAGTCTCAGTGGGTCTTAACCAAGAGCTATGATATTTTTACAAATTACATCTAAAGGAGCTAAATAGTGTCACTCGAAGGAGCATTGGGAAATGCGATAAGCGGATTAAATACTTCAAAAAGTACGATTCAGGTTATCTCCAACAATATCGCAAATGTAAATACAGAGGGATATTCTCGTAAAATCGTTAATCCGACATCCAGAAATCTTGATGGGGTGGGTTTTGGCGTTGAAATAGGAACAATTGGTAGAACGGTTGATCAAGGTGTACTTAAACAGGTTAGAGTGGAGAGTGGGAAATTCGAAAAACTCAGTGTTAAAGATAATTTTTTATCTCAAATTAATAATTTTTTTGGTCGTCCCGCTGACAATAATTCTATTTCTCATAAAATTGCAGAATTAGGCGCTCAATTTGATGCCTTAGCAATCACTCCAGAAACCTCTCCAAATCAATCATTAGCGGTGAATGCTGCGGAAGATATTACCCGAGAACTTGCCCGCCTGTCGGAACAAGTCCAGTCTATGAGACTATTAGCCAGCAACCAAATAAAGGACGCAATATCCGATATAAATGCTAAAATGCAAATCGTCGTTGATACAAATCTAGAAATTGTTAATTTTGGCAATAATAACAGGTCAACTGCCGAGCTCGAAGATCAGAGAGATATTGCAATCAACGAAATTGCAAAACAAATAGACATAACTTATTTTCAAAGAAGCTCTGGAGCCATCACCTTGTTTACAAAAGAAGGTAAGACCTTACTAGATGGGCGGGCACAAACATTGAGTTATGATGGACCTACCTCAATGAATGCCGTTTTGGAATATGTGCCAACAACTGCAGAAAACTACTTGGTGCCGGGAGCTGCAAATTTTCCAGCAGAGGGAGTTCCAGGAATTTTCATTGGAACACCTGCTACTTTGAGCGATATCACCTCAGATATAAATAACGGAGCTATAAAAGGCTTAATAGATTTAAGGGACACAGATTTACCCGCACTTCAAGGCCAATTGGACGAATTAGCAGATAAGATCAAAAGCCATTTGAATAAGGCTCATAACAAGGGAACCGGTTTTCCTCCCCCTACAAGCTTGGTTGGGGATAATTTTATAACCACTGCGACTAGTTTGGCTAATGCAAGCGGAAAAGTATTAATTGGTGTTGTCGACGCCTCTGGTAATTTAGTAGAGAGAGAATTCATTGATTTATCGAATGCGAATATAACCAGCGTTGCCACTCTTTTAACAAATGGTGCTAACGCTGGTATAAATGATAAATTTACAAACTTAACTGCATCAGTTAACTCTGATGGAAACTTATCCCTAGTAGCATCAGGCAGTAACAGGGTAACGATTAATGAATTTACAAGTTCTGTAAGCGGAGCCAACAAGCCAGATTCTGGATTTTCAGACTTTTTTGGCTTGAACAACCTTTACGTTTCAACAGAAAGTTTTAACACATATCGGAGTAGCGCTGTCAAAAGTAAGACAAGTGCTCTAATCACAACCGGTGGAACGGTCCAATTCACGACTTCTGGAGGTAATACGTCATCAGTTAATTATACAGCGAATGATACACTGGACAATCTTAAAACAAAACTAACAGCAGCAACTGGCATAACTGCTACTATTATTTCTGATGGCTCGGAGTTCCGACTCCAGTTGACAGAGGATAGCGGTAACAATTTTGCTGTTGTAGAAACAGGAAGTGGCACACTTCTTACGGAAACAGGGCTACGCAACGATTATCGTGGAATTAGTAATAGAGTTAAAGTGAGATCTGATATTTCGTCAAATAACTTTAACCTTGCAAGTGGCAAACTTCAATCTAGCACATTTTCTTCCGAAAATCAGACCAGTTCATCTAGCACCTTTGCGGCCTTAGGCAAATCGGCAGGAACACTCGCTTTTACGATAGATTCTTCAACGACCGCTTCAATTAATTATGCAACTGGAGATAGCTTAACAACTTTAGCTGCCGCGATTAACTCAAATGCAACATTGTCCACTGCCCAAATTTCAGCTGAAGTAATTGCTTCCGGTTCAAACTTCAACTTAAAGATTACCGATGCCGGCAGTCAAAATTTTCTAATCACTGATAGCGGAGGTCTGGCGGTAGCCACGAGTCAAGGGTTGTCAATTGGTAATGGAGACAATGCTATAGAACTAGCAGCAGCGTTTAACGATAATATAACCTTTTTAGAAGCACCAGCAAGAGGCGGTGGTCTCTCTCAGACGACGACGACTATAAACAACTATGCGTCAAATATTTTGTCGGCTCACTCAGTTGAGGTTGCTGCAAACGAGAGAGATCTTCAGTTTCAAGAAAGTTTAACTCTAGAGCTTAGTAATCAACATGGATCCATAAGTGGTGTCAACATGGATGAAGAATTAGCAAGTATGATTGTAATCGAACAATCCTATCTTGCAGCGTCGCGCATAATTTCAACCGTTCAAGAATTGTTTCAAATTCTCTCAAATATGATGGATTAAAAGTATGACAACTCGCATAACTGATTTAGCTCAAAGTAGGGTAGTCCGCTCGGTTATTCTAGATGCTCAAAATCGGATGTCAGATAACCAAATAAAATTAAGTACATTACAAAAATCACAAAATTATAGCGGTATATCTGAGAACTCCAATCGTCTAGTGGGATTAGAAACCTCAAACCAGAGAATGGAAAAATTTCTTGAAGACAATACCTTTATAAAGTTGAGACTTGATACTATGCTGAACAGTATTAATTCCATGAAATCCGTGCTGGGCGATGTGCGGGATATCTTGAGAGATATTGATGGAGAAGGCGTGTTGACTGATGGCATTGATAAAGATTCGACCGCAGATGTTAAAATCTCCGAAATTAAAGATTTTCTTAACGTTCAAATTAATGGTCGTTATTTGTTTGCAGGTTCTAAAACCACTACAAAACCTGTGGTGCCAGGCACTCTTAGTAATGCGCCAGCATTTGACAGTAATTTTGAGACAAAACCTGAGGCTTCATTTTACTACCAAGGAGATGAAACAAAATCTAAAGCAAGAATAGCAGAGGGAGTGGTACTTAATTATGGCGATACAGCTGCGGACTCTGCCTTTGAGAAGTTAATTCGGTCAGTTAGAATTTTAAGGTCAACTGACATAAGTGGAGGCGACGCAAATTTTAGATCAAAAATAACTCATGCGCTGGAGCTCGCAAATCAAGCTGAAGATGGTCTCCAAGCAATGGAAATGAACATTGGGACCAAAATACAGCAACTCGACACAACTAACAAAAATTTAGAAACTTCAAAAAATTTTTTTCAGAATATTATTTCAGAAATAGAAGGTGTTAACACTTTTGAAGCTGTTACTGAATTGCAACAAGATCAAAATATGCTCGAGGCTTCATTTAGCACCATCGTAAAATTAGCGAATATGAGTTTAGCTAAATTCATTTAATATAAGTAATTTATTAATATTTTGTATGTTAGGAGATAAACTTAAGTTGCAAAAATAGTAACAATTATAGAATAAAAAAGAGAAATGTCTGGGCGTGTGAAACAAATACCTGGATAAATATTAAGAAAAGATTGCATGGGCTTAATCATTTTGGAAAAGTTCATTGCTATTAGTTATAGTTTTTAGTAGACTCTTTAGATAAGTGGCCTTATCAATTTATCTAAGAGTGGTAAAAATAATTTATGTAATAAAGGGTCCAACAGGTAGAAGGACCTGTTAAGATATGAACCTAGAATAGGAGAATAAAAAAATGGCTGATCTTCCAGTAAATCTTAGCGCAGCGACACGAACTAATCTTTTAGCGCTTACAAAGACAACATCTTTAATTGGTAAGACGCAAGAGAGGTTATCAACTGGTCTAAAAGTGAACAGTGCAATTGACAATGCGATATCGTTTTTCCAAGCGCGTAGTTTGAACGATAGGGCGACTGATCTAAAAAATCTCAAAGATGACATAGACATTGGTGTCAGCACCCTGGAAACTGCGGTGTCAGGTATCGAAACAATCCAATCTATCGTTTCACAAATGAAAGGTCTTGCGCTTGCTGCCAAGTCAGATGCAGATGCGGTAAATAGATCTAAAGCTGCAATACAATTTAACGATTTAAGGGGACAGCTCGACAATCTTGCGAATGATTCAAGTTTTAGAGGCACAAACCTAATTAAAGGTGGAAATAATAACCTGAAAGTTGCATTCAGTGAAGATGGTAGCTCGACACTCACAGTTACGGGTATAGCATCTGACTCGTCGGGGCTATCCTTGGCCGTTGCCGCTGGAAACTTTGCTACTGATGCAAATATTGACACTGCCATAAATGATTTAGATAGTGCTCTTACCACACTTAGGTCTACAGCCAGTTCATTGGGTACAAACGCTGCAGTGATGTCACTTCGTTTGGATTTTACCTCAAATCTAATTAACTCACTTGAAGGCGGAGCTGGAAAATTAGTTAATGCTGATCTGAACGCAGAATCGGCAGCGTTACTCACATTGCAGACTCGGCAACAGTTAGGAACCATTGGTCTTAGTATTGCTCAGCAATCTGAACAATCAATTCTTCGACTATTCTAATTGATAAGAATTTTGTAAATTTATGGGGAGCTCAAAGCTCCCCATTTTATTATTAAAGCTGCTACATTTGATTAATCAAATTGATTCATGAAAGATTTACTAAATTGTAGTCTAATACATAATTATATAAATAACATAAAAAATTAATTTAGAAGTAATTGTATCCGATGGTGAGAATATGCCACTTAAGTTAACTCTGAAGCCTGATGAAAAAGTCTTAATAGGAACGGCTGTAATATCAAACGCTGGTCAAAAAGCAGAAATAGTTATACAAAATACTGTGCCTGTTTTAAGAGAAAAAGATATAATTACTGAGGAGAAAGCTGACACTATTGCAAAAAAAATATACTTTATGGTATTAAATATGTACGTAGACACAAAAAATGAACGTGAATATCATAATATCTATTTTAAATTAGTTGATGAGTTATTTAAAAATTCTTCAAGTCCAGAAATAATGGCATATATTATGGAAACATCTCAAAAAATATTAGAGGGCGATCACTATCAGGCCTTGAAAATCTGTAAAAAATTACTTAACTATGAAGCGGAGTTGCTTACTAATGTCACAGAATAAAATAGAAGCCTACGCGCAAACACAAAAATCATCTATGCCCCCGCGAGAAGTTGAGGCAATGGCATTTACTAAAGCTGCCATTATGCTTCAAGATGCAAAAAAAGACTTGGACGATTATGATACCTACGCGGCCGCTCTAAAATTTAATCAACTACTTTGGACGATTATTCAAGCTGACATTATAGACGAGGCTAATCAACTTCCAGATCAACTTAAAGCTAACATTTTGAGTCTCAGTATATTTGTTGATAAGCAAACGGTAACAGCTCTCTCGGATACAGATGCTCAGCACTTAGACTCTTTGATTGACATAAACAAGAACCTTGCCGAAGGTTTGCTTATTAATGCCGGTGATGATCCTCAAAAAACTAATCCAGATACACCTAACGAGCAGGCATCAGATATCTCGATTTAATCTAAGCTCATGGTTTCCGCTTCATTAAATAAAACCTGGCCTATTTATTCAATACTCACAGTTGCCCGGCAGATTTTTCCCCTGCAATTTAGTATTTTAAATAACTACGCATTCTATAGTTATAATAATAAATACTAATTTATTTTATCTATTATTTTCAATATATTAGCGACAATATAAAACTGGCCCAGGTTTTGCTTATAATTATACGTGTAGCATTCTTAACTGCTAAATACGTTTAATTAATTAAGACAGCGGATTTATATTAAAATGAGAGACGAAGTTATTGCAACAAATGTTTTAGGAGCGGTTGAGAGCGCCAAAATAGCGCCGCCAGCTTTTAAAAATAAAATTGGGGCAACATCATTTCTTGGAGAAACATTACAATTTTCTTCAATTTTTAAAGCGACCATTGACTCTCCTGAGAAGACTTTAACCAATGCACAGAAACCTAAAGAAACGACAGAAGTTAGAATAGATAATAGATTAAATAATCTAAACGATACATCGTCTAAAGATGATTACAGCTCATTGCTTAATGATAAAAACTCTCTGGATGAAAATATAAATATTGGGGCAAATTCTCACCTGCAGGATAGGGATGACTTAACTTCTATAAGCAGCGATATTAAGGGCCCTAATACCCAAGAAATAAAACCATTAACATCAAAAGGCGATACAACTGAGGCAACAGATAATACTGATAATTCCAGTATTAACGGCTTCTTGGCTGAAAATGATCAGAACTTGAGAAAGAACCTACCTTATCTAACGCAGGAAGTAACAAGTAAAAATACAAACTCAACGGCTGCAGATAGTCAAAAACCGTTTAGTCAAGACACAACAATAATTAGACCTGAAATTCTTAATGCTAATCAAATGGATAAAAATAAAATTATTCAAACGAATAGCAATTCCTCTTTTAACTCTAAGGTAAGTGCCGAAATAGCGGGACCAATCATACGTGATACAATTCAAAATAAATTTAATGAAGAAAAACCATTTAGATTGCCCCAAAATCTAAAATCTTCCAGCACCAACGGAATTACCAACCAAAATTCTAACAACTTAATTAGTGTTCAAGAAAACGACCTCTCCAATCGTCTGAAGGCTGATCCGTTTTCAACAATCAAAATCCAAGTCAACAGCGGTAAAAATTCAATTAGTTCTAACTTGAGTCAAAACAAAACACCAATTGCTCAATTGACAGAATTATCACTTAATGAGATTAACTCCTCATCAAAGTCAGGGGTCTTAAAATTTGCACCTTCCACAGACACAAAAAATATAAATCCGCAACTTAATAATATAAGCAATCAGTCTCCAACCTCTATTCAAACAGATACTAGTACAAATATAGCGCCAACATTAAGGCAGCAAACAGCGATAATCGGCACTCAACAATCTATAACCAATCAATCTATAATGACCCCAAAAGTAACTGCTGGGAGTGAAATTCCTAATTTAACGGCAACTGCTAGCACAGGTAATTCGAGCCCTTCACAACAAACATCTAGAGTTGCTCCCCCACCACCTCCACCTCCACCTGCTAAACCCCCATTACCTGTGGAACAAGTAGCACTACAAATTAAAAAAGCAATCAGCGCTGGAATAGATAAAATAAACATTAAACTCAATCCAGCTCATTTGGGTAAAGTAGAAGTTAGAATGGAAATCGCTCGTGATGGTCAGCTATCAGCAACTGTTTTGGCAGATAGACCAGAAACATTAGAACTTTTACAACGTGATATACGAGGCTTGGAACGAGCATTACAAGATGGCGGTTTAAAAACTGACTCGCAAAGTTTTAATTTTAGTTTGAAAGATCAAGCCCAACAACAAATTGCGGATCAGAACAAGAACAAAAACACACAAAATACTGATACTCAAGAGCATGAAGAACAAAACGATGACCAAAACCAGGAACGAATGCACGATAAATATACTGGATCTTATGGGTCTAATTTAGCCAATAATGGCGGCATAGATATAAGGATTTAACTTAATTATGGCAGTTTCAGCTTCAGCAATTAGCGCACCGATTGTCGCAGAGTCGCAGACAATCTCGGATAAAAATACCCTGGCCGGAGATTTTGACTCGTTCTTGCTTTTATTAACAACGCAATTACAGAACCAGGACCCGTTGTCTCCGTTAGAGCCAACCGAATTCACAGGGCAACTTGTCCAATTTGCAAGTGTAGAGCAACAAATCAATACAAATGCAACCATGGAAGATTTGCTGAAAGTACAAAACTCGTCGCTCTCGGCCACAGTTGTAGGTTTTATTGGAACAGATATTGAGGCGGATGGCACAGCAGTGCCCCTTCAAGATGGTGTAGCAAGTTTTACTTACACACTTGATAAGAATGCCGAAGCAAATGTAATAACAATGCTTAATAGCAGTGGAGATGTCGTTTTAAATGTTCCAGGCAGAACTGAATCTGGCAGACACGAATTTATTTGGGATGGCAAGGATGCCAATGGAGCGCAACTCCCCGATGGCTCCTATGATATTAATATAACGCCAAAGGGTTTTGGTGATCAGTCTGTTTTAAGTTCAGCAAGGATTAGGGCTCGTGTAACAGGCGTAAACATGGAATCAGGCAACACCGTATTAGATGCGGGATCCGTACAAATACCATTAGATAAAGTAATCACGGTTAAAGAACCAGCTAACTTAACTACAACTTCAGAATAAAAAAACATCGAATAAGCGCGTGAAAAAAAACATAAATCAAACCAACTTTAAAAAAAGTTGGGTTTAATAAAATAGGAGAAAGAAAATGAGCTTATATGGTGCAATGTTCTCGGGCGTTTCCGGATTAAATGCGAATTCACAAGCGTTGGGTGCAATCGCAGATAATATCACCAACGTTAATACTGTTGGTTATAAAGCTACTGAGATGCGCTTCCAAACATTGGTTACAGCTCAAGCCAGCAGCAATAGTTATAACCCTGGCGGTGTTCAACAAAACCCTTTTGCAGCGGTTGACGTTCAAGGATTATTTACTTCGACACTGAATGCTACTGATTTAGCTCTAGCGGGTGACGGATTCTTTGTCGTGAACGAAAGTAGCAATAGTGCAGGATCATCGGGTTTCAACTTTACCCGTGCTGGTGCCTTTAATGCCGATAAAAGTGGTTTCTTAAAGAATACTGCTGGTCAATTTCTTCAGGGTTACAAAACGAATTCAACTGGTCAAACAGTAGATGCAACAAACACTGTCTTTAATCCAGATCCAACTGTTTTTACAAATCTCGAAACTATTCGATTGAATAACATTGGAGGAACGGCTGATGCCACGGACAATCTAACTTTTGGTGCCAATTTGAATGCTGAAGATGCTGTTGGCGCTACAGGAAATACAACTGTCCAAGTTTTTGACTCTCTCGGAGTTGCACATAATGTCGCATTAACATGGACCAAGAAAGATAATAATCAGTGGGATCTCTCTGTTGAGCCACCAGCTGGGGGCCAAAATGCAACACTATTAAATTCCGCTGGCGCTGTTTATGCATCAACGGGCCGATTAGATTTTGGCAGTGCTCCAGCAGATGGTGAAACCGTAACTGTGAACTTTAATACCGGTGGAGCAGCCGTGGTTTTTGAATTCGATACAAATGGATCAGTAACTGGCACCAATACTGCTGTTACTTTTACTGCGGGTGATGCAGCAGCAGCAGCATCACGATTTGTTAGCCTTTTCAATGTAGCCGACACGGCAGGAACCACTGCTGCCAGAGCTGCCGTTAGCAATACGCGGGTTAATATTACAAACACAACAACAGCATCGGAAGATGCAAAGGCCCTGGACATAACTATCACAGTCAATGGTTTAAGTGGCGCTTCAGCCATTAATCAGTTTGGCGGTGGAGCTTTTACCGTCCGAGATTTAGATTTACCAACAGCAACAACAGCTGCAATTAATTTTGATGGTAGCGGCATTCCAACCGCCTTTAATGTTGATGATATAGCAATAGCAACAAACAATGGCTCTGCGGATTTGGCAATTGACTTTACCTTTGGAACTGTTGGACAAGCAAACGGCATTACCCAATTTGCGGCGGCTTATAACCCAACATTTATTGATACAGATGGAGCGGCATTTGGTCAATTCTCAGGCGTTGTGATTGGCGAGTCTGGACTTGTTACTGCATTATTCCAGAATGGTGATATTCGACCGATTTTCCAAATTCCGATCGCAACGTTTCCAAACCCAAATGGTCTTGGTGCAAGCACAGGTAACGTTTATAGCCAAACTGACTTTTCAGGATTGATGTTTTTGCGAAATGGTGGTGTCGGTGGAGCGGGAAAGGTTCAAAATTCAGTATTAGAAGCGTCAACAGTTGATATTGCTAAAGAATTCACACAAATGATCACAACCCAGAGAGCTTATTCTGCAAGTGCAAAAATTATTAGTACAGCGGATGAGATGTTAGGGGAACTTATGAGAATTAAACGTTAATAGAGTTTCACGCCCACCACAACTTTCCCGGTAAATATATCGTTATATTTACCGGGAGTTTTTTTGGTGAAAAACATATTTAAACGATTTCACGCCCACCACTAACTATCCCGATATATTTTATTAATTAAAATATATCGGGATCTTTTTTTATTAATATTTAAAATTTTACGAGCTATTAACCTGATTATGCCATCTTAATTTTTGATCTAGTAAAATTATATCTAATTAGAATGTTATAAGGTGACTTATGAATAACATTACCAACAGAGGTGGTACTGGAAAGATTTTTACTGAAACTGATAGAAATCAGATTAATGGAAAGACTATTTTTAAAAAACCATCAGCTTCACTTGAAGAAATTTTTGAAATTGGAAATACTTATCATAAAAATAATCAATTAGGTAAAGCTGAAACTATTTATCGAAAAATTCTAGAAAATGTTCCCGAACATTCAGGCGCTCTGCATTTTTTAGGCGTAATTGCTCATCAAAGTGGAAATATAAATCGGGCAATTGAGTTAATAGAAAATGCAATAAAACTTACACCTGAATATCATACTGCTCATAATAATTTAGGGAATATTTTTGTCGATATTGGTGAACTTGATAAAGCAACCAAAGCTTTTAAAAGAGCTATTAAAGCCAAAAGCGATTATGCTCAAGCTTACTATAATTTAGGTCTCATTGAGAGTTCAAAAAGAAATTTTAATGAGGCCATCGATTATTTAAAAAAATGTGTTGATATAAATCCCCGCCACATTGAAGCTCATATAGAGGCTGGCCAAAATTTTATAAATATTGGGAATAAAATTAACGCTCAAATCGCCTATAAAATCGTACTCGACATAGATAACGAAAACACACAAGCTAGGCTAAAATTGGCTCAAATTTTAAATGATTTAGGTATTATCGAGGAGTCACAAAAAGAATATGAACTTGGATTGAAAATTGCTCCACATGATACTCGTTTACTTAATGGATTGGGACGCCTGTTAGCAAAGATGGGTAAATTTCAACTAGCGTTTCAATACTTATATCAATCTTTGGAAGTAAATAATAAAAATACGGAGACACTTCATAATCTCGGTTCAGCATATCAGGCTATTGGAGACATAAAAAAGGCTACAGATTATTATGAGAGTGTTCTGAAGATTGCTCCGCATGCAGCTTTTTCTGAGAAGTGTTTATTATTTTTAGCTTTAAATGATCCCAGCTACTCACTTGATCAATTTTACGACTTACATCTCAAGTTGAGAGGGCATAATAACAAACCTGAACATTCTAAAAAGAAATTTAAAACTATAAATCGTAATTTAAACAAACGAATTAAGTTGGGGTATATTTCATCTGATTTTAGAAAACATGTTGTTGCCCAGAATATTGCACCGATGCTAACAAATCATAATCATGAGAAATTCGAAATATTTTTATACTCCCATTCTATTAATGAAGATGAATATACCGAGTCATTTAAGAGAAGTGCTGATCATTTCAAGTATATAGACTTACTAACTGATGAGGAAGCTGCGGATTTAATAGAGAAAGATAAAATTGATATTTTAATTACATTAGCGGGACGCTTTGATGAAAATAGACCATTAATCGCAACATATCGTCCTGCCCCTATTCAAGTTAGCTATCATGATTGCGCCACAAGCGGTCTTTCCGATATGGATTATTACTTTACAGACAAATTTATTAGCCCAAAAAATAGTAAAGAAAAATTTACTGAGAAACTATATCATCTCCCCACTTACTACCAGTATCCAATCCGGAAAATGCCAGAAGTCAATGAAGCGCCTGTTATTAAAAATGGTTATATAACCTTCTGTTGTTTTAATAAACCCGAGAAACTTAGCAATCAAGTTATTGAACTATGGGCACAGGTTCTAAAAAGGATACCTGACAGCCGTTTGATGTTGAAATATTTCGATTATTATTGCGAACCTCTGATGAAGTCTAGGATTAAAAAACTTTTTACCGATTACAATATCTCACCCGATAGGCTTATTCTAAAGGCCAAAAATGATGTCCGGAACGAGCATTTAAAATTATATCATGAAGCAGATATTTCGCTCGACCCTCTCCCTTTTAACGGTGCTACGACTACATTTGAAGCCTTAAGTATGGGTTTACCCGTAATTACATTGAAAGGTGATCGTTTTGTTAGCAGGGTAACAACATCAATGGTTGCACATATTGGGCGACCTGAATTCGCGGCAAACACCCCTGAAGCTTATATAAAGATTAGTAAAGACCTATCGAGCAATCCAAATAAACTTAACGAGATCCGTCAAAATCTTAGATCCCAAATACATAACTCTTCCCTGTGTAATAATGAAGTCTACACAACTGAAATGGAGAAGGCGTATAGAAATATGTGGGCACTTTGGTGCGACACTAACGATTATAGAGAATTTTAAGGATTTTAAGAAACAAAGCCCATTATAAATTAATTTACTGTATAGAGCCATATTTCCCTTACTTTATGGCAGAAGTTCTATAGGTAAGCATTAAACCCAGAAGAATAATATTAAAATACGGTAAAACAAATTTACTAGGCAAAATTTGCCCAGTGTTAACTACTTTTTCATTTAGACAGATTAAGTTTAGATCGTCGTGATGTTAAAATTCACATTACAGACAAAAATTAAAAGATTAAGAACCTTAAAAGGGGCTAATACGTGGGCAATTTTATAGAATTCCTAAGAAATTTGGGAACTATGCGTCTCGCTATAATGGGCGGAGTTTTCATAGCACTTGTATTATTTTTTGTTTTTATGATGACTAGGCTTACCGGATCAAGTATGGAATTACTTTTTTCTAATCTTGAACCCACTGACTCGAAAGAAGTTATTTCTCAACTTCAAAAACTTAATATTCCCTATGAGACTAGAAATAAGGGTAATGAGATATATGTTGCTGGTGATAAAGTAGGATCCACACGAATTGCGCTGGCCTCAGAGGGTTTACCGGGGGGCGGATCTGTCGGCTATGAGATTTTTGATGACTCAAGTTCATTAGGAACAACAAATTTTATGCAAAATCTATCGCTCGTTAGAGCTTTAGAGGGTGAATTAGCAAGAACGATACGATCTCTTAAGTCCGTTTACTCGGCCCGGGTACACTTAGTCCTACCCAAACGTCAATTATTTAGCCGCGAAAAACAGCCCGCAACAGCATCCGTAATAATAAAAATGAAAGGTTCTGGAAAACTCGCAGGAGATAAGATCGCTGCGATACAACATTTAGTGGCATCGGCAGTTCCTGAATTAGAGCCATCTCGCGTGGCAATAGTTGACGATAAGGGTAATCTTTTGGCAACTGGTAATGATGCTGATGCGATACAAGCAAATAGCATTCTAGAACGCAAAATAAATTTAGAAACTCGGCTCACCAGAGAATTAACAGAATTACTCACTAAATCTGTTGGCCCAGGCAAAGTTCATGTTAGGGTTGATGCTGAGCTAGATTTTGACAGAGTGTCTACCACTGAAGAAACATTTGATCCTGATGGCCAGGTTGTTCGTTCAACGCGAGTGATTGATGAAAGTCAGACGTCAGAAGAATCTCAATCACCTCCAGTAACTGTCGAAAATAATGTGCCAGATGGGACAGACCAAGGTGGGCCAAAGTCCTCATCTAGAGAAGCAAAAACAGATGAACAAGTAAATTTTGAAGTTTCTAAAAAAATTACTAACTTTGTTCGAGAAACTGGCGCCCTAAAACGCTTGTCTGTTGCTGTTCTAGTTGATGGCGTGATAACAGAAAATCCAAATGGAACCAAAGAATATAGGCCTAGGCAAGCCCCAGAGATGGCAAATTTAACTAAATTAGTATCTTCAGCGATTGGTTTTGATCGGAGTAGAGGGGATACTGTCGAAGTCATAAATATGAGGTTTGCTGATCAAAGGCTAGATACAGGCGAGTCAAAAGATTTATTATTTGGAATGGAAAAAAGCGATTTAACAAGAATCGCCGAAATAATAGTTCTAAGTATACTGGCTATCTTGGTAATACTTTTAATAATTCGCCCACTGTTATCAAGAGCATTTGACACCCTTCCTTTATCAGCTGCCGCTGCCGAGCAGAAAATGCTTGAAGATGCCGCAATGTCTACCCCAGCGTTAACCGGGCCTGATGGAATAACTCCCCAAGCTCTGGAGGATTTTGACGATCTTATTGATATTGAAAGTATGGATAGTCGCGTTAAGGCCTCTGCTCTTAAACAGATTTCTGATATAATTGAGAATGAACCAGAGCAAGCGTTATCAATTATCCGAAGTTGGATGTATGCCGAGACTTAGCACTATGTTAAAATGTCAAATAATGGGTGATTTATGACCGAAGACCTAATTTCATATAACCAACTCACTGGTGGGCAAAAGGCTGCTATTTTAATGCTTTGTTTAAAGCAGGAGCACTCAACAATCCTTTTTAATTTGATGGATGATGAGGAAATTTCAGATTTATCATTAGCTATGGCCAAACTTGGTCAGATCGACGAAGAACTTATTGAGCAACTATTCGATGAATTTACATTACACATGTCAGGTTCAGGCACAATTATGGGTGGTGCAGCGGCTACTGAACGTCTTCTGGCAAGAGGCTTTGATCCAGAGAAAGCGGCTCAGATTATGGAGGAAATTCGTGGGCCAGCTGGAAGAACTATGTGGGACAAGTTAGCAAATGTTAATGAGGAAGTCCTAGCTAATTATCTTAAAAACGAATATCCCCAAACTGTTGCAGTTGTATTGTCGAAGCTGAAACCCAATTTTGCGTCAAGAGTTCTATCTGTTCTTCCAGACAAGTTTGCAACAGAGGTAATAATGCGTCTACTTACAATGGGTACAGTGCAACGAGAAGTAATAGAGGGCGTTGAAAAGACATTGCGTAATGAATTTATGACAAGCGTAGTAGCCGGGAGTGGTCGGCCTGATAGTCATGAGGTAATGGCAGATATCTTTAATAATCTTGATCGAAATACTGAAGAGCGTTTCATGACAGCGTTAGAAGAGCGTAATTCAGAGAGTGCAGAAAAGATTAAAGGTCTAATGTTTACTTTTGAGGATCTTAAAAATATTGATCCTTCAGGCATACAAGTTCTGCTCCGGCAGGTCGATAAAGATCAATTAGCCATAGCCCTAAAAGGAGCATCTGAGGAAATAAAAGGTCTATTCTTCAATAATATGTCTGAACGAGCTGGAAAAATGATGTTAGAGGATATGGACGCCATGGGACCACTAAGGTTGAAAGATGTTACCGAAGCACAAAGTACTATTGTTACCACAGCAAGAACCCTTGCAGATGAAGGTGAAATTGCTATTGCTGGAAGCGGTGGAGAAGATGAATTAATTTTCTGAATTTATAATTATATTTTATTAACGAAGTTACTAGCCAAGAGAGTAAGCACACGATGGCAATTGCTGAGAGATTTATGTTTGATACGGCGTTTGATGAACTCGATGAGTTATCGACAGTTGGCCGCAAAAACGAGCTATCTGATACATTCTCCCAAAGCGGCAACAACACCTCTGCTAATGATATAAAATTAGAAAAAGAGCTCGAAGAAGAAAAACGCATCGAACAAATACGTGAAGAGAATTATCAAAACGGAAAAAAAGATGGTAACTCTGAAGCACTAATGGGAATCGAGGAAAGCGTAAATAAATTATTAATTACAATATCTGATGAAATGAATAATCTAGAAGCAAAACAAGATTTGGTTAATAAAGAAATATCAGATAATCTTATTTTACTTACCCAAACAATCATAAAGAAAATATTTCCAACACTTGCGAAAAATTCGGCTGTTGAGGAAATAATTAAAGTAATTGTCGACCTTCCTAAACTTTACACTGAGGAACCAGAGATTCTAGTCAAGATCAATCCACTTATTATTAATCAATTAAATGATCGCCTCTCTGAAAAGATTTTAGACAATACACGGTTGAAGAAATTAAAATTAGTTGAAGACTCAAGTGTTGAAGAAGGTGATTGCCAAATTGATTGGTCGAACGGTTCTGCAGAAAGAAATCTGGATAAACTTGTGCAAAAAATGGACGATATTATCGCCCAAAATATCAACTCAATCAGTAAACAAAATAATGACGAAGACGGGGAGAAATCACTCACTACCTCTAACGAAACTAATGATAAAATTGAAGATCAAAATGAAGAAATTTTTAATACTAATATAGTAGAATCCAAAACTGAAACTGAAACTATTATTAGGCCAGAATCTGACGATTCGAATAAGTAAAATATTAATAATGTTACTAAAAAAATAATAGTTTAAAATACTTTAAGGTCTAAAAATGAGGAGCATGAAATGGGTGATGAGGATTTAGAATTAGCTGAGCTTGAAGAAAGTACAAATAAGGAGAACGTTGAGGATTATGAAATTGAGATAGACGACATTCCAGACCTGCCAGATGGGGCACGGGATTTGGAGGCCGTTTATGACATTCCGGTCCAAGTTACCGCTGTTTTAGGGAAATCTACAATGGAAGTATCTCGACTTTTACGCTTGGGGCGGGGAGCAGTAATAGAACTTGATCGAAAAGTTGGAGAAGCGATAGACATTTATGTAAATAATCGTCTGGTGGCCAGAGGAGAAGTGGTTGTAATCGAAGACCGACTTGGTATCACAATGACCGAAATTATTAAACAAGCAGTGAATAAGGTAAACTAATGGCTGATTCCGAAACTTTACGCATTTCTCCCGTACGCAAGTCTATTGACCTCGCAACGATCATTGGAATCACCATCGCCTTCTTTCTAGTTGCTTTGGCAATATTTTTAGGCGGTTCACCAGGAACTTTTATAAATCTTCCAGCAATCTTGATTGTTCTTGGTGGAACAGCTGCGATAACAACAGTTTGTTTTTCATTTAAAGAGATGATTGGAGTATTTAAAATTGTCAGTAAAGCATTATTTAGTTCAACACGTAACGCTCCCGAGGCGGCCTTACAAGTAATGCAAATCGCGCAAATGGCGAGGAAAAGCGGGGTTTTATCGCTCCAAAATATTAGTGACCAGATAAATAAAGAACCATTTTTATCAAAAGGTATAACAATGGTGATTGATGGGATCCCAGGAGAGCAAGTTGAAAGAGTCCTCCGTCTGGAAATTATATCTATGATGGACAGGCATCAGAAAAGCGCAGGAATATTGAGACGGGCAGCTGAATTTGCACCAGCCATGGGACTAATAGGCACCTTAGTAGGACTAGTTCAGATGTTAGGCAATTTACAGGATCCAACGACAATTGGCCCAAGTATGGCTGTGGCGCTTCTAACCACTTTTTATGGAGCAATTCTGGCAAATTTAGTCTTTATTCCTCTTGCCTCAAAGCTTGAACGAAATTCAATACTTGAAGAAGTCGTAAGTGAAATATACGTGATGGGTGCAGCATCAATTGGTCAACAGGAGCATCCTCAGCGATTAGAAATGACGTTAAACAGTTTGATGCCGCCCTCTGCTAGAACAGAGATTTTCTAATTAGTTACTTAAATTTGGAGGATAATTATAAATGCGCTTGCTAATTATTGGCGCACTCAGCGGGCAAATAGGCGCTGCAAGTCAAATTGCAGTTTCTAGAGGTGCAAAAGTGTCACACGCAAATGATATTGATACTGCAATACGCGGACTTTGTAATGGACAAGGTGCGGATCTTGTTATGGTGGATACCACCCTTGATATTGCACACTTGGTTTCAAGACTTAAAAATGAGAGAATTTCAATACCAGTTGTGGCTTGTGGCGTGGATGATGATGCTAAGGTAGCAGTTGCAGCTATAAAGGCAGGAGCTCAAGAATATGTTCCACTTCCACCTGATGAAGAATTAATTTCAGCCGTTCTTGAGGCTGTTGTTCAAGAAACAAATCAGATTATTCACGCAGATCCAAAAATGTCAAATATCCTAAAATTAGCTGAGAAAGTCGCTAAGAGTGTGGCTAGTATTTTTGTTATAGGAGAATCGGGTACAGGCAAAGAATTAATCGCCCATTTTATACATAAAAAGAGTAATCGCTCAAATGCGCCGTTCGTCGCAGTTAACTGTGCTGCAATTCCAGAAGCTCTATTAGAATCCGAATTATTTGGTTATGAGAAAGGCGCTTTTACCGGGGCAGTTTCAAGAAGAATTGGTAAATTCGAGGAAGCACATGGCGGAACTCTTTTGCTGGATGAGATAAGCGAAATGGACCTTCGCCTTCAATCAAAATTATTACGCGCTATACAAGAAAAAGAAATTGATAGAATTGGCGGAAAAAAGCCTATAAAAGTTGACACTCGCATCATCGCTACAAGCAATAGAAAAATGGAAGATGAAGTCTCTCAGGGCAATTTTAGAGAAGACCTCTATTTTCGTTTAAATGTTGTAATGGTTGAAATTCCACCCCTCAAGGATCGGCCCGGCGATATAGAGCCCCTGTCTTTGTATTTTATGGAAAAATATAGTGAAGATAATAATATTAAAAAATCATATATTACAAAAGATGGTTGGGCGAATTTGAAGTCTTATGTTTGGCCTGGAAATGTGCGTGAACTTGAAAATACCATTCATAGAGGAGTTCTTTTAGCAACTGATGGAGAAATCAATCCAGATGCACTTCAATTAAAATCAATCTTGCCAACGAATAACAGTCAAGAGCACTTAAAGACAGAGGCTATGGGATTAGTTGGAAAAACGGTGGCAGATGTGGAGCGTTCTCTAATTTTTGATACTCTGGATCACTGTCTTGGCAATAGAACACACGCAGCAAATATTCTTGGTATTTCAATAAGAACATTGCGAAACAAGCTTAAATTATACTCAGAGAATAGTCCTAAAATTGGCTTGCGCGAGGATAAAAATTAAACTGGGGTCGGAATAATGATTAAAGATAAAGATGTGATAAATACGGGGCAGTATGGCTGATAATAAACCGGAAACTTCGCCAAATTCTAATAACGATATTGCGACAGATGTGCACTCAACCCTGCCAGGAGGAGATGTTGTAAGTACGGGTGAAAACTCTCCAGTAAATTCAAACGGCAATATCCCATACCTTAATAAATTATTAGAAATATTTAATAATGGAGTTTCTATGTCTTCAGGACGTGGTGATTTCATTATGGCTTTCGGTGTGATTGGTATTTTAGTAATTCTTATTATACCCATGCCAACGTGGATGTTAGATTTGAGCCTAGCCTTCTCCATAACTTTCTCCGTAATGATCCTTATGACAGTTATTTTCTTGGATAAACCACTAGAATTCACCGCATTTCCAACTGTTTTACTTTTAGCAACTTTGATTCGATTAGCTCTCAATCTAGCTTCTACTCGCTTAATACTCTCTGATGGCCACGAAGGCACGCAAGCTGCTGGAAAAGTCATAGAGGCTTTCGGTGGGTTTGTTATGGCGGGTAACTTTGTAATTGGTATTATAGTTTTTGCAATCTTAGTTATTGTGAATTTTATTGTTATTACAAAAGGTTCGGGTCGTATTGCTGAAGTGGCTGCGCGTTTTACTCTCGACGCAATGCCAGGTAAGCAGATGGCAATAGATGCAGATTTATCCTCTGGGTTAATAAATGAAGATGAAGCTCGACAAAGACGTTCTGACCTCGAACAGGAAAGTTCATTTTTCGGAGCGATGGACGGTGCGGCAAAGTTTGTTAGGGGTGATGCAATGGCAGGCATCATAATCACTTTTATCAATATTATTGGGGGCATAATAATTGGAGTTGCGCAGAATGATTTAACTTTTATTGATGCTGCAGACTCATATACCCGTCTGACCGTAGGAGATGGTCTGGTTTCACAAATACCTGCGCTAATTGTCTCAACAGCTGCTGGAATGCTAGTGACCAAAGGTGGGGTTACGGGATCAATGGACAAGGCTGTCTTCGGCCAACTAAGTGCAAAACCAAAATCAATCGCAATGGTCTCATTTTTACTTTTTGCATTTGTTGCCGTTCCAGGTATTCCAGCCCTTCCTTTTCTCATACTCGCCTCTATAACTGGAAGTTTAGCCTTTATCTTGTCAAGAAAAGAAAAACGACATAGTGCTCGTGAAAAAGAATTAGTGCAGGCCGAGCAGGCAGATAATGCTGCAGTGGTTGAAGAACCCATATCTCAAATTCTAAAAATTGATTTTTTACGTCTAGAACTTGGTTATGGATTATTATCTATGATAAACGAGGGTCAGGAAGGACAGAGGTTAACCGATCAAATTAAAGCTCTTCGCAGACAAATGGCAATGGAAATGGGATTTGTGATGCCTGCAGTTCGTATTCAGGATAACATGCAACTACCAGCAAATAACTATATCGTGCGCGTCAAGGAAATAGATGCTGGTAACGGCGATTTAAGGCTTAATATGTTGCTAGTTATGGACCCCAGGGGAGAAGATATTACATTAACGGGTGAAAAGACAACTGAGCCAACTTTTGGACTCCCCGCAATGTGGATTGATGAGACAAATAGGGAAGAAGCTCTATTTAGAGGTTATACTGTGGTAGACACACCAACGGTGATAACAACCCATCTTACTGAAATAATTAAAGATAATATGTCAGATCTGTTATCATATGCAGAGACACAGAAACTCCTTGATGATCTTGACAAAGACCATCAAAAATTGATTGCTGACATAGTGCCCACGCAAATTTCTGTTGGTGGCATCCAAAGAACGCTTCAAAACCTGCTACAAGAACGAATATCTATTCGTGATTTACCAACAATACTAGAGGGTATTTCTGAAGCTTGCTCTCAAAGTCGAAATATAGGTTTAATCACCGAACATGTGAGAAGTAGACTGGCGAGACAAATTAGTGATAGCAATACAAACGAGGATGGAATAATATTGATGGTCGTATTATCGCCAGAATGGGAGCAAACCATTATTGAGTCTCTAGTTGGTTCAGGTGAAGAAAAACAGTTGTCATTAGCACCTAGTCGCTTACAAGAATTTATTTCTGCAATACGACAAACATTTGAGCGACACGCAATGATGGGGGAAATGCCTATTCTATTAACCAGCCCCCCTATTCGACCTTTTGTAAGATCTATTGTTGAACGATTTCGACCCTCTACAGTAATAATGTCTCAAAACGAGATTCATTCAAAAGCAAAAATTAAAACAGTCGGCCAAGTATGATTTAGTTTTTTCAATATATATCTAAAAATTCAAATATTATTTTTATAGAAAGTATTAGAGATTAATGGCAACCGTTCCAAAACCTAACAATAATAATACATTACAGGATAAAGTAGAATCAAAGAATAATAATTCTAAAAAGGAAGTTATAAGACCCCATCAAAAGATCGCTATTGCGTCGGGAAAAGGTGGTGTCGGGAAAACTTGGCTATCAATTACACTTTGTCACGCTTTGGCAAATAAAGGTAAGAAGGTTTTACTATTTGATGGAGACCTTGGCTTAGCTAATGTAGACATTCAATTAGGTTTAATGCCTAAACACGATCTCGGGGGAGTGCTAGCTGGAAGACTCCCGCTAAATCAAGCAACTACTGCGTATTCAGATGGTGGATTTGACATAATAGCTGGGCGATCTGGTTCCGGAAACCTTGCGGATATAGCTACAAGTAGGCTGCGCTCGCTAAGCGAAGATATAACTTTGTTATCAGCCTCATATGATCAAGTAGTTTTTGATTTAGGCGCTGGAGTAGAGCGAACAGTTAGAAGTCTAGCAAATCAAGTTGATGTTGTTTTTGTTGTAACTACGGATGAGCCTACAGCGCTAACAGATGCCTACGCATTCATAAAGTTGACCCACATAGAACGACCTAATCTTGAGTTAAAGGTCATCGTAAATATGGCGAATTCAACAAAGGAAGGTGAGAGAACATATAATACAATACTCAAAGCTTGTGAAGGATTTCTCAAATTCTCCCCAGCACTTGCTGGTGTGGTGCGTCGTGATACAAAAGTTAGAGAGACAATTAGAAATCAAACATCAATATTAGTAAGATTCCCAAATACCGAGGCTGCAAACGATGTTCGAATAATTGTGGATAAGTTAATTGGATAGAGCATGAAAACTTTTCCTGTTGAACAACTCACTGTCACTAATAATTTAAATACACAGGTCACAGCTAATAATGGTGAACTTCAGAAACTATTTGGTCAACTTCCCGTTGGGGCAATAGTAAATGGTGAGATAGGTCAGCAAGGTAACAATACAAATATTATAAATACTATCTTTGGCAAGTTTACACTCCACCCTGATTTATTATTACCCAAGAATAGTCAAATTAACTTGCAAATCATAGAGAATCGTCCTCAAATTCAACTTGGTATCCGTTCAATAAATAACATTCAATTAGATATAAGGGAGAAAGCCCTACCCATAGACAATCAAATTGCATCTATTGTTAAACGAGGGACCAACAATCACCTACATAATTCTCCAAATTCACTTTCAGCTAAAAGACTCTCAGAAACCCCTATTTCTTTTAAAATTGGCACAATTATAAATACTGTTATATTAGCCCAAACAAGAGCATCAAAAGATACGTTAGAGCTAAACCCCTCCACTCCAATTCCGCTAAAAAACCAAAATGGGCCAGTCCAAGAAAAAAAGGGGAAAAGTTTTATTTCAACACAGTTCGCTAGATTAATTGAAAAACGACATATATCTCTTTTTGATACAAACAAAAATACTGCTCCGCGGAATCAACTGGATAACAATACTGGCTCTAAAAATCAAATTAAGCCAACCACTCTAAAAATTCCAATTCCTATGAAAGCGGGCACTCAGATAGGCTTTAAAATTATTTCAACGGATAATAATAGATTAAGCTCACGAGCAACTCTAAATATAACGCGCGGTCTCATTAGCGCTCAAGTTGCGGCAACAACACCTTCTGGTCAACCAATTCTATATACACCACTTGGCGTAATGATCACGGATGAAAAACTTTCATTGCTAGCAGGGCAAAAAATTAAATTACAAATTATTCCAAATAAAATTCGTATACCAACGGATATCACGCCAGAACTTAGAGTTTCCGACTATTTTAACTTCCGGGAATGGACCAACTTGGAAAAAATGATTGAGGAGATTAGAACAACACAGCACTCTATAAACATGGAGTCAATTATTTCAAAGATACCAAAACCTGATAACAAGATGACGGCTAAAATGTTATTTTTTCTACAGGCTCTCAAAGGTGCTAGCATAAAGAATTGGCTAGGCATAGATAATTCAATATTTTTGGAGAAGACGAATCCGGATTTATTTAAACAGTTGGACGAGGACTTTCTAATACTCAGCCGGAATCTGATAGAACCCGGGACCAATGAGTGGCGCACCACAATAATACCTATTATGAATGGATTAGGATTAGATCACTTTCAATTTCATACTCAAGATCAATCATTCCATAAAGAAAACCATGCTGACAAGAAAGGAGCTCGATTTATAATAGACTTGGAACTAAGTCACTTAGGTCGAATCCAGATTGATGGATTAACTAGAAAGAAGAATAAAAATTTTGATCTTATAATAAGAAGTGAGAGAGATTTAGGTGACCAAATAAAGAAAAAAATTAATACTATTTATTTGAATTTTACAAAAATTATGACATTTTCTGGCCAAATATCATTTCAAGTAAGTAAAAAATTCGCTGAAATTAACCTACCTCATTTAAGAGATAATAATTTTAAAGGAATTACAATATGATATAGAATTAATGTTTCAATTGTCATGCGGGCCTTATAAATTATAGAATTTAACGGCGACGGTGAATTTCCTGTCCTATCTCATCTAAAAATACTTGTTCAAGCTTCAACTCATCTTTAATAACTTGTTTTTCATGGTTGTTTTGTGTAATTTCAAAAACCTTTTTTTCCTTAAACAAAAGTATAATCTCTTGTTGAGTATTTTTTATACTAACTTCTAATTCTTCGATTTTTACTTCTATTTCCTTAATCTTTTGATATGTCGATGCAACATAACTCCCATAAAACATTGCAACCATATTAGGTGTGTTAGATAGATTATCTTGTTCAGCTTTAATATTGGCTTTAAAATCTTGGCGTTGTTTGTCACAAATAGAGGCTTGATTTAGAAAATCGCCTAATACTTTCCGTTTTTCATCAATTAGGCTTTGATGAAAACGGATGATCTTTTTTAAACCCTTCGCCATTTTTTTATTATCCTGAGGGCTTAGGAAGCTCATTTATATTCTTAGATAAAGCCTCCGGTTCGTATACGAGATCTAAAATACTTGCTAAATTGGAATAACAATCATCTAAACTTGTATATTCGTTCTTTCTTTGACTGATAAAACCTTCAATTGATTCATAATAATGTATCGCTTCATCGACTTTTGGATCAGATCCCTCGCGATAGGCACCCAGACGAATTAATTCTGCCATATCCTCATATATTGATACTAGTTTCTTTGCGCGTTCAATAATCTTATTTTGTTCATTTGAATTACAATCTGGCAGTGTTCGAGAAACACTTTTAAGAATATTTACGGCTGGATAACGCCCCCGCTCAGCTATAGCCCTGTCTAATATTACATGACCATCAATAATTCCTCGTACAGAGTCTGAAATAGGTTCATTGTAATCATCTCCCTCTACCAATACTGAAAATATACCAGTGATAGTACCTTGATCCAAAACACCGGGACCCGCCCGTTCTAACAAACGCGGAAGTTCAGCAAAAACAGTCGGTGTATACCCGCGGGTTGCGGGTGGTTCTCCCATAGATAGACTTATTTCACGTTGAGCCATAGCAAATCTTGTTACTGAGTCCATCAAACAAAGTACATCATTATTCTGATCTCGAAAATATTCAGCAACAGCCATTGTAAGATAGGCCGCTTGTCTTCTAACTAAGGGTGGCTCATCAGATGTCGCGACCACAACAACACTTCGTTCCATTCCTCTCTCCCCCAGATCATCTTCAATAAATTCTCGAGCTTCCCTGCCACGCTCTCCAATAAGTCCAATTAAATTAACATCAGCTGTTGTGTGCCGCGCCATCATGGATAGTAGTGTTGATTTACCAACGCCTGATCCAGCAAAAATGCCCATCCTTTGGCCTTTACAAAGTGATAAAAACGAATTCATTACTCTTACACCAAGGTCTATTTTATCACCTAAGCGTTGTCTCTTATGCGCCTCAGGCGGATTATTCTGGATTAAGCAAGGTTTTGAACCTTTAAGGAGAGGACCTTTGTCGTCAATAGGTTCTCCGAAAGCGTTTATCACACGACCAAGCCAAGACACATGGGGATAGATAACTGGTTCATGTGGGTCAATTAGAACCTTGCACCCCAAACTTATGCCTTCAAGCGCACCATAAGGCATTACAAGTGCCTTATTATTTTTAAAACCAATAACCTGACACATGAGATTTTTTGTTTTTTTGGTTATAATCCAACAACGATCACCAATCGAGAGAAGACCATCAATACCATCAACTTCGATTAGCATTCCTAAAACTGAACTGACAGTTCCGAATTGATCGAAATCTGGTAAACGATTAATTTCGTCAACAATGCTCTTTATTGATACAGACACCCGATAAATTCCTCAGACAGTAATATGTCGAAAATTAATTAGATATTACAATAACAATTAATTATTAATAATAGCTGTATATTGGATCATAGTTGGTTACTTTTGATTTCGGAATTTTCGATTAAATTTAAATAACCACACTTGAATAACTTTCATAGGAGTTATATTATACATTAAAGAAAAATAAACATCTATTTGGATGGTGGATTATTATGCGAGTACTCTTGGTAGAAGATGATGCTACAACATCAAAAAGTATAGAACTAATGCTAACCTCAGCGGGAATGGTTCTTGATACAACCGACTTGGGCGAAGATGGGTTAGAGATTGGAAAGCTCTACGACTATGATATAATTATTTTAGATTTAATGCTTCCAGACATGGATGGTTACGATGTTTTAAAGGGGCTCCGAGCATCTAAAGTAGAAACGCCGGTTTTAATACTTTCAGGCCTCACGGAGTCTGAAAATAAGGTTAAAGGATTTGGAACTGGTGCAGATGACTATTTAACAAAGCCATTTAATAAAGACGAATTAATTGCCAGGATACATGCAATTGTTAGACGTTCAAAGGGACACGCGGAATCCATTATAAGAACAGGTAAAATGGCAGTTAATCTTGATGGCCGGACGGTTGACGTAAATAATAAGTCGGTTCATTTGACCGGGAAAGAATACGGCATTCTTGAGTTATTATCCTTGAGGAAAGGTACCACTCTAACAAAAGAAATGTTTCTTAATCATTTGTATAATGGAATGGATGAGCCCGAGCTCAAAATTATTGACGTATTTGTCTGCAAGCTGCGGAAAAAGTTAGCGGGAGCAGCTAATGGGGAAGTTTATATACATACTGTATGGGGACGGGGCTATGTTCTTAGAGATCCGGATGGGGAAGATAATCAGGCCGCCTAGAAAACATACTTTAAAAATCGAATTTGCCCCGCATCGGCATGATCAAGCCTAGAATAACATATATTTCAAGCGGTATAAAAATTACTCTAATATATTATTAAATATGAATCATCAATTTGATTTAACTATGTAACACCTAAAATAATGGTTGATGGAAGGCGGTTTTCAAAGAAAGGAACTTTACATGAAATATCAGCCAATGTCATACAGTAGAAAAACACTATGTTTCTTACAGTAACTTCCTGAATTTTCATTCCATTTTGAAGATCTTTTAAAACATCATCTTTGATAATTAATTTATCACTCTCAAGTTTTATAATAAAATTTGGATCTGGAGTCGTATGAGTTAAGTTTATTTCTGCCCTACCACCCCTTGGTACAAACTCAGAAATTAATAGCACATAATTCATCAAAAGCTTTCCAACGCCCTCAAATACCATAGATTCTGCATGATTTTCAATACCTACCCATGCAATCTCTAAACTCTTCTCACGAGATAGTGCCTCTATTTGGTCTTTAACAATATTAAATTTCATCAGTTCATTATCTCTAACTCGACCAAAAGCCAATCGATAATATCCCAAGCGGACCGCGGCAAGTTTCGCACTATCAGCTATTATTTGATGCCCATCATCAAAGTCATCAGAATTACTCTCTTTCAAAAATTCTAATCCATTATTTATAGCGCCTACCGGACTAATCAAATCATGACACAACTTAGAGCATAATAATCCCGCTATTTTAAATTCAGATTCTTTTATCATTCATCGCTCTCTAATGCTTATTATATACAAATCACAATTTTCTGTTTCACATTATACCGGTCTTAGAAGATTTTATTACCAATCATAAATAGGCTTACCACCGAGTTAACTTAAATAAATTTAACAATTAAAATATCATACCATACCCAGAAGAATAGTGTTATAACGAGCCTCATTTTCCATTATTAAGTTAATTTAAAAAATAAATTTAATAGTTTTTACTCCAAACTAGACTAACAATTATCAATCGTATTATAGAACCTTTTAACATATTAAGAATTAGGTCATTAACCAGTTAAATCAATATAATAAAAAAAGTTGAAGAAACAATCATGATAACAAGCGAGTTCATTTTAAATAATTTAATATCTGGAATTAAAAATACTAAAGTGACATACGTTGGTATCGGATTTAACTTTATTTTGCTCGAAAGCCCTAAAGGTTGTGGTTTAGCTCAAACACCTAGTCGAAATACAGCTGGATGTTCAGAAGTTCGACAAACGGGAAATCTTAAAGGAATATCCTTGAAAGAACTCGCTACTTGGGTTACGTCAGACAACCCTATAGAGATCGCTATTGGGATAGCTGCCATAAATGCTTCATATAATAGATATGATTTAGAAAGTAAGAATGAAAATGGATTATCTACTTTGAGAAAGTTAAAAGGACCTGTAACTACCATTGGTAGATTTCCGGGACTTTCAAAATATATTTCTAATGCACGCATAATCGAGAAAGAACCAAGAACTGGTGAGTATGGCATCGAAGATACCAATAAACTAATCTCAGATAGTGAGGGAGTCGTCATCACATCATCAACGCTAATAAATAAAACAATCGGTCCTATATTAGAGTCGGCGAAAGATAAATTTGTATGCTTAATAGGACCAAGCACACCACTAGCTCCATCTTTATTTAAGCTTGGTATAAATGTTTTAGCCGGAACTTTAGTCACTGACTTAGAACGTATGAAAACTCATATTTTAGAAGGTGGGGCTGTTAAATCAATGAAAAATTACAGCACATTTAAAACACTAATCCCTGAATAGTTTAGAAATCTTTTCAGCCTGCACTAAATCTTCTAAATGATTAATGTTAAAAAATGGATCAAATGGTTCAATTGGAAATTCTACAATTGATAAATTCTGGCTTTCTGTCCACGTATCAATTTTTCGAATATTTTTTTGAGTTATCGCTATCCTGAGAGGTTTAGATAATTGAGTCTGCCATAGAGCACAAACAGGGTGGGTGCGGCCACCAGAAGCTGCACAAACAATATTAGCATCATCATTTATGGCTGTATTGTGCATTTTGTCTACACAATCCAAAGGAATAAATGGCGCATCAGCAGCAAAAGTAACTACCCATTTATATTCTGGAAGGTATTCTGATGCCCACTCCATTCCTGTCAGAATACCTGCCAAAGGTCCTGCATATCCAGGAATAGTATCTTGGATTATATCATAAGGGTACTCACTAAATTTTTTTCTCTCGCTATTTGAGTTGATAATTAACATATCTACTTGGGTTGAAATTCGTTCTATCACTCGGCTTAAAAGTGTCTCACCATTTAGTTTCTGAAAAAACTTATCACTCTCACCAAACCTCCTTGATTTGCCTCCAGCTAGTATTACACCAAGAATGCCCTCCCGATTGCAATTAGTCATAAATAATCCTTTGTTCTCCTGAGAGCACAATAAAACGTTCTCCTTTTGCTCGTCCAATAAGTGTAAGTTCAGCCTCTCGGGCTAAATCAACTCCCCAAGCTGTAAAACCCGAGCGAGAAACTAAAATTGGTATCCCCATTTGGACTGTTTTTATTACCATTTCGCTCGTTAAGCGGCCTGTTGTGTAAAATATTTTATTAGTTCCTGTAATACCGTGTAAGTACATATACCCAGCAATTTTATCTACAGCATTGTGACGACCTACATCCTCCATATATAAAACTGGCTTGGGCCCATCACATAAAACGCAACCATGAATCGCTCCAGCTTCTAAATACAAACTCGGTGCCATATTAATTTTTTTTATCAATGTATAAAGTTCCGATGTTTTAAGGGTCAAATGGCGAGAAAGCTGTACCTTATCGAATTTTTCCATTAAATCACCAAAAACGGTGCCCTGAGCACAGCCAGAAGTGAGGGTCTTTTTCTGCAATTTTGCCTCAAAATTTGTGTTCGAGTCAGTTCTAACGACAACCGTCTCTATTTCCTCGTCGTAATCAATCGAAGAAATCTTATCATCAGGTAATATCATGTTCTGATTCACCAAATATCCAATTGCCAAATATTTGGGATGATCACAAATAGACATCATTGTAACAATTTCTTGACTATTTAGAAAAAGTGTTAGCGGCCTCTCAACAGTCACGGACATCGAGATTTTCTCGCGATTTTGATTCTTACCAGTTACTTTTTGAGTAAGGCGACTATCATTAGGGTTTGGCTTAATTAAAAACTCAATTAGATCGGACACGGTATTTCTCCAACACCTATTTAAATAAAACTTTCACGTTAAATGTTTTGTAACTATTTCTAAATTAAATTGAAGAATAACGCCAACATGGATTAAATTAATGACAATACCCAATTGTATAAAAAATTCGCGCGAACAATTAAAATTTTTAAAAAGTTTAGTTGAAGAGGCTGAGTGTTGCCAGAATCCCGATCATATGGCGAACCTTTATAGAATGGCTAATAACGCGACAACAACCCTGTCAAAGTCGCTAGAAACCCATCTAAAAGATCAACGAAATAAAATAATTAATAAATCAAAAACAGCAGCTTAGATCAAATTAAATTATTGATAAATAAGTAAATTTATTTTATTGGATGACAAACCTCCATTACAGGACTACCCTGCATCTTAGATTATATTTGATCTATGATTAAATTGAGTAATAGAAGGTTATTTATAAATGTCTGATTTAATAGATCCATTTGGTAGAAGAGTATCTTATTTAAGAGTGTCCGTTACCGATAGATGTAATTATAGATGTCAATATTGCATGTCTGAAAACATGACTTTTTTACCTAAGGCCAACCTTTTAACTTTGGAGGAATTAGATCGTATTTGTAGCGCATTTATCAAAAGAGGCGTTGACAAAATTAGACTCACTGGTGGTGAACCCCTCGTTCGCAGAAACGTAATGAGTTTAATACAGAGCCTTGGAAATCGCGTAAAAAGTGGTGACCTTAAAGAAATAACTCTAACAACCAATGGCAGTCAGCTTGCAAAATACGCGTTTGATTTAGCTAGATTTGGCGTAAAGCGTATTAATGTATCCCTGGATTCTTTGGATCCAAATAAATTTAGAACAGTGACAAGATGGGGTAAGCTTGAGGATGTTCTGCATGGTCTAAGTGTTGCTAAAGATGCAGGTTTAGAAATAAAAATTAACGCTGTCGCTCTTAAAAATTTTAATGATAACGAAGTCAATGAGATGATTACTTGGTGTGGCGACGAAAAATTCGACTTAACGTTCATTGAAACAATGCCAATGGGTGAAATAGATGATGACCGAACCAACCAATATCTACCCCTATCAGACTTAAAAAAAGATATCATTAAGAATTGGACTTTAACTAAAACAGATCACAAAACCGGTGGGCCTGCCACATACTTTGACATAGAGGAAACAGGTAAACGAATTGGTTTTATTACGCCATTGACCCATAATTTTTGTGAGAGTTGCAATAGAGTTAGACTAACTTGCACGGGGCGCCTTTACATGTGTTTAGGTCAGGATGATGAAAAAGACTTATTAACACCTTTGAGAAAAAGTGAGGGCGACGATTTGCTAATGGATGCTATTGACGAAGCAATAGGTAGAAAACCTAAGGGACACGATTTCATTATTGATAGGCCCGGCAATGCTCCGGCTGTCAATCGCCATATGAGTGTAACGGGCGGCTGACTATTAAATAACAGTAAATCATTCAACTTTAGAAAAAGAATTATTAAAGAAAATTGTCTCGACATCAAAATGAAAAATTATGAATTTTAAATCGATCGCAGTATTAGCGGATACTCATTCGCCCGCGCAGAAGGCCCTGAAGACTCTAAAAGCCAATTACGACTTTGTAGAGCCGCTTAAGGCAGACATAATAGTCGCACTTGGTGGCGATGGCTTTATGTTAAACACAGCACATGAGTTTATGGAGCATGGGATACCAATTTTCGGTATGAACCTTGGCTCTGTTGGTTTTTTAATGAATGAATATAATGCCGAGAACCTCCAAGAGCGCTTAATTAAATGCAAACCGATTAGATTAAATACATTGAATATGAAAGCTGAAACATTAGACGGCGAGAACCATTCAGCGCTCGCAATAAATGAGGTTTCGTTGCTCAGGGAATTACGTTTGGCGGCCAAAATACGTATTTTTATTGATGGTATCGAGAGAATGAACAAACTTATATGTGATGGCGTTCTAATCTCTACATCTGCGGGTAGCACTGCCTATAATTTATCGGCTAATGGGCCAATTATTCCTCTCGGCACTGGGCTATTGGCTCTTACACCAATTAGTGCTTTTCGTCCTCGCCGATGGAAAGGGGCTCTTTTACCCTCGAATACTGTAATTAAATTTGAAGTTTTAGACGCCAAACTTCGACCTGTCAGCGCAGTTGCCGATTTTACTGAGATACGTAATATTAAGACAGTAGAAATTAAGAGGGAGAAAAAAATTTTTCCCACTTTGCTGTTCGATCCCGAGCATAATTTGGAGGAACGAATATTAAAAGAGCAATTTCTACCACAATAAACTGTTTCCTGTAAAAAAAATAAACTTACTTCTGGTATGAGAGGCTATTCCTTGTTTAATCTACGAGAAAAATACTTGGAGGTTTTATCAAGACGCAATCAGCTATTTTTAACATTATCAATAGGGCTCATAGGCTCACTCCTATTTTCAGCTTTAAGCCTTCCACTACCATGGTTACTTGGAGCGTTATTTACCTCAACTATTTCAACACTCTCAGGACTTAAATTGTGGGTTCCAACGTGGTTGAGAGCAAATAGCCTTCTTGTTCTCGGGGCTTTATTTGGAACCTCTGTCTCACCAGATTTCATAGATAATGCTTCCCAATGGATTGGGAGTATTCTTGGTGTAATTTTATATGTTGTATTAGTTATACCTCCGCTCATTTACTATTATATTAAATTAGCACACTTAGATTTCAAAACAGCTTACTTTTCATCTGCTCCCGGGGGATTAATTCCAATGGCTATCTTGGGAGAAGAAATGGGTGCTGATGTAAGAACAATTACGCTCATTCAAAGTTCAAGAATAATTTTAACAGTCGCTATTATTCCATTTGCATTTGTAATTTTTGGGGGATACGAGCCAACAGGAAAAATAGGGACTGGTGGCTCTTTCGCGACCCTTAACTTTGTGGATGGCATTTGTCTTCTTTTTGTTGCAATAGCTGGTTACATTATTGCAAGACCCCTAAAAATTCCATCGCCCTCGCTAATGGGTCCATTGGCCGCCGTGACCCTTCTATCAATAATGGGAGAATTAAATAACGCTGAAGTGCCAGACTTGTTGGTTGCAATTGCCCAATGTATAATAGGTGCCTCTATCGGAGCTATGTTTAACGGAGTACAACCCCGGGTTGTTGCCAAAACACTATTTCATGGATCGGTAACATCAATAATTATAATAGTCTTTGGATGCTTTTGTGCCTATTTGACACACTCTATATTAGGATTACCTCTAAACGCACTTATTCTAGGATTTGCACCAGGTGGGTTTCCAGAGATGGTTCTTGTTGGTTTTGCTCTAGGCGTTGATATTGCTTTTCTGGTTGCTCATCAATTATCACGGTACCTTTTTGTAACTATTTTTATTCCAATATCAATTAAAGCTATGAAAAAATAGTTTTATTTAGTCGACTCTATCCCGATAGCCTCTGTTATATTCTTAAAGCCGTCATCTTTAATTAATTGCGATAACTCATTACAAATATTCGCTACAACACTGGGCCCATTATAAATAAAGGCCGAGTATATCTGTATTAACGATGCACCAGCTTTTATTTTAGAATATGCCTGTTCCCCATTAGAAATGCCTCCTACTCCGATTAGAGGAATCTTACCCTGTGTTAAACAAAAAATTTCTTTTAACAATTTAGTTGATTCTAGAAATAGCGGTTCTCCGCTCAAACCACCAATTTCAGTCTTATTCTTTGACGTGAGTTTGCCTGAACGTTTTATCGTAGTATTACTAACAATAATTCCATCTATACCTGTATCTAAGGCAACATCTGAAATCTGCTTTTTATCTAAATCTGAGAGATCCGGTGCAATTTTTATTAATAACGGTGTAAACACTTTGCTTTTATCTCTTACATCAATTACAGCTAGAATCAGACGTTTCAGCTCTTTTTCAGATTGCATATCTCTGAGCCCAGGCGTATTTGGTGAAGAGACATTCACCACCATATAATCCGCGTTTTCCAAAAGCTCATTAGCGCCTCTTACAAAATCTGATATACGGTTTTTTGTATCTTTATTTGTCCCAATATTAACACCTAACACCCCGGCCTTATTTGCTTTATTGGACCAATTACTAATTTTTTTTGCATACGCCACAATACCACGATTGTTAAAACCTAATCGATTTATGATCCCGAGATCCTGCTCAAGCCGAAAGATCCTTGGTTTATTGTTCCCAAATTGTGGCTTAGGTGTGACAGTCCCAGTTTCGACAAATCCAAATCCAAGATCAAATAACTTCTCAAAAACTTCCGCATTTTTATCGAAGCCAGCGGCCATACCCAATGGCCTTGGAAAGTCCAAACCCCAGACTTTCGATGAGATGCAAGGGTCAATTGGCTTACTATTGACAGGAAACAGACCTAGTTTGAGTGCAACCATACCTAAAGAATGTACTAGCTCAGCATCTAAGCTAAATAACAGAGGCCTCATTATAGAAATATAAAATGACAATTTTGATCTAATTTCCAGTTAACATTGAATAAGGTTATAAAATTTGTAATTATTAAGTGTATAATATATCAAACGGCAAGCGCCTTTATTTTCATATCCACACAAATTCAAACTTAATTCATCCTCAACCGGCTGTAAATCCTCCATCAATATACATGACCTGTCCCGTACAGAAATCTGAAGCCGGGGACAACAAATATAATGCCATTCCAATCAAATCATCTACCTCTCCGAGACGCCCCAAAGGTATACGGGATAATGATCGAGCTTTTGTAGCTTGTCCTAATTCATCATCACCATACATCCAGGCGGTTAAATTTGATCTAAAAACAGTGGGGGCTATTGCGTTAACTGTCGTGCCATATTTAGCCCATTCAGTTGCTAGAACTCGCGTCATTGCATCTGTCGCACCTTTAGAAGCACAGTACCCTGTATATCCAGAAATATTACCATGCCGTCCTCGCACTGAAGACATCAACAAAGTTTTACCCTTGACTTCATTCTTGATCCAATAACCACCGACAGCTTTAGCCATAAACCAAGCACCGCGAACATTTGCATCCATAACATCTTGCCAATCTTCGTAATCCATTTCATGAATAAAACCAGCCTTATTATAACCAGAACCGATTGCTAACATTTTTATTGAGCCGAAGGCATCTAATGCAGCATCACGCATAGCCTCTGCATCTTCTTGACTATCAGGCCTTCTCACAAGGTATTCAGCTTTTCCACCAACATCGATGCAATCTCGTTGAACTGATTTAAGCTCATCTTCATTACCAGAGGCCAATAATACATTAGCCCCCTGCGCAGCCAATGTTATTGCAATACCTCTGCCGAATGCTCCAGAAGCGCCTGTAACAATTGCTGTTTGACCTGATACGTCAAACATCGTAGTAGGATTTTTCATCCAATTTGTGACATCACCAATCTCGTTATTCGACATAGTTTATTCCTTATCTATTTTGTCCAGATTCAAATCTAAATTCTTGACTAGGGTCTATTGCCGCAAGAATTCTAATACCGCAACCATCCCCTCCTTTCCAGCGCCATGGCATACACATAAAGGTACAACGCTTTCCTGTGACTTCATCCAAATCGCCTCCTACATTCTCAATACCAGGAATACCGCCCCCGATCATTAATGTTTTATGCCCCGACTCCCAATCTGGGAAATCATCTTTAGGGTCCCGCCCAAACTCCTTTTTATATTCTTCAATGAGATGAGGATGCGTTGGTCCTAGACCATGATCAACAAGCTTTGTTGCCATAGGGTGATCATTTGATTGAACATCATAGCCAACCAACTTAACTTTCTTATCTACTAACCACTGTGCTCCTTCCGTATAAATACCTGGCGAATAAGCATAATATTCGTCAGAGTCACTCATCTTCGAATGCATCCCGGTATTTATCATAACGATATCACCTTCTTTTATTTTAGGTTGGGCATCCTCAAGATCTTCAGCTGTTATTACCTCCCACCTTCCTTTTGGAATTGAGATAGCGACCCCGGTCCCAAAAAAACGCCATAGGGCATAATCCATAATATCCGGTGTATTTTCTGTTACGTGAATTGGCGCATCCATATGGGTACCGCGGTGCATTATACCTTCAAACTCTGTTTGATATATTCCATCCTTGGCATGGAATTTTTTTACATGAACATTGATGCCGGGAGTTGAAGGCCATTCAGGCATATGGTGCCCCCAGAATTGGCTAAGATTATATAATTGAACGCCATCTTTTGTAATAGTCTTATTCATCTTATTATTCTCCTTCACCACTATCGATCCTGCAATCTCCGCTAGGATCAATCATTGCAACAAAGCGGACTGGGCAGGCATCTCCATGCTGCCAACGCCAGGGAGTTGCGACCATTGTTACACGTTTCCCCAATAAATCATCAACGTCACCGCCAACCTGCTCAATTGTTGGAATATTTGCTCCTAACAGGGCCTTATGTGCTATGTTCCAATCTGGGTAATCAACCTTTGCATCCCGGCCAGTAACTTCAGCATATTTTCCGATAACTCGGTTCATAAGAGGACCTCCTCGATGCGGCCCGAGCGATGTAGCGAGGGGATGATCGATTTGAGGAGTATCCATACCTACTAACTTTATATCTTTCGCGACAAGCCAATTAGCTGCGCCCGATGATAGACCAGGAGACTCTCCCCAATATTCTAAACTATCTGAATATTTATGATGCCAGCCTGTAACTATTACTACAAAATCACCTTGTCTAATTTTTATTTCTGACTTTTCAAGATCTTCCTCAGTAACCAACTCCCAACGTTTTTTTGGTATTGATAAAATCACACCATTCCCAAATAAACTATCTAAGGGAATGTCTGCTGCTCCTACGCCTCCTTGAATCATATGAATCGGCGCATTCATATGTGTGCCAGAATGCATTACCATGGTGATACGATGTGTCATGACACCGTGTTGGCCATGTTTGACTGAGCGATACATTTTCACGTCATCGTCACCAGGCATGGACGGAACACCATGGCCCCAAACATGACTTAGTTCATATAGTTGCAACCCCGATTTTGGATCAACGACGTGGGCCATCTTGCAGTACTCCCCATAGTTAGACTGTTTAATTTACTTTGATTTGATTATAATAACTAATACTGCGGCAGGTTTCACTTTACGTCAAATACAAGATTGAACCAACGCCATAATCTTTAGTTATATTAGCTAGACAATTTTTTAAAAAACCGCTAGGAAATACTTGGATATATATGCAAATTAGGAATGTCTATTGAGGGATAAAGTTGTCATATTCTATTGATCATAGGTTAATCAGACAATTTATAGCTGCCGTCGAACATGGCAATATAACCTCAGCTAGCATAGCTTTGAATATCAGTCAGCCCGCATTGACCAAAAGTATTAGAAAACTAGAAAGTTCACTTGGCATACAATTGCTTGAGAGACATTCACGAGGTGTTGTCCCTACTGCATACGGCGAAATCTTATTAAGAAGAGGAAAATTGGTAGAATTAGAATTTGAATATGCTGTTGCCGAAATAGAGGCAATGAAAGGGGGCAATAAAGGTGCCATTCGTATAGGAGCTAGTCCAGTATTTGCAACACTTTTCATTCCACGGGTCTCTGCGACACTTATTAAATCAAACAGAGGTCTTAAAATTGATCTTTTGAACGGTGTATTAGATACTCTCTTACCAAACCTTTTGCAGGGTGATTTAGATATTATCTGCACTTCACTGGACTTTCCAGATCATCCAGAAATAGTCAAAGAACACCTGATAGACCTTGAGCATACCATTTTTGCTAGAACTAACCATCCATTAGCAAACCAGACAATTATCTCTGCAAAGGATTTAATGTCTTATGATTGGATTATGCTCGCTCAGGATCAAATAGCGATCAGCAGATTAGGATCTTACTTCTCATCAAACGGCATAAGTCCTCCGAGAATAATAATGGAGACTAATTCTTTTGATACTGCATTCTCTATGGTCAAAGAAGGAAATTTCTTAACAAGTGCGGCGTCATCAATGTCAGAAATAGCTAAAATATCGGGCTTAATACCTCTTCATATACAGGGCACACTATGGAAATTTCCAGCCGGCGTCTCTTTCAGGCGTTCCACTTCAACTCCAAAATTAGTCAGTACATTTGTTAAGACTCTGAAAAAA
>Ga0209425_10000741_pt1 | contig 38869 bp, 36 predicted proteins | sample COG_05_FD_184749 | JGI IMG/M metagenome (GOLD analysis project Ga0209425, IMG submission 184749) | Pelagic Microbial community sample from North Sea - COGITO 998_met_05 (SPAdes) (version 2) | ecosystem: Environmental > Aquatic > Marine > Neritic zone/Coastal water | place: Helgoland, sampling...
TAACACCGCTGTTGAAGAAGCGCTCTATTTATCAAATATTGCTAAAACAGTAACCGTCATTCATCGTCGCGATGAGCTGCGTGCTGAGAAAATTTTGCAATCCCGCCTCATGGATAAAGTCAAAAATGGCAACATTACCATGCAGTGGAATAATACATTAGAAGAAGTGGTAGGCGATGACTCTGGCGTCACCGGTGTTAAGATTAAAAACGTCAAAACAGATGAGGTTACCGAGGTTTCTGCAACTGGCGTCTTTATCGCAATTGGTCACAAGCCAAACACCGACCTCTTTGAAGGTCAATTGAAAATGGAAGACGGCTACATCCAAATAGAATGCGGCCTCGAAGCTGGCGCCACTCAAACAAGCATACCGGGTGTGTATGCCGCTGGTGATGTCGCCGATCATGTTTATCGTCAAGCAATCACATCAGCCGGTACGGGCTGCATGGCAGCGCTCGACGCAGAACGTTACCTCGACACTAAAGCGCACGCCACTTCACGTATCGAACGAGCAGAATCAAATTAAAGATTGCGTATAGCGCCAATTTCAGGCATTATCTCAGCGCACATAATGAACAACGGAGTTTAACGTGGCGAAAGAAGATCAGATAGAAATGGAAGGCAAGGTTGTTGAAACCTTACCCAACACAATGTTTCGTGTGGAGCTAGAAAATGGGCATGTTGTTATCGCTCATATCTCTGGCAAAATGCGTAAAAATTACATCCGAATTTTAACTGGTGACACCGTCACAGTTGAACTCACACCTTACGACTTAAGCAAAGGTCGAATCACCTTCAGAAACCGTGGCGATAAAAAGCCAGCGGCACCTGCTGAAGGAAAATAGCGAACGCACTCGCATCATCCCGGACTCGATCCGGACACCCGTCATCCCCGACTTGATCGGGGATCCACTCCAATCAAAATGGACCCAGGATAATGCTACGCATTTCCGGGGAGACGGATACTGTCTTCCCAGATTTGATCCGGGACCCACACTTATCAGCCAAGCAAATATTTACAGGCAAAAAAAAAGCGCGGATTAGCCGCGCTTTTTCCAACAAAAGAAAATCATTAATCAGAGAACGTGTCATTCGTCAAAGGCTTCTTTGGTTTTTTTGCCGCCGCTTTGATTGCAAAAACCAACTCATCGCCCTTCAAGCTAACTTTAACTGTGCCACCTGCATTTAAATTCCCAAACAACAACTCCTCTGCCAGGGGCTTCTTAAGCTTTTCCTGTATCAGCCTTGCCATTGGTCGAGCCCCCATATGAACGTCATAACCATTCGCAGACAACCAATCACGCACCTTTTCATCAACCTCAATATGCACGTCACGCTCTTCAAGCTGAAGTTCGAGCTCCATAATAAACTTATTAACCACATGATGAATCGTATCCGTGCCAAGCGCTTTGAACTGTATTATAGCATCTAAACGATTACGAAACTCAGGAGAAAACTGTCTTTTAATCGCTTCCATACCGTCAGTGGCATTATCTTGAGCGCTAAAACCGATACTGGTTTTACTCAACACGTCAGCCCCTGCATTGGTTGTCATAATAATCATAGCGTGTCTAAAATCACATTCCCGTCCATTTGAGTCGGTTAACTTTCCATGATCCATGACCTGCAAAAGAACGTTATAAATATCAGGATGTGCTTTCTCAATCTCATCTAACAAAATAATAGAGTACGGATTTTTATTAACGGCTTCTGTTAACAAACCGCCCTGCTCATGACCCACATAACCTGGAGGGGAGCCAATTAAACGTGAAACTGTGTGTCGCTCCATGTATTCGGACATATCAAATCGCATCAACTCAATGCCTAGCAGTTTAGCCAATTGTTTTGTCACTTCTGTTTTACCAACACCAGTAGGCCCTGCAAACAAGAATGATCCCACAGGTTTTTCAACATCTCTCAAACCTGAGCGTGAAAGCTTAACCGCAGAACATAAAGACTCAATCGCTGGCTCTTGACCATAAACCAACATTGATAAATCACGCTTCAAACTTCGAAGCGATTCCTTATCAGATGTTGAGACCGATTTTTCTGGGATACGCGCAATCTTAGCAATCACCGCTTCAACCTCACCGACGTCAACAACGCGCTTACGCTCATCTTTGTCAAGCAACGCTTGATAAGCACCCGCCTCGTCGACAACATCAATTGCTTTATCCGGTAATTTTCTATCTGTAATATAACGAGCCGCAAGCTCAGTAGCGACTTGCAACGCTTCATCGGTATAATGTAACCGATGATGCTTTTCAAAACGTGATTTCAAACCTTTAAGAATCTCAACCGTTTCTTCGACAGTCGGCTCTTTCACATCAATTTTTTGGAATCGTCTGGCAAGCGCATGATCTTTTTCAAAGACTGTACGATACTCATGAAACGTTGTTGAACCCATGCAAGTTAAACCACCTGAGGCTAACAACGGTTTAATTAAGTTTGAGACATCCATCATACCGCCAGAAGCCGCACCTGCGCCAATGATTGTATGAATCTCATCGATAAAGACAATAGCGTGTTTTTGTTGCTTGATTTGACCCAACACACCTTTTAAACGTTTCTCAAAATCGCCTCGATATTTTGTGCCCGCAAGCAACGCACCGAGATCAAGTGAGTAAATAACGGCGTCTTGTAATTGTACCGGCACTTTTTTGTCGATAATTTCTTTTGCCAAGCCCTCAGCCAGCGCTGTTTTACCCACGCCCGCATCACCCACTAAAAGCGGATTGCTTTTCCGACGTCGGCATAACACTTGCACTATACGTTTAATTTCTTCTGAGCGACCAATGAGCGGATCCATCTGGCCCGACATTACCCGTTTATTTAAATTAGTGGCAAACTGATCTAAAGGCGACTTAGGTGCGTTATCAGAAAAATCTGTTCCTTCTTCATTCAACTGCTGCTCTAAATCGTTATAAGATAGCCTGTTATCACTACCGCGCGATACGCCGTGAGAAATATAATTTATCACATCGAGTCGTGTTAAGTTTTCTTTTTTTAATAAGAATACACTCTGGCTTTCTTGCTCACCAAAAATTGCCGCTAATACATTAGATCCGTTGACTTCCATTTTACCTGAAGATTGCGCCTGAAAAACGGCGCGCTGTAAAACGCGTTGAAAACCTAGCGTTGGCTGAGTTTCAATATCGGCATCATCTTCTGGAATGACTGGCGTGTTATCGATGATAAAGTCTTTCAATTTTTTACGCAAACTTTCAAGGTCCACACCGCAAGCGCGAATAACATTGATCACGGATGGATTATCTAATAGAGCAAGCGTTAGATGTTCGACCGTCATAAACTCATGACGCATTTTCTTCGCCTGTTGGTAAGCATTATTCAATGTATGCTCAAGCTCTTTATTTAACATACGACCCCCTATTCCTTGTTTGCTTTATTGTTATTATAGTCTACTTTTTCTTATTCTACTTTTTCCATCGTACATAATAATGGATAATTATTTTCTCGGGCAAACTCAGTAACTTGCGACACTTTTGTTTCTGCAATATCCCGAGTAAACACCCCGCACACTGCAAATCCATGTGTGTGTACTTCATACATTACAATACTTGCTCTCCCATGATCCATGTTAAAATATTTTTCTAACACCAACACCACAAATTCCATGGGTGTGTAATCATCGTTATGTAGCATGACTTGGTACATCGGCGGAGGCGCTAACGCTAATTCGGGTTCCGCCTCTTCTACATCCGCCCCTGGCATGCCTGGGTTTCTTTCAAATTTATCCATGTCTTATCTTTAACTTTAGTTGATAAAATCGTGTTTTTCACTGCATATCAAGGAACTATATCATAACTCATTGTATAGGGTGGGAAATATATATATGCTAGAAGTGACTTGACTCTGTTTTATCAATAGGTTGCTATAATTTGCGCCAAAAGTATCAGCGCGATATGCGCTGATAATTTAGACTGGCTCTTTTATTTTTCAATCAGTTCGCATGATAGTAAAGCTTGGAGGCTCAGAACCTAAAGAATCAGAATCAACTTCCTCAGTTGTATTCGCTCCAAAAAAGCTTTGGCCGCTTCCGATCAAGCTGCTTTCAATCATACTGCTAGTGGACTCTGCATCATCACTATAATCTTCTGCAGAAAAACGTTCCCTTTCTTCACTCCCAATCGCCCTTTCATCACCTTTATATTTCGAAGTGTTCAATGGGCCTGAAAGAAGTGCGTGCGTAGAGACCGATACCGATGCAAGCTGCGCCTTACCCAAAGCATGCGCTGCAATATCAGCATCAGAACCGTTAATATAATCCGGTGCAGATTCTGGAATAATTCCCGAGACATTGTTAAGGTTAAAAATTTTCGAGCTTATAAAGTCACCTACCAGGTTCAACAACTTTCTCAAAGGTGTATCAAAGGCTGTATACAATGTGCGAATCACTGGCATTGAAACCAGGGTTGCAATCGCCCCTGTTACCCAAGTACCAACCGCACCTAAACCCACAGACGTTAGAAGGCCTGTCGCAAGCGCTGCTATTGGCGCAGCCAATGAAAACCAGACAACACCTGAGACTACAAAGCTCAACACATAAGCTAACCTTGCCGCTATCTTGCTCTCAGTAGCAGACATCACCCAATCATACGCATCATCCGCTGCATGTTTAGGTGTTAAAATCTGCTTAAAGGCTAGGTGGCATAAAGTGACAAGAGCAAGCGAAACACCTAGCACTGCAGCTAGCGGACCCTCACTGTCTATATACTTCGCTTCTAATGTTAAACGAAAACCTAACAATGCAACTTGAACAAGCTTCAATGGAAATAACACCAATTTGAAGGGCAAGGAAACAACAGCCAGTAAAAACATACCTATTGCATACAAGGTATGTAAGAATTTTTTAGCTCCAAAAACGAGATCTGATTCAGCCTTGATTGTCTCATTTGAAAATAGCTTCCTGAATGTCTGATTAACAGATGCAAAGCCAAAGAGATCAATTCTTCCTTTTTTTATCAACCCCAAAATACTATATTCTTTTTTCAACTGATAAGCATTGAGGTCAGCAGGACCAATGGTTAGGTTGGAGAGCACAGCATTTATTCTCGCTAAATTGTTTCTTTTTTCTTCTAGATATTGGTTTTCCGGTGCCTCACGCTTTGCATGCCGTTTTAAGGCAAATGTTTCGATGAGCGCAAACAGAAATGGTCTATGGAGATCGCCAGCAGTTTTAATAGACTCGGTAACATAATTGTTGTTTTCTTGAATATATTTAATGCTGTTAAAAGCATTATTTGATTTTTCATACAGATAATTAAACATAAGTGACGCACCCCCCAGCACAACATGATGATTTTATTCTATCATGGATTATACCTATATACGGTGTAATTGTAAAGTATTTGCACACTCTGAGGGGGTGAAATGATAATACATAGCTAACGTATTGAAAAATTGGAGCGTTTTATAGTGCCTTTAGTCATAATGGACCCCCGGATAATGCTGCGCATTTCCGGGGGAAGACGGAAAGAATTATTCCAGTCCATGACGCTCATTATCCCGGCCGCCCGAGCCGGAATCCACATCACATCCCTTTTATAATTTCACCCGCAAAACCAGAACAACTCACCAGCGTTGCGCCCTTCATCAAGCGCTCAAAATCGTAAGTCACGGTCTTCGCTTTAATGGCATTCTCAACGCCTTTGATAATCAAGTCCGCTGCTCCAACCCAACCTAAATGTCGCAACATCATTTCAGCGGATAAAATTAAGGAACCCGGGTTCACTTTATCTTGCCCTGAATATTTTGGCGCAGTACCATGTGTTGCTTCAAACAACGCAATGCCATTGCCGATATTTGCACCCGGCGCGATTCCGATTCCACCCACTTGTGCGGCCAACGCGTCAGAGACGTAATCACCGTTTAAGTTGAGTGTTGCAATAACGCTATACTCTTTTGGGCGCAATAAAATTTGCTGCAAAAAAGCATCCGCAATCACGTCTTTAACCACTATTTCAGCGCCTGTTTTAGGGTGCTTAATCACATGCCACGGACCGCCACCTAACGGGGTTGCACCGAATTCTTTGACGGCTAATTCATAACCCCAATCTTTAAATGCACCTTCGGTAAATTTCATAATGTTACCTTTGTGCACCAAGGTCACCGAGTCACGATTATTTTCAATGGCATACTCAATCGCCGCTCGCACTAAACGTTGCGTACCTTCTTCCGACACTGGCTTAATACCAATACCACAATGCTCAGGAAAACGAATTTTTGTCACGCCCATTTCATTTTGCAGAAAGCCTATTACTTTTTTAGCTTCTGGCGTATCAGCCGCCCATTCAATACCCGCATAAATATCTTCTGAGTTTTCACGAAAAATAACCATGTCGGTATTTTCAGGCTCTTTCACCGGGCTTGGCACACCTTCGAAATAACGCACAGGGCGTAAACAGGTAAAGAGGTCCAGCTCTTGACGAAGCGCAACGTTCAATGAACGAATACCACCGCCAACAGGGGTTGTTAAAGGCCCTTTAATCGCAATGCGAAAATCACGAATGGCTTGCAAACTTTCACCAGGCAACCAAGTGTTATCACCGTATTCTTTGACGGCTTTTTCGCCAACAAAAATTTCCATCCACGCAATTTTTTTGTCATTACCATAAGCTTTCTCAACAGCCGCATCCACCACTTTTCGCATCGCTGGCGTCACATCACTGCCAATACCATCACCTTCAATAAACGGAATGATAGGATTATGAGGAACATTCAAACCACCCACAGATGTTAGTGATATTTTCTTGCCAGACGCTGGAATTTGTATATTTTGATAACTCACTGTTTTCCCTTTACTTTATAAAATGATTCATTCTACCCCTAACCAACTGAAAGAACAGCTTAATCGGAAAAATAATCAGGAAGACAATCAATTACGATTATTTTTTGTTTATTTTTTAACACAACCATGCTATAAATAACGTAACTATAAGGCTACATGCAATTCACCGGGGGGAGAAGATGCCAAAAAAAAATCCTTTAACAAAGCCACTCTTATCAGGCCAAGATTCTGACCGTACGCTCGACAGAAAAGTCGACACGTCTGTTGATGAAAAAAAATCGGCAAGGAAATTTATTCCGCATGTTGCTTTTAACTTTTCGGAAGAAAAACCACGAACCTTATCTGCAGAATCAATCTCGGATCTAAATAAAAACGCTAGAACTAGAACAAGCTTCATGGGTATAAACACACCACAACAACTTCAACAAGACCAAACAATAACCGCCCTTGTCAGTGCCAAAGTTGATGAAACTTTCCCTGCAGAAAGTAAAACCAAAAAAGAGCAACTTATAAATACCTCCCTAGACTTACTCGATGACAACTCAATTGATTGTGCGCAAACAGTTGAACAGAACAAACTAATTCAAAAGGATGCCGGCTATGTCATCGATACACTTACAGGTGGGGACCCCACAAAAATGGACACCGCTCAATCACTTCAAACAATCAAGGGTCGGCCCCCACATGTTGTGAGAAAAAACGGAAGCACCGTTGAGCTTATTATGGATGAACGTTACAAGCTGGCAACGCCTGATCAAACGAAATCAAAACCAGACGATCAACCTGACGTCTCAGCGCGCATTATCGTTCGCGCACAGTTCGATGAAAAAGGGAATCGAAAAGAAAACCTTGTTACTAGAGAGTATACCGCACACACACCCGCAGGCCTAGAGCGTTTAAGAGCATTAGATATTGAACTTGCGCCAGATTTATACAGAGCAAGTTTACGCAAAGCCCAGGATAAACTAGTGGATTCTACCTCTGAAGACGAAAACAGCATGTCGGCTGCAATATTTTCAGACACTCTAGACACTCAAGCTCGACTGATCGCAAAATATTATACAAACATCATTCAAAGCCTAGTTGAATTGGAAAAACTCACACGGGAAATAGATCACAGCGAACCCATGAAGTACTACCAGGATAAACTTGCGAAAATTATAAAAAACTCAAATCAACATGGTTTACGTTATGAATTTTATAATGACGAAAAACTTGACGTATCTCAACGAGACCAAATACGTAATGCCCTAGGAAAATCCGGTCTTTCACCAAAAGCATACCTTCAAATACCAAACGCCGATGGAGTTGGTTTATATTACAATGAGCTAGGAAAACGAATTGATAGCAACAACGCACTCATCAGTGACACAAACGCGTTTTTATCTTCTCTAAACAAGGCGGAGCTCGAAGATGATGCTAAAAAAGTGGTTGACCACTTTGATTTGAACTTTTCTAACTCAAGTGATGAATTTGATAAAAAAACGTTCATGGACAACCTTCCTAAGAATTCTAAGAAAAAAAATACAGACAGTAAGGAATACAAATCTTTAAAAGATCTCGTTAAATCTAGTGCTAATAGTAGCCAATCTGAATCAAAGAAAATGGTTGGTCAAGTTAGAGATAATGACGGGTTTGATTACCTACACAGCACATTAACTGGAATGGATAAAACCGGGGGTCTAGATGATGCCCATAAAACTCTACTCCAATACATGAATCTTATGAAAGCAGGCGCCGACTTAAATGTCGCCCTTACGCAAGCAAAGCATTATACAAGACAAGCCAATGATGCACGAGATAAAATCATAGTTACACCGCAGTTTTCACATTTAGGTTTGGATGATTTCATAGAATTTGAAAACCACTACAACAAAGTACGCACCAATTTTGATCTATACCCAGAGCTTGGTGTGTTACGTGATATGTTGCACGAATACTGCGTAGAATTTCTAACCTGGAACAGTGAAACGCGCCTAGAAAAAATCACAAAGCTGCACAAACACATTTTAGAAAATAATTCAGCGCAGCATTTTTACAGCCATCCTGCACAGAAAATGATGATCGGACTTTCTAGAAAGGTGCAAGACGAGCTAGACTTTGTTAGCGCAGTATTACCCACACTGCCTGGCCAACGAGAAGAACATCGAAAACACGTACCAAAACCTGACGTCACTCTCATGACACGGATGGTAAGTTATATGCAAACACGCCCTATTAGCTCATCGCTCCTCATTGGCATTATTATGGTTACCAGTATTGCTGCCATTATCTTGTTTGCATGGCCCGCTATTGCAGCCGCCGTAGGCGCCTCTGTACCCGCGTTTCTTACAACCGCCCTAAGTAGCACTTTTCAAGGCATCTCCATTGTGGCAGCAGGTTATATTGCAGCCGGCGCTTCATTTATGCTATCAGGTATTGTGAGTTATTTTTCAACTAAAAAAACACCTACTGTAGAAGTGAGATTTGACTCTGAAAAAGATAAAGCAACGTCCAATGTAGGAATCGCGCATGCGAATTGGGGAAGCGAAACTTACATGCCAAAACACGCCAAGGCACAGATTTTTATTAATGCTTTCTTGCAGGGGAAAATTAAGCCAAATAACCCTGAGTCCAAAATACTTAATGACATATTTGTGGATAGACACTCTAAAGATAGCATCGAAATACGCGAATTCATTGCTACCAACAATGATTTATTTGAACAAGTGAAGCAATACACCGCAATTGCTGCTTTGAGAGAAAGCCTCACTGGAAACACAGAAAAGAATACAGCGCCAGCTACAATACCAAGTGATAAAGCTTCAGCAAAAGCGTTAAGCAAAGTTGGACTTCTTGGTGACCGAGGTGCTCGCGCTGCTGCAAGCCGGGAAGACCAACCCTCGCCTGTCGACCCAGATGAACAAAGGACAGAAGAAACAACACCAAGACCCGGTGGACGAACTGAAGGCGATTAGTAACAATTTAAATCATCGCCTAAACGGACGGCTGCTACTCACAGCTTGCATCCGCACTTGCTCAATGGTTTCTTTTGCCACATAGGTTTCGGCATGTTTTTTAAATTTTTGGTATTCGCTTTCAACAACCGACATACCGTGTAAATCATCGTCTGCCATGCATAGCAAACAATCTTTAAAGGCACCTTTATCCGAAAAAGCTAACCGCTTTTTAAAATCAGATGGGTCTTTATCGTAAAGCAAAGATGCTTTCTTAAATACATACACTGCATCCAACATGTAGTCATCTCGCTTATAATCTTCCGCTGTTGCAAGCGGTAAATTCTGAGAGCTGTTATGCAGTGCAACGCTCGCTCCAGGAGCCTGCGATCGGGTAAGCTCCATATGAGAAACAATTCCTTGAGAAGATAGCATATAATAATAGCCAGCCACCTCATTGTTAAACATCGCAAACGCAAAAAAACTGCCCGAAAATGGATAACGGATAACCATTGTTTTTGCATAGATCATTAATTCTTGAATTTTAGCGTCGGGTACAATTTTCTTTTGCCCAGCCAACGCCCCAAGCTCCCCTACTTTTGCAACTAAGTAGCACACCATTGCATTAAAGCTCCACGGCTCAGCCAGCTTGACATATTGATCCAATAAATATAAATGTTTCACATAGACTTCACGTACGTTTTTGTAAAATTCATCGGTAACCTCTTCGGTATTTTTTGCTTTAATACTTGTGATGAATCGTGCCGTGGTTAAACTGCGTAACAGATCAATTTTCTCAATCGATTTTTTGGCATCAGGCTGATTTAACACCATTCTTAGCTGCGTGGTAATCCCCATAGACAAACCCGCAAGCACACTGAGGCGCTGGCCCAGCAATTGCTTAAAGGGATGTAACCCGGGCCACGCAGCGGCTGGACTATTCTCGTAACAAGCCTTCAATCCATTTTCTTGCATCAACACCATAAACCAAAAACGCAACAGCGCAGGGCTGGTCATCAATCTCATTAATGCACCCGCTTTAGGCGTGTTGCGGTGATCAAAATAGTAATCGACTATCTCGGTAAATCGATCAGCTTTAACTAGTGAAATCACCGACAGATAGGATCGACCTTTTTTGGAGGCTTTTAAACGGTTAATTTTTTTTTGAGTTGATGTTAACTGGGGCTTAGCAATTTTTTTTTCATCCGTAATTGCAAGCTGTGGTTTTCGCTTATCGAGAATGGGGGTTAACTCGATCTCACCAGCGTTTATTTTATTTTTTGGCCAAAACATCTCACACATTCCATGTTGTGTTTACTTTATCAAAATTATACCAAAAAATATTTTTTATTTCAATGCGCGTACTTACATGATAACATCTCATTAATAATATTGAGCGCCATGATAAGTCGCAAAATCTGATAATAACAACGAGAGAAAGTTATGATAAATGAAAACACAAGAGAAAAACTTGCCATTTTTGCATTACAAGCGGGCTACGGCAGAAACAAAATACGCCCACCGTTAAGAGGCTATCATGACGCAGGTTTTATGACGCAATTTTGGAATACTAACCACGTCATTATTAAGCCCCTTACTCGCTTACTCACCATCGGATCAATCATTTTTTTACCGCAACGTTTACCCGCTTCTCTTATCCCATTTTCAGTTGAATTTGCAAGCGAAAACACACTCAGTCTTTACCCGCTTTTAAAAATGGCTCCCTTAAAAGAAGTTAACGCCGTTCTCTGTGCCGCACTTTTCAATGCTTATGCATTCCATATGATTTCACAACTTAGCTGGAAGTTATTAATTAGCGCGCCTTGGCACAAAGTCACCGGCGACATTATGGATATACGGCACGATATCACTGCAAATGAACATCCCGACGACGATCAAGAATACAAGCTAAAGGACCTTAGGCAGGTCGGGTCTAGAATCCTAACTCAACACGCAGGCAATAATTTCACCGCGCGCTACTATGCCTTAAACTATATTTTGCCTTTAGTTGCCTTAGCCCCTGCAGTGCTCGCTGAAAGTCTCGCTGCGAATTGGATGCTAAGTGTCGTCAAAGAAAAAGACGGTGCGTTTGCGCTAGGCGTTCCAGATATCGCCTACTATGTAGGCGTAGCTGCCTGCGTCAGCATTCTGCCAATGGCCATGAATCTACTCACTAAAAACAGACTGGCTAAGCGCTGGGCTAACACTCAACTTGACGAAATTAATACCCCCGCAAATACTCAAGGCGATGACCTTGAAGAGGGGTTAATCAAATCCCCTGTATCTGACGAATTTGACAGCTACCCGGATTACTATACCCATGCGTTAAAGCAAGAGGCCGTTAAAGGTAGTTTCGGTAATTATGGATATGAGCCTAAACGGCAGGCAAATGAACGCACAAGAGAAGATAAAAAAGAATCCGTTGACATAACACTCCCGGCAGACCCTTTCGTGTCACGCAAAAATGAACTGATTACAAAGCTCAGCAAAGTGGCTAATAAACTAGCGACGCAATCAACCCGGGCCAAGAGAAACGCAATAGAACCAGATAACACATTAGCCAACTGGCACTCTACCTTAACAGAGGTACACCCTCTTTTATTAGAAATACATACGTTTTTAGAAACCAACAAAGCGAAGGATCTAAGGCCTTTAGAAGATCGGTACATCTCTAGCAATAATCACTATGCTCAACTAAACCAGAGAGTTCAAACCGAGGACGCAAGCAGAGCTACTGCAGGAAAACCATCAATCTCCACCTTACCAAAGCCTTCAAAATTTGAAAGTGCATTTACTAAGCAGCCAGCCGCACCTACAGGCAGAGAAGAGAAGCGTCGAAAAGTATTTACAGCCCCGCCTCCTAGACTTAGTCAAGTGCAACGTACAGCCACCGTGACCGTTCACACTGGCGGTGTCGGGCAAACATGGAACTCTCACGAACAACACGTTGCACCAATCACTGGAAATGGCGCCACAACGTTTACTCAACCGCCAGAGCGCAAACCACCACCCAGAACACCTACTTCGACACAAGCAGCGCCTGTTCGCCGAGCGCCGCCACCTAGAACACCTGACACCTTGCAAGCAGGGAAAGTTGGCCGACCACCCGTACCAAGAAGCAATCGCAGACCTGTGCCGCCACCGCCACGTCAGCCAAAGGGTGATTCTGCATTAGTTCCGACAGCGCCGCCATTGAGCACGTCGTACAGACCTGGAACATAAACTGCCGACTTATCAACAGGCAGAGGCCAGGTACGGCCTATGGGCAAGTACATTTATCCACAGGGATGGCCAGCCTGTGGATAAATCCGCCTGGCCCCCGCCTGTGAATAAACCACATCTTGTGCTTTGAGGTTAGAACCAACCCAAGATGTAGTTAATGCATTGAAATATCTAAAATAAATTGCCATAGAGCCCATTTATGGTTATAGTTAATTATGCAGCCGAGATTGACAAGGAGGTCAAAATGGAAGCAAGAAAACTAGTCTACAGATGCCTCATCACACTACCCTGCCTAATACTGAGTCATAACTCACTTGCGGCAAGCCAAGGCGCTTTCGTTGGTGGCGGCATAGGCTACGGCGCAATCGATACACCAAACCAAATTGTCTTTTTGACGGGCACACCAACAGGTACAACACCAGTCTTCGTGAACAAAGATAAACACGACATTGGTGGATTTGCAGCCTCGGCTTATTTTGGTTACAACTTCAATAGAAACCTCGGGTTAGAAGCAAGCTACAACCACTTTGCAGACTCTGATTATGCATCGCAACAAACAGACACCGGTGAGAGCGATACAACCGTTGTCAGCTCTAATATTGAATTTAAAGCCAAAACCTATAATGTTGTCGCAAAAGGCTACTTACCGTTTGATAACGGTTTCGAGTTATTTGCTCGAGGCGGTGCTTCATACGTTATTCAAAAAGTAACGTACAGCACAACAGCTGCCGCAGGTGCTAGCTTCTTTATCCCCGTTGATAACGATGCATTAGCAACCCCCAAACTTGGTGCGACAACGACAAAACGCATTCGCCCTACCGCGGGTATTGGCGCTGGATTCAATTTCAATCCAAACATGGGTGTTAGCTTTTCTTGGAATCATGTCTTTGGAAACGGAAACCTAAAATCTGATACTGACGCAATAGCGGATCTCGACATGATCACTTTCGACTTCACATACACATTTGCATAGAATTGCACGAACGAGGATTGGATTAGGTCTCAGAAGAAACCCACAAAGAGCCTAATCCTCCCCTAATAACCGTTAAAGCAACCCAAAAACCTCGCTAATGACAAACTTTCAACCATACTGTATAATCCTCGAAAATCATAACTAACTGATAACCCTATGTCTAAAATCAAAGTCATCATCGGAATGTCTGGCGGCGTTGATTCGTCTGTCTCAGCATTACTGCTAAAAGAGCAAGGCTACGATGTGCACGGCGTATTCATGAAGAACTGGCAAGACGACGATGAGCACTGCACCGCAGAAATCGATGCTAGCGATGCAAAAGCTGTTTGCGCCACTCTCGGCATCCCTTTATCCATTATCAACTTCAGCAAAGACTACTGGGACCATGTGTTCCAATACTTTCTTGATGAACACCAAGCAGGCCGAACACCTAATCCTGACATCCTTTGCAATAAGGAAATTAAATTCAAAGCTTTCTTAGATTACGCGTTAGAACAAGGCGCAGACTTTATCGCGACTGGGCACTACGTTCAAAAAAATGAAACCGAGAATAATTTTCAACTGATAAAAGGCGTCGACCAAAATAAAGATCAAAGTTATTTTCTCTACACATTAGGTCAACGCGCCTTATCCAACAGCTTATTCCCAATTGGGCATTTAGAAAAAAGCAAGGTACGAGAACTCGCAGAAAACGCTGGATTTGTTAACGCTAAGAAAAAAGACAGCACCGGAATTTGCTTTATCGGTGAGAGAAAATTTAAAAACTTTTTACAAGAATTTTTACCGGCAAAACCTGGCGCCATTGAAACTGACACGGGTAACCTTGTCGGAAAACACGATGGACTCATGTACTACACACTGGGCCAACGAAAAGGCATCAACATTGGTGGATTAAAAGATTACCCTGACGCACCCTGGTACGTACTGGAGAAAGACTTAGCGCGAAACGTGCTTGTGGTTGGGCAAAACGGCGACCATCCAACCTTACTCAAAACAACACTGACAGCCAAGCAACTTCACTGGGTTAAAGAACCGGCTGCTGAGCAATGTTGCGCTAAAATTCGCTATCGACAAGCTGACCAAGTCTGCGCGCTTCACTACGTCGATTCAGACACAGTGTCTGTCTCATTTGAAGAACCACAACGAGCAATAACACCCGGTCAATCCATCGTCTTTTATGACGGTGATGTTTGCCTAGGTGGCGGCATCATTTCGGCGTAAAAGCTCCTGGCGCTGAGCATAAGTTAGCGGTATCATAGCTCTTTTGAACAGCCTGGAACCAATCGATCATGAATTTAACAGAGTTAACTGCCATTTCCCCTCTAGACGGCCGATACTGCGCCAAAACACGCTCTTTAGCTAACATCTTTAGTGAATACGGCTTAATCAAAGAGCGCGTTGTGGTTGAAGTACGCTGGTTGCAAGCACTGGCAAATAACACTGAAATTCCTGAGATCGGGCCCTTTAGTGACGATACCACTAAATTTCTTGATAGCATAATCGACAACTTTTCTCATGAGGACGCAGCTCGCATCAAGGCAATAGAACAAACAACCAATCACGACGTTAAAGCCGTTGAATATTTTTTAAATGAAAAGCTCACTTCAAAACAAGACCTGTGCAAAATCACAAACTTCACCCATTTTGCCTGCACCTCTGAAGACATCAACAACCTCGCTTATGCACTCATGCTAAAAAACGGACTCGATGCCGTTATTGTTCCGGAAATCGATACGATCATTACAACGCTTCGCGATCTAGCACACAAACATGCGAAGCAACCTATGCTAGCAAAAACACACGGTCAACCTGCAACGCCCACCACGATGGGTAAAGAAATTGCTAATGTTTGCGCGCGCCTAATGCGACAGATAGATCAACTTGTAAAAACAGACATCTTAGGAAAAATAAACGGTGCAACCGGTAATTACAACCCGCACGTTTGCGCTTATCCAAACGTTGACTGGCCTGCATTTTCGAAACAATATGTCACAGATCTCGGGTTAACTTTTAACGCGTATACAACACAAATCGAACCACACGATTACATGTCAGAATTTTTCCACAACATGTCTCGCATCAACACAATCTTAATTGACTTTTCGCGCGATGTTTGGGGTTATATTTCCATGGATTATTTCGGCCAAGCACTGCTTGAAAACGAAGTAGGCTCCTCAACCATGCCACACAAAATCAATCCAATTGATTTTGAAAATGCCGAAGGGAACTTAGGCATTGCAAACGCACTCTTCTCACACTTTGCTGACAAACTGCCTATCTCCCGTTTTCAGCGCGATTTGAGTGACTCTACCGTGTTGCGCAATGTGGGCACCGCATTTGGATACTCACAAACAGCATACCTTGCACTAGAAAAAGGATTGTCTAAACTCACATTAAATGCTGAGAAAATCACAGCAGACCTAAATGCGCAATGGGCAATTTTGGCCGAAGCACTTCAAACCATCATGCGCAAGCACGGTTTGAAAAACCCGTATGAAAAGCTCAAAGGATTAACGCGCGGTAAAACGGTTGACGAAGCTAGCATACAAGCCTTTATTGACACCCTGGACATTCCAGAAGAGGCCAAAACACAATTAAAAGCGCTCACACCCAGCACATACACAGGAATAGCTGAACAATTGGCGGCCAACATTTAAGGTTGACCTCGGCGTCGGCAAAGTTAATAATTGATATATAATGTGTCAAGGATGATGATTATGAACAATTCATTAAATATCAGCTTCTTAGCTTTGCCATTACTGGGTTTTTTCTTTTTAGCGCTCGGACTAACCTTTACCTACTCCAGAAATCACAACGAAAAACCGCTTCGCAATTTATGGATACAGCTATCAATTGCATTATTTGCATTACTCGCATCCTATTTTGCCCTTCTTTATTATGCACACACAAACCCAATGGCTCACGAAACCATAAGCCAAGCACTACTCTATTTCTCACTTGGCGTCTTTTTGATTTTTACTGTTTATTCTATTTTTAAATTTCGAGAAACCCTAAAAGCAAAAAGAGCTGACGCAGAACCTACGCCTGCGATAACTTATGATTACCTGACACAATTGAAAAACTGTGCAGCACTTACCGACGATCTTAATCAAACCATCGAAAAGACGAAACGTGGGCCAACGGTTTCCTCAATTCTCTTTATTGACATCGACAACTTCAAACAATTCAATACAGATTATGGTCGCGCCTGCGGTGATTACCTTTTAACGAAAATTGCTGAAGTCTTTAAAAAGCGGACACGTAAAAGCGATATCATAGCACGCTATTCTGGCGACGAATTCGTCATCATTCTCTACAACGCCGATATGGAGCAGGCTATTCATTTAGCACAAATGCTCATTATGAAACTTGCAAACACCGAGTTGATCTATAAAAACAATAGCTTCACTATTAGCTGCTCAATTGGGGTCGCGCCAATCACCCCAGACTCACTTGATGCACAATCAGTCATTGCCTCTGCACAAGAAGCACTGGAGACTGGGCGCTCAGAAGGGAATGCAAAAGTCCGCGTTTCCAACTCATCTTAACAACCAGTAGCCTTCACTAAAAATTGCATTTTATCCTAAAAGGTAGAACACCCTATTACAGAAAATTAATAGCTGAAAGCTGCCAAACAACCTCGACTATTATAGCAACATCAAAAGAGGGTTATTTATCATTAGATGCAGAGCGATTAGTAGGAAACTGGACGACCTTGTCGGGTTTATTAAAAAAACCGACTTCGATAACCGTTTTGCCTTGGAGGATTAAATAAGACTTTTGCCTGACGTGAGTGCCGTCGTTATATTCAAACTCATAACGACGCGTAAACCCTAAGCCACGAACAAACGATCTGATGCCGATGCCTTTGATCATGACTGTTTCATCGAGCAATTGAATATTCATTCTATTGCACGCATTTTTTGCCGACTCTACGGCTTTGTCACCTGCTTTCATGCTGTCAAGCCAAAACCAGATGATGAGTAAAATCCCTATTAACATTAGCAATGTTCCTGAATATTCCATTATTCTACCGTCAATACACTATACACATTTGAAAGAGGCTCAACAATTGAAGCGCCGTTTAAAAATGTTAAGTTGAGCAAAAAACACGTTTCAATCAATTCACCACCGGCATCCTTCACCAGTTTAATCGCAGCTTTCGCAGTGCCGCCTGTTGCCAACACATCGTCAATCAATAAAACGCGTGCGCCTTCTATCGAATCAAAAGCATCGCTATGCATTTCAATACTATCATCACCGTATTCGAGCGAATAATTTTCTGAAATAACGTGGCGAGGTAATTTTCCTTTTTTGCGAATTGGAACAAAGCCGACGCCAAGTAACGCAGCAAGCGCTGCACCAAAAATAAATCCGCGGCTCTCAATGCCAACGATGAAATCAATGTTTGAATCACTGTAACGAGAGACTAGATGATTGTTTAGAATTTTAAAAACAGACGCATTTCCTATGAGGGGCGTTATGTCTTTATAGACAACACCGGGTTTTGGAAAATCGATGATATCTCGTATGCACGAGAACAATTCGCCTTGCTGTTCTGGGGATATTTTATCCACTTTAGTCACCACCCTGTAAAGGTCGATAAGATACCACTTTTGCAATCGAGATTCCATCTAAGTATACTGCAACCGACTTAAAGGGGAGCCCACTTTGGCTGAGAGGTTCTAACAAAGAACGACCCACAACCTGATCCGGATAATGCCGGCGTAGGAACACACATGAGCACAACAATACGCATCAAAAATGCGTGCCTGCACTATGGCGGACACAAAATTTTCAACAACTTAGACTGCGAAATCCCCGGCGGACATACCACCTGCCTTCTGGGGCCAAGCGGTGTTGGCAAAACATCACTCTTGAGACACATAGCAGGACTCCTCACCCCAAGCGAATCCACAATCGTTACTGGCTCATTTTATTCAAATACCAAAACACCTTTAAAAGATCAAATTTCATACATGGCGCAAAATGATTCTAGCATGCCCTGGCTAACCGCTTTAGAAAACGTCATGCTAGGCGCCAAACTTAGACGCGAAAGCCAAGCTGAGGACACTCAAAAGGCATTAGCACTGCTCAAGCGCGTAGGACTAGGCAGTGCTGCAAACAAATACCCGCAAGCGCTTTCAGGGGGTATGCGAAGTCGATTAGGATTAGCAAGAACGCTCTTTGAAAATAAACCCATTGTTTTGCTAGACGAACCTTTCGCCTCAGTGGACGCTATTACTAAAATTGAGCTCCAAACATTATTAAGCGATACGCTGAAAGGAAAAACCGTCTTGCTCGTCACTCACGATCCACTAGAGGCGATTCGCATGGGCGATTATGTTTACGTGATGTCAGGCAATCCTGCGACGTGCGAGGAAGCCATACAATTAACCGAACCGCCTCCGAGAAACCCTAGCGATGAAAAATTATTGAAGCTCCATGCCGTTCTTATTGAAAAATTAACGCGCGCAAAAAAAATGGGTGCGGCATGATTAAACGAATAGTCGCACTCATTATTATGTTTTGTTTTATGTGGCAGTGTATAGTCTACGGTTTCAAGCTACCCGCTTTTATTTTACCAACACCCTTAGACGTTTTATACGCATTATGGCAATACAAATTATTACTGGCACAAGAAAGCATTCCGACCATCATCGAAACACTCCTTGGCTTTGGTATTGGGATTTTACTTGGCTGCACTACAGCCATTACGCTCACATATTTCAAGAACGCACGAAAATGGTTTTTACCCATACTGATTGCTAGCCAAGCGATTCCCACATTTGCAATCGCGCCCTTGCTTGTTATTTGGTTTGGGTATGGCGTCACCTCAAAAATTGTTGTTACAGTGATTATGTTATTTTTCCCAATCACAAGTAACTTTTATGACGGACTGCAAAAAACCCCACAGGCCTATCTGGATCTAGCAAAAACGATGAACACAAGCGCCTGGAATGTGTTAATAAAGATTAAAATTCCTTCTGCACTCCCCAACCTAGGCGCAGGCATGCGCATTGCTGCAACGATCGCGCCCATCGGTGCGATTGTAGGTGAGTGGGTGGGCGCGAGCAAAGGCTTGGGATTTTTAATGCTTAATGCAAACGCTCGAATGCAAATTGATATTATGTTTGCTGCCTTGATTCTTATTATCATTTTATCCCTATCGCTATATTACATTGTTGATACAACGGTTAAAAAAACAATTTTCTGGAGAACCGCATGAAAAAATTCATTCTAATTGTTACGCTATTGTTATCCAATATCGCATTTGCTAAAGCTGAGGAGCTGACCGTCATTCTAGACTGGTTCGCTAACCCCAATCATGCACCACTCTTTGTCGCTAAAACCCAAGGATATTTTCTCGATGAAAATCTTAACGTCGACATAATCGGGCCCGCTAATCCTGATGATCCACCCAAACTGGTTGCGGCCGGCAAAGGGGATATCGCGATTACCTACCAGCCTCAATTTATGATTCAAATATCACAAGGCTTACCCCTCCTGCGCATTGGCACATTAATTGCAACACCGCTAAACACACTGACCGTTTTAGAAAGCAGTAACATTAAAACCTTAGCGGATCTCAAGGGGAAACGAATCGCATCAAGCAATAGCGGTATTGGTGAGCTGACATTGCGAACACTCTTAAAAAAAGCAGTACTCACCATTGATGACGTTGAGAGAATCAATGTGCACTATGATTTAACCAAAGCCTTGCTCACCGGAAAAGTTGATGCTGCCACCGGCCTTGAGCGCAACATTGAACTCATTCAAATGAAAAACCTAGACAAGCCAGGTCGCGCGTTTTACGTGGAAGAAAATGGCATGCCAACCTATGACGAAATGATCTTTGTTGTTAATAACAAGAAACGTGATGACCCACGATTCCCACGCTTTATGCGAGCGGTTGGAAAAGGGACGCAATACTTGATTAACCACCCCGAAGAAACTTGGCTCGCATTTGCTATAGAACATCCCGAGCTTGATAACGAATTCAATCACGAAGCCTGGATGGCAACGTTGCCACGCTTTGCTTTACGGCCTAGCGCTTTAGATACAAACCGATGGAACCGCTTTAGTGCGTTTTTGCTAAATGAACATGTCATTAAGGAGCTCCCACCGCTGAATGACTACGCCGCTGAATTGAATACCCGCTAAGATTCGATTATACTGTGCTGACCAAGTAAGGATACTTCAAAATGCGAAAACTGCTGTTAATCACATTATTTCTTCCACTATTTGCACTCGCGAATAAGCCAATCTATCCACCAGCACTGCAAGAAGGCGACACAGTTGCCTTAATATCTTCAGCCTCTCACGCACACAACAACGCTGACATCACCAAAGCCAAACAAAGACTAGAAGCATTAGGCCTTCACGTGATCGACGGGAAATCTATTCGACTCAAAGACGCCTATTTTGCAGGGCCCGATAGCATGCGCGCAGAGGACATCAATAACATGTTCGCAAACCCCATTATCAAAGCGATCTTTGAAGTCCGTGGCGGCTGGGGTAGCGCAAGACTGCTTGAAGATATCGACTTTAACATTATCAAAGCCAACCCTAAAATCTTTATGGGTTTTAGCGACATCACCACCCTACTACTCGCAATCAACAAAAAAACTGGGCTCGTCACCTTTCACGGCCCCATGGCCGCTTCGTATGATTGGACGAAATATACCGTTCGCCAAATCAAAGATATCCTCTTTAAAAAATTGGCTGTCACGCTCCAAAACCCTAAGAACAAAGAAACGCGCACCATTACGCCCGGCACAACTCAAGGTGAAATCATTGGTGGAAATCTATCCGTCATTCTCTCAATGGTGGGCACCCCTTACCTTCCAAGCTTTAAAGGAAAGGTCCTCTTTGTCGAAGACGTCGGCGAAGAGATGTATAAAGTGGACCGCATGTTTAATCAGCTGAAACAAATGGGAGCCTTATCAGAACTCAAAGGCTTCATTTTTGGCACCTGCGCACACTGCACTAAAAAAGTATCGGGCTCATTCAGTCTCACTGAGCTGCTTGATCATTATATAGCCCCACTCAACATTCCTAGCTTTTCAGGGGCCATGATTGGACACCAATCAGACATGCTTGTGATCCCAGAAGGTGCAACCGTCAAGCTAGACGCTAATGCTGGCACAATCCAATTGCAGCGCCCGGCTGTGAGTGATAACGTACTCATAGTCTAAATCACCAGGATCACAAACATGAGCCAAACACTGCTCTTATTCGTAGCAATTATCATCACCCTACCCTTAGGCGCTGCCTTATCTGCTTTGTGGTACAAGCGAAATAAAGATGACAAAAACGTCAACCAAGAAATACTAGAAAAACTGTCTGACAACCAAATCAACTCGATGCAAAACCTGCATAACTTTAAAGATCAATTACAACAGTCACTCACCGAGTCTCGAGCTAACTTTGATAAACATCAAATGCACACAATGAAGATGCTGCAAGATAGCCTTCAATCAGGCATGACGCAAACACGTGCACAAGTGAACGAAGCATTGAGCGCTAATACGAAAAATCTGACAGAACGCGTAACCGAACTCACCAAGGTAACTGACGAACGATTAAAATCAATTAGCGGCCAAGTTGAAAAACGCTTATCGGATGGTTTCGAAAAAACAACAGCGACTTTTGTCGATATCGTGAAACGCTTAGCAATCATTGACGAAGCGCAAAAGAAAATCACCGAACTCTCCTGCAACGTTGTTAGCTTGCAAGACTTGCTCTCAGATAAACGCTCTCGTGGTGCCTTTGGTGAAGTGCAGCTTAATTCGTTAATCAGAAATGTATTGCCTGAACAACATTTTGAATTGCAACACACACTGAGTAACAAAAAGCGTTGTGACTGCATTTTATTTTTACCCAAACCTACGGGTAACATGGTGATTGATGCCAAATTTCCGCTTGAAAGCTACAAACGATTAATGGACGAAACACTAGGTAATGCGGATCGAAAAACGGCAGAGCAACAATTTCGCCAAGACATCAAACACCACATCAACGACATCTCCAGTAAATACATCATCGAAAATGAAACCGCCGATGGCGCCATTATGTTCATTCCGGCAGAGGCTGTTTTTGCTGAAATACACGCACACTACCCCGATCTGATTGCAGCTTCACACAAAGCAAAAGTCTGGCTAGTATCACCAACAACGATGATGGCAATCCTCACAACCGCACGCGCCGTCTTAAAAGACGACGCCACTAAGAAACAAGTCCACGTTATTCAAGAACACCTGCAAGGGCTTGCCAAAGACTTTGATCGCTTCCAAGCACGCATGGACAAACTCCAATCACACATAGGGCAAGCTAATGATGATGTACAAAAAGTGAATATCTCTGCGAAAAAAATAACATCACGCTTTCAAAAAATTGACGCCGTGGAACTTGCCGAAGAAAACACTAAGCTTGAAGAGCTTTAATCCGACGACCCATGGTTAACCTTCGGATTATTTGACATAAATGAACTTGCATGTATATATTCTATATATACTCACGGTATGTATAAGGAAATACGTATGCTCCCTGATCCAAGCTCGGTAATGCTCGCACGAATTCAATTTGGCGCAGCGGCTTCATTTCACTTCCTCTTCGTCCCCCTTACCCTGGGTCTTGCGTGGGTCATGCTCACCATGGAAATCGCCCATGTTCGCACAGGCCGCGAGATCTACAAGGACATGGTTCGCTTCTGGGGAAAACTGTTTGGCATCAACTTTGCGATGGGAGTCTTAACGGGGCTCACCCTGGAATTCCAATTCGGTACTAACTGGGCGTATTACTCTCAATACGTAGGTGACATTTTTGGCACCCCGCTGGCAATTGAAGGCTTGGTTGCTTTTATGCTCGAATCCACCTTCTTAGGGCTTTTCTTTTTCGGTTGGAACAAGCTCAGCAAGTACCAACATTTGTTTGCCACCTTTTGTTTAGCCTTCGGCTCAAGCTTATCAGCCCTCTTTATTTTAATTGCAAATGGTTACATGCAACACCCTGTCGGATCCGCTTTTAACTTTGAAACCATGCGCATGGAGACGATCAGCTTACTCCCAATCTTTTTCAGTCGTATCGGCCAAATTGGATTTGCGCATACGATTCTTGCGGGACTCGTTACGGGGTGTGTATTTGTACTCGGCATCAGTAGCTATTACATTGTCAAAAAACAAGATCTCGATTTCGCCAAACGCTCGTTTGCCATTGCTGCAGGCGTCGGAATAGTCGCCTCATTTATTGTGATGGTGATGGGGGATCAAAATGGATTAATCGTCAACGAAGATCAACACGCAAAACTCGCTGCCATGGAAGCTGAATGGGAAACGCAAACGCCGCCAGCAAGCTTTAATCTAATCGCCTTCCCGAGCCAGAGCGAGGAGCGAAACTTATTTGCCATTAAAATTCCAGCCGTTCTTGGCCTGCTCGTCACACATTCTACTGACACAGCCATTCCTGGGATTAAAGAGATCATCAAAACCAATGAGGCCAGAATTCGCCGCGGCATGACTGCTTACAAGCTACTGGTTGATATGCGAGAAAACGGGGCCACACCTAGAACGGTCGCTGCCTTCAATGAGTATAAAGATGACTTAGGATACGGATTATTATTAAAGCGTTATACAGACAACGTTGTTGATGCTACCCAGGCACAGATAATTAAAGCCTCGAAGGACACCATTCCAAATGTTGCGGTCATTTATTGGAGCTTTAGAGTCATGGTTGGCTTCGCACTCATCATGTTCTTTATGTTCATTTACGCATTTCTCGGCGTCATCAAAAAAACGATCTGGGAAAAGACATGGTTTTTCCGCTTGGCGGTTTACTCCATTCCAATCCCCTTCATCACTTGCATCTTTGGCTGGTTTGTCACGGAACACGGTAGACAACCTTGGACCATCAGCGGCGTTTTACCCACAACGCTGAGCTCCTCATCGCTTAGCGTCTCTGATCTCGCGCTAAGCCTATTTGTATTCGTCGCTTTTTATACGGCACTGTTCATCACTGAGCTTTACTTAATGTTCAAGTACGCACGTCGCGGACCGAGCTCATTACATCTCGGAAAATATCACTTCGAAACTTCAAGAGGTAATGAATAATGGAAGCATATTCAACCTTGCAAATGTTAGGATGGTTAACCGTTGGCATCGCCATGTTTTTATTTGCTGTCACTGGCGGCTTTGATTTCGGTGCAGGAATGCTAGCGCCTTTTATCGGAAAAACAGATGAGGAACGTCGTGTTGTTATCAACACCGTTGGCCCCACATGGGATGGAAATCAAGTGTGGCTGATTACAGTGGGCGGATTGTTATTTGCAATTTGGCCGCGTGTTTATGCGGCTGCATTTTCGGGGTTCTATTTTGCAATGCTGCTCGTCTTATGGGCTTTATTTTTAAGACCTGTGAGCTTTGAGTATCGCCATCAAATTAACTCTGAGAAATGGCGCACGTTCTGGGATTGGGCGCTTTTCACGGGCAGCCTCGTTCCTAGCTTAGTCATCGGTGTCGCCGTGGGGAACTTACTCCTAGGCGTTCCCTTTCATTACGACGAAATCAGTTTGCGCTTTTTCTATGACGGTAGTTTTTTCGGCTTATTTCGCCCACTACCGATCGTGACAGGGCTTTTCTGTGTAGCCATGATGGTTATGCACGGATCAGCGTACTTGCAGCTGCGCACTGAAGGGATCGTGCTACAACGGGCAAAAGCAACGCTACTCTATTCAAGCCTAATCGTGATCGCTCTTTTCCTTGTCATCGGTTTTTGGTTAGAGTTTGGGGTTAAGGGATACCTACTCATTAACCCTCACGGAAAAATGCTATTACACCCACTTGTGAACCACGTAGAGCTACGCACGGGCGGCTGGCTGATCAATTATCAGAAACATTACTGGATTATTGCAGCTCCAATAGCCGCCATAGTAGGCGCTGTACTGACCAGCCTGCTAAGTAGATACAACTTACGTTTCCTCGCATTTTGTTCTAGCATTATTAGCGTGCTCGGCATTATATTCACCTGGGGCCTCAGCATGTTCCCGTTTATCATGCCATCGTCAAGCGCTCCATCACAAAGCTTAACGGCATGGAACGCAACAAGCTCTACCCAATCGCTCAATGGCATTTTGCTTTGTGCAGCCGTGATGCTACCGATCATTTTTATTTATACCGGATTTGTTTACCGGAAATTATGGGGCCGTGGCGAACGCATGTCAGTCGGGCGCGTTACGCGTGAATCGCATAATCTTTATTAGAGGATAACAGGATGTTTTATATTATTTGGATCGTGAGCACATTTACTGCAGTTGGTGTTGGGTTGTATTTGTTGAAGTATGTAGATTAAGCTTTCCGGCATCCCGGCCTTGAACCTGGACCCAGTCTTATCATAATGGACCCCGGATAATGCTTCGCATTTCCGGGGCGACGGAAGTGCCATCATCCCGACTTTAAACTTTCCGTCATCCCGGCCTTGAGCCGGGATCCATCTCAATCAACTACTCAGACGCAATCGAACCAATGCCAACACCCGGATCGATATCCTGCCCGTAATTAACACCGTCAACTTCAAAACCAAACAAATTATAGAAGTCATGTCGATAACCTTTAATGTCTGAAACCGATTCTAGGTTACCCGTATCAACCGATTTCCAAAGATCAAACACTTCAGCTTGAACATCATCTTGCATTTCTTTTTCATCAATGCGGATTCTACGCTCATCATCAACAGGCACAGCAGAACCTGCGTAAAGCTTATCTGAAAACAAACGATAAATTTGCTCAATACACCCCTCATGCAAGCCCTTTTCTTTCATCACTTTAAACATCAATGAAAAGTATAAAGGAACAATAGGAATAGCTGCACTGGCTTGAGTCACCAACCCTTTATTCACTGAAACAAACGCATGACCGTTGCATGCCTTCTGTAATTGCGCTTCTAACGCATCAGCTGTTTTTTCCAAATCAACCTTCGCACGGCCAATCGTACCTTCACGGTAGATAGCACGCGTTAACTCCGGACCAACGTAAGAATACGCAACGGTTTGCGCGCCATCAGCTAACACGCCCGCTTCTAACAAGGCATCAACCCACATTCTCCAATCTTCACCGCCCATCACAGCAACGGTGTTATCAATGTCTTCTTGATTGGCAGGATCTAAAGTAATGTCACTCACCTCACCGGTCATGACATTCACCGTTTTATTGGTTGTGCTGTCACCAATAGGTTTTAACGTTGAGTTAAACACGTCGCCTGTTTTCGGATGGATACGCCTTGGGGACGCCAACGAATACACAACCAAATCAACGCCTTCAGGCCAGTCAGCTTTGATCATGTCAATCGTTTGCTGCTTGATGTCGTCAGAAAAAGCGTCGCCATTAATACTTTTAGCGTAAACACCCACTTGATTAGCCTGAGCTTCAAATGCAGCGGAATTATACCAACCCGCAGAAGCCGTACGCTTGCCTGAGGCCGCTTTTTCAAAGAAGACACCGATAGTGCTAGCACCAGCACCAAAGGTTGAAACAATGCGACTGGCCAAGCCATAACCTGTAGAAGCACCAATCACTAATACACGCTTTGGCCCTGTCGTAATTGATCCTTGCTCTTTAACATACGAAATTTGATTTTTAATATTCCCGGCACACCCTTCAGGATGCGCAGTGGTGCAAATAAATCCGCGAACTTTAGGTTCAATAATCATTTTATATCCTCTTATTCATATTCTATTTTGGCTTCATCAAGCGCTGTCTTGCTATACAAAGCATATTCTAAATGCCCAAACTCAATGGCAAACTGTTCTTTAATTTGATCATCAGTCACCAACACCTCATTACTTTTTTCTGCTTGCAAACCTGTGACCAACACAATGGTATAGTCGCCTGAGTCGTGTGGATACATCGTAATGTTTTTCTCTGGCTGGTCAGCTTTGTATTGAACGCCAAAAACAGCGCCGATAATTTCAGGATCAACCTCTTCGTTATTACGCGCAATATAACCAATCTCGTTAACTGACAAGTCATAAGCGCCAGCAGCTTCTTGGATCGATTGACCTGCTTGAACGTCATTTACGATTTTTTCAGCCAACTTAATCACGTGCTTTTGCTGCTTAACCTTCACCAACTTTTCTTTAATCACCGGCTTAATACTGTCAAAAGGTTCTGTCTGTGCAGCTTTCGAATCCTTCACTCTAAGCGCCACATCAACACCGGTTGAGACATGAATAACTTGAGAGTTATTACCATCGCGCAACACATCATCAGAAAACGCAGCGCTCAACACAAAGGCATTACTCAACAAGCCTTTCTCTTCGCCTTCTTTAGAAAAATAGTCAGTGGACTGAACTGTTAGGCCTAGTGCTTTAGCAGCAGGCTCGAGCGACTCTGGCTGTTCAAACGTGATGTTTGTCATTTCATCAACTTCGACAGCATAACGCGCTTGAGCGTTTTCACGCTTATAGTCGATAAGCGCCTTGTCTTTTGCTTCGTCAAAACTAGCCACGCTCTTTGGTGTTGAATCCTCCAACACATACACATCGTAACCTGACTGCGTATCAACTGGCTTTGTCATCACATCTTTCTGCGTTAAAGCATCAAGCATTGTTGGAGACAATTGTAATCTCGTCACCCATTTTGTTTCAATTTTAGCATCAGGGTAAAGACCCGATAACGCGTCAATATCATTAGACATTTTAATGTTTTCATTAATTTCAAATAAGTCTTCACTATCAATATGCAGTATCTTTAAATGCATTTTAGCAGGGGTTGAATACTTATCAATATTTGCCTCGAAAAACCCTTCCAGCTGTTCTTGCGTAGGATTGATAGACTGAGCAAGTGCATCCGCAGAAAGCTCGATGTATTCAATTCTCACTGTTTCAGGCGTTGCAAACTCATGGAGGTTATCTTGATAATATGAACGCAATGCCGATTCAGGAATAACGATATCGGTTGCGTTAAAATATTGTAATGGCACTTCAATCGTCGCCACTTCTCTTGTTTGGTTGATTAAGTTCGATGCCAATGAAACATCTTGCGGCAATGCAAAAGTTGAAATTACGTAACTTAATTTAATTTGATTGATTAGCTCTGACCGCTCAACTGCTTGAACAAAGCTTTGTTCTGAATAAAGGCCTAAACTTAAGAATTGCTCGAATCGGGCATCTGAAAAACGACCGTCAACCTGAAACTCAGGCAAAGCACGCACCGTTTGTGTAATCTGAGCCGGCGCAACAACGTATCCTGAATTTCTTGCTGCTTGCATTAGCGCTTCACTCGCCACCAAGTCTTGCAGAGCGCGCTTTTTAAGCCCCTCCTCAACGATCGGTGTAAACTTGAATTCATTATTATACTGCGACATCAAGGATCGTCTCATACCGTCATAGGCCTTTGTGACTTGGTTTTGACTGATCACCTCACCATTGACCTTAGCAACACTCCCGCCCCTCATAGAACCACCAAAATAGGAGTGAACACCCCATAATGCGAAGGTTAAACAAATTACAGCAACGATTACCCACGAAAACCAGCTTGTCGACCAATCACGGATGTTTTGAATCATCAGATATCCTTAATAACTACCGAAAAATCAACCGATATAGTAGCACAGAATACCGTGTATAAAACCCCCGATAACATCAAGGAGTTAGACCGAATAGCACAAACCAAACTACAAACGGTAATTTAATCCCTTTTTGGTGTCAATCACGAGAAAGCTGTGTTATATTAGCTCAGAAAAAGCAATTAACAACCATAAAATCAACGGGTTATATGTTAACCGCGCAAAACGAGAGCTGAGTATGCAAAAGTTAGATATTGAACCTGTAAAACGGGTCGGCATTGCTTCGAAAAATGAATTGCGAGCGGGAGAAAGGGTCTTTCTCGTAGGTGGTAGCTTACTCGCATTTACGCTTTTTCGTAAGCCATTAATTTCCAAACTACTCAAGCTAAATGACACCTCGGTTCATTGCATCTACTGGGGAAACGCTGGCAATGAAAAACACCCGCTCGAACACTCAAACCTGCACTGGGTCAATTTAGAAGGCGACAACCTCAACAGCAACCCCCTATCTGATCTTAAAGCCATTCGCGCACTCGTTAAATTAATACGCGCTAACAAACCAACAAAAGTAATGAGCTTTAATGCAAAACCCATTCTGTACACATCACTACTATGCAAAATTTTCTCCACTAAATGCAAAACACTCGCTTTGATGGAAGGATTAGGAAAAGGCTTAAACTTCCTTAGTGATCTAGAGAAAAAAACTTTTAAAAAATCAATCTTTAAGTGGGCAACGCATTTTGTTGATCGCTGGATTGTGCTAAACAGACGCGACAAAAATATTATTCGCAGCATTCATATTCACAATCATTCACAAACCATATTAAACGGCATTGGAATTGACCTAGAAACCTTCTCAGCCCAGTCTCCTGAAAAACTGTTTGATAACCACAAGGTGATTTTCGTGGGTCGATTAATTCCCGAAAAAGGAATTCGTGAATTTGTTGAAATTGCACGTCGCGTCAGAGAATTTGATATGCGTTGGACGTTTGAAATTGCAGGCCTGCACGTTGAAGGCAGCGGCATTTCAAAAGAAGAAATAGATGACTGGGCGAAGGCTAGACTGATTAAACGCTGTGAACGCATCGATGATATTGAAGCCTTTTACAACAGCGGGTCTATTTTATTGCTGCCAAGCTACTATGATGAAGGTATGCCTGCAACCATCATGGAAGCACAGGCTTGCGGACTCCCCTGCCTTGTGAACAATACGGCTTGCTTGCGTGGCGCAATCAAAGAAGGTGAGACAGGTTTTTTCATTCCACACACCAATACTGATATGTGGGTTGAAAAGATTAAAGAATTGTCTGACATTGAAAACTACAAACGTTTTTCAATCGCATCAGCAGAACGGGCAACAAAAAAGTTTAATGAAAATAAAACGAATAAAAAAATTTTACGAATGATCTTTAATTCTGATATTGTCATTCAAAAACTAAAAAACAAATAATCCGGCTTAATCGATCTCACACATAAACTGGACTTCTCTCACACCCGTGAGAAACGTCACATCATGATCTTCATCAAGGGTATCGTCAGTATCAATTACATGACATGTTGCAGGCAACCCATTTGATTTTAATGGAATTGGAAGCGTCATATCGTCAGTGCGTTTTGAAAATTTATAAACATGATCACGATCATCGTCATAATACATATAACCGCAAACCAAAGACTGCTCTTCATCATTGTTTAGATCAACATCATTCTCAACAAACGCATAGTGATAAGAACGAAGCTCATCACCCACACTGGCTTCACCCGCATTCCAGCCATTCTTATTCGCTTTAATCTCTTCACCTGGCACATAAGGGCAGGTATAGATTCTTTCGTCAGCTAGCGCGCTAAATGAAATGGATAAAGCAAGTAACGCAGCGCAGATTTTAGTGGTTTTTAACACGAGGTTCCTTCCTGTATAAAATAGAGATCTATTTTATTATTTTAGGCTTAAGACAAACAACGGTCAAGCATGAAGGCGCCAGGCGGCGCCCTCATCCAGAGCTAATCAATGACTACTTAGCCATATCCTTAGCTTTATCATGCAATTTCTGTGCTTGATCAGTCATATGATCAGCTGCGTCACGTGCTTTATCATGATAATCCGAAGAATCATTGCCATCAGAACACGCAGCGATACCAAAGGTCATCACTGAGGCAACAGCTGTCATAGAAGCCATTAAAACGATGTTTTTCACTAATGAACGAGATGTAGAGTTATTTTTCATAAGAATATCCTTATTACGCTAATTACAAGAGCTCTATTCAAGGCCTTACCGAAAACAAAAGGTAAAGCCCTGTGATCATTTTGTCATCACCCGCTAAGCAGGTCAAGTCAGGAGCAATCAACGCCCTTCTATAAAGCACAAATTAATGTAAAAATAACACTTGCGCCTGACGTTACGTCATACCTTATTCTCTCTATCTAGGAGGTCACACAATGAAACAATGGTACGCAAACGAGTTAAGTAAGATCGCGCAAGTCTCTGTGCGAACACTGCACCACTACGATCGGATTGATTTACTCAAACCGAGCTTGCGATTAGCCAATGATTTTCGTGTGTATTCCGAAACAGACTTATTAAAATTACAGCAAATTATAGCGCTTAAAGTGTTTGGGTTTACGCTAACTCAAATTAAAACCTTGCTAAATGATGATGCGGATCTTATTAAACAGCTAACTGTTCAATCAAGTTTTCTGCAACAAAAAGCAAAGTCGTTGCTAGAGGCAAGCAAAACACTTGAAGGTGTTATATCAACCTGTAAAAAAGATGGGTCTATAGCATGGAAAAAACTATAGAACTAATAGAGGTATATCGTATGACACAGAAACTAGAACATCCTTGGGTATCCGAGGTTTTAAACAAAGATGAAATTAAACAATTTGCAGAATTTGAAGCGTCGCTTAAAAAACGCGGAGCAAAAGCAGCAGAAAAGTTTAAAGAATCTTGGGTGGCGTTAATGGATGAAATCGAATCTCATCTAAAAGAAGATCCAAGGAGCGAAGTCGGTGTCGACATCGGCAAACGTTGCATGGAAATGGTCAATGCACACTACGGAATAGAACACATTAATCTCAGAACAAAAATTTGGGAAAATGGTTTTATGAATGAATCAAAACGGATGTCTCACGGCTTATCAAAAGACGTGACAACCTGGCTTGAAAAAGCTGTTGATGCGTACTGGCATGATCGCGCTTACGCAATCTTAAAACAAGTTGGAACAGCACCAGAAATACGGTCTTTAAGAGATTGGAATCAATTGCTAGAAGACATGTATGGCACGGATGAAAATCGAAAATTGCAATTGCTAGACGTCGCGTTAAACGATATCAATATAAGCGAAAATGCAAAGGAATGGCTTAAGAAAAATTACGCTTAAACAAGAACGCATCCCGGCTATTTGCCGGGGTGTGCTTTTAGGCATAACACGTCGCGCAATGAAGTCTATTTTTTACCCGCATTAACAATGGGCTGATCGGAACCGCCAGCTTTCTTAGATCGCTTCTCAGCGCGTTTCTCTTTTTGGGACTTCTGGGGCGCTTTCTTGGTGGTTTTCTTAGCATTATGTGACTTAGCCATGGGTAACTCTCCTGCTTGGATAGAACGTGAAGCTCAACTGCTCTATAAACAATTAAGCACTTACGATATTTTAACACAGCATATACAAAAAATACACTCTCCTTAAGACTGCCTTAAGCTTCAGCTGAGCTGATAAAACAGATTGAAGAAAAAAGGAAAAAACAAAACGCTGCAATTAAGACTCACGCCTTAGAATGCGGTAAAGCTGCACGTGAATTGATTCTACAATACTACGACAGCCCGCTGAATAATGGTAAAAAACTCAAACGAGAAATTTATGAGGCCGTTAACAGAGGAGATTATGAAGCGCCTAGTCCAGCGTAGAAACATTGATATAGATGAACCCCGGATAATGCTTCACATTTCCGGGGAGACGGATGCCTGCCAGCCCGGCATCATCTACCCCGTCATCCCGGCCCCCGAGCCGGGATCCACACATAAAATTAATCTTAACTCAGCGAACCCAACCAAGATCCAAGCAACCTTCCAAACACATCCGGCTTCGCAAACGGCACAAAATGCGCTGAGCCTTTAATGATTTCCAAATGCGTATTTGGAATATCGTCACTAAGCGATTTGGCATTTTCTAAAGAAGTACGCTGATCTTCTCCACCGCGCACAACCAACGCTGGGCAAGAGATTTCAAAAAGATGATCAAAGGCTTTATCCATATTAATGATCGCACCGTACTGACGCATAGCAAGATCAGCGCCGACATCATACATCATGTTTTTGATCTGATTAACCAATACCGGATCTTTAGCACCCTCCTCTGTCAAATAAAGCGGAATCGAATCATCAACATACTGTTCAAAACCACCTGAATTCATCACATCAATTGCCTTGCGCATTGCATCTTTAGTTGCATCAGGCAAATATCCATCAGTCGTGCTCAGCAAAACAAGGCCCGAAAAAAACAAACTCGGCTCCTTACTCATCCTAAGTCCTTTTCAGTGCAAATATGAGACCATTCAATAATCCTACCATAACGAATCTAAATGCGTCACCCGCCAGAGAGAAGCTCGCCATCAGGCACTCAATTTGTTAAGATGACGCAACAGTGGATGTTGGAGGAAAACGCTAAAATGATGAAAAATAAATCACAACGAGAAGCACTCATTACTGCCTATGCAGCACTGTGCAAATCAAAGCCTGAATCGCGAGCTGATACCAAAACAAAATTCAAAGCCGTGATCAAGTCGCCAGAAAAAACCACCATCATGATCAACCTCTACTTGGCGGGATATAAACTTCTACCACAAGATTGTTTGGACTTAATTTTAGCCCAATCTAAAAAAGAAATTAATCTAATCAATGACGGCGTGGAATACCTCGCAAAAAAAGACGTGACGCCGCTACCAAAAATACAAGCACTAATCTCCTTTCTCATCGCTTTATCAGCCGAACCGCTAAGGCCTTCACAGCAAGTAGAAGCTTACGTTAAAGCCATTAGCTTTCCAAAAAAATATCCTTTCAATTCTTTTTTTCCTGCAGAAACAAATCAAATACCAATTGAAAAACAGCCGTCAAAAACCCCAAGCCCAAACTAAGAACCACCAAAGCCTTTACCGAGTGTAGATGGCTGAATCTCAGCGCTCTCAGCTTCATTATTATGAGTTGATGCGGGCTCAAAGAAACCCACCCCCCTTACACTTGATCTTCGCTCCTGTATTTCTTCATCAATAACTTCAAGTCTTAAAATCGAAGTATCGTATTGTTCTGCAATCGCTGTTTGATCTTGAAGCGCGCGATCTATCTTCGCCTGCAAACTTTCTATCACATCCAATGAACCAGGGCTGGCTTCCACAGCAATATGCAGCGCTTCTTTCGCCAACATATGAACCTCCAACGCATCTTGCAGCTGCCCCTTTAACGCATCACGCTCACCGATCAACTCCTTACGCTCTAAGTGTAACGCTTCTAAACTTTTAGACTCTCTTTTCTGCTCAACGGGAGAAGCAACTTCGCTTTCTTCAGCCTCCAGTTCTTCGTACATATCACGCAACGCATCCTCACGATCTTTTGCTCTTCTCGTCTCTAGCACGAGCTCTTTGTCCGAACGCATTTGTAAATCAGCAAACCAGCCGTAACAACCAGAACTAAGCACATTTGGATTTGTGTCTAACTTTCCAGTTTCAACATTTTCCCTAATATAGAGCGCATCTTCTAATCCTCTTAAGCTTTCGAGCGATTTCTCGTAGGTCTTTCCGGCCGTTCTAACGGGCAACACTTTTTCTATACCCGCTTTCGGACGGAGCGTTTGCTTAATCTCATCTTCAATATCTTTGAGCGTAAGTGACTCATACTCTTCAGGGTTAGGCAGATATTTGAATAACGAAATTAAACCCCGATAGACAGGCTCCTCGCCCTCCTCAACTAACGATTTATCATAATTAATCAAATCCTCTCGCAATTCGACGAAAAAATGAAGCACCCCATATAGGTCGTGCTTTTGTGTATAAGCAGTTTTCCCCTGCTGCAACTCAGCTGGAAGATGATCTGCAATACGAACGCCCATTTCACCGACAAGACGTTGATGCTCAAAATCAATCAAAGATGATTGCCCACGAAAGCAAACATTGGCTTTCTTCATATCAAGATGCACACTTTGTGGATTTTCATGTTGAAATTTGTATAGCGCAGAAATCATTTGCAACCCACACCAACCAATCGTGCTTCGCATTGTGTGCGGAAGCTTTATCGCTGCGTTCAAATAATAAATCAAAGAAATCCCTTTATCTGGCATGACAAGGAATGGGACATCCTCCTGGGTATGCAACAGCGCGCAACTATTCTGATTCACTTGATTTGTTGTTTTGCTTTCGGCGACGTATGTTTTCTTAACATGCTTAACAGCACCGGTAAAACGCTCAGTCAACTCTCTCTCATCTCGCTCAGCGCGCGGCTTATTGTCAACTGCAACTTCAGGACTATCCCTTTGTGACGAAAGCCAAGGCATTTTCACAACCAAACCAGTTTGATTACCATGGCTATCTACAAGATAAAAAACTTTATTCCTGTCTTCATCTTCACCAAAAGGATCGGCATCCGTTCCTAAGCTGTATTCGCCTCCCTTAGCGTCTTGAAAAATAAAATGATCCTCTTCACGTTTAACAGAAACAATTGAATTGGCCAGCATATCGATCCCCCCCCGAGTACGGCTCTTTGTTTTGTTAAAGTATAGCACAGAACGCGCCTTTCAACCTGACTGATTGCGAAAGTAAATCAATGCGTTAAAAGCTGATATTTAAGTCATGAAGCAAACTAAACGTCTTACATGACCTTTAAGGTTCCCTTAAGGTTTCCCTTAACACCTTCTGATACCATACGTCGCAAGAAAGCCAAGCACGATAAAGGTTAGGTAAAAGGAAAAACAGATGATCAACAATAGAGCCTACGAAGAAAAAACTTCATATCTAAAAACAATTGAAACATTGCGAGAGTTAAAAATTGATAACCCTGTAAGATCCACTTTGCAACTTATTAATGATGCCGCAAAGAACCCAACGCTTAGTGAAACCGAAAAACAATCGCTGCTAGAAGAAAAAACAAGAGCAATCCATCGCATTAAATGTTTATATGACTTAAAGACAAAAGACAAAAAATAACGCATAACGAATCTCTAGGCGCGACTCTCAACAGCGACGCACTCAGATTTTTCAACGCGATTAATAAACACAGTGAATTTGCAAATACTTCTATGCAAATTTCAAATGGGATTGGTGAGCAATACAGAATCAAAGCTGAAGAGCTAACAAAGCCTCGCTTTAGATGGAAAGATACCGCCATCGCTCAACTGACCTGTATGCTACATAGATTTGAAATACTGGATGAAGACGCGCTAAAAAAATTAACGCAAGCAGATATAGGATCACTGACAAAAGAACACAGTGATTCCTGGAAATTAAACGGCATCAAAATAACATTCCTAGCGAAGTTGTTATCTGGCATACAAAAAGCCAATCCAGACTTATCAGCTAAACAACTACTTCGTTTTGCGAGCGCACTTCAGCATCACATAAGTCGAGATAACGATATAAACACGGTAGTGCCACTTTTTGGATTATCGATCAACAAGAAATTTTGCAAAATGGCGAGACATCTGCCCGAGTTAAGCGAAAAAAAAGGCACCCCACTCTTCAAAATTGAAACGAACGGCGCATTCACAAATTTAATCGCCACGCCCGAGCTAAGTGCAGCGCTTAAGCAAGCCAAAGAAGAAGAGACGCTAAGGTTAAGATATCTAAATTTTGCTAATGACGCACTCAAGGCAATCATGGCAACGTTACTATGCCGACCTGATACGCCTGCACTGCTATCAACAGCATACTTAGCATACTTAGCAGGCTTAATCGCTATCGCTACTGCGTACAAGGCTAAGAGTGTAGACAGAATTGCTATTGCCTCACTTACCGTCTATGCGGGAATAATAATGATTGCTAACACTGAATCCTTTCTAAGATATCCTGCTTATATAGCAGTCTTAGCAGCGAATCTCGCTTTTTCGCTACACAAAATTCCTGGGTTCAACAATCAAGAAGTCATTGCCAACAAACGCTTATCACCAAAGGCTATTCCATTGTCACTCTGGAAAAATTTTGATAAATCCTATGCGGCATTAATAACATTAATTCTATTCGACATAGAATATTCGGCCAAAGAAGAAAGCACGCAATCGAGCGTTATAACACCCACTCTATCAGCTACCCTCATAACAGTGCTGCCAGCATTTATGCTTGCAATCAAAGCAAAACTAGTTGGCATTGATATTAGGATAAAAGCACACAGCGAGAAGTTTCTATTTAACAATCTATTGCTCGTTTGCATGGCGGAAGAAGCAACGTTTAGATTGCTTCTTCAAGGAGGGCTTGAAAAAATCATGCCAGCACCTGTCGCCCTAACATTGGCGTCCACGGCATTTGGATAAGCGCACCTCAAAAGTGGAACCACTTACGCAGGGATTGCCACGATAGCAGGATTCGGTTATGGCTACGCCTATCAATCTGCAGGATTACGCGCAAGCGTTCTCACGCATTTTGCATTTAATGCGATACACTTTCTTTGCTGCACCTACCCAATGCTTGATAACAAACAAAAAGCCGCTCCGAAGGTATCAGAGCATAAGGCGCCAAGCGTCAGCGAAGAGCGCGTTACTGAAGTTGTAGCACCTAGCCTCGCTAGAGCTTAGATCTAGGCGCATAAGAGTCACAGCGAGCTTGAGTTAACGCTTCAGCTCGCTTAAACAAACTTACGGCATGGTTAAGCATATAAACCTTTTCTGATTCATTGTGAACAAAGCCAACGACCGAGCTTGGATTTTCACTCAATGATTGATCGCCTGCTGGCCGCAACTTAGTTTTAATCTCAAGACAAACACGATTAAGCTCTTCATCGCTCGACTCACTTTTATTTGTGAGTTTATCGTTAAGGATAACGGAAAAAATTCGGAATAAGGATAGCTTAGGTCTTACGTTAAACAACCCAAGCAAAAAGGCGTGTAATTGAGCGTCAGATTCAGATAATGTACTTTGTTTTAACATTGTTTTTCTCCTCTTTTTTGAAATTTAATTTTAGCACATCTTATGGCGCTGAAGCTTCTTCCGCCCGGATAAAAACCTAGAATACCATAGAGGGGTAAATGCATAGCACCAAAACAACAGCCTGCGGAATGTAAGTATAGGGTCAAACACAATGGAAATGATATCTAAGCGCTCAAACAATGTAATAAAACAAACAGGAGAATATCATTGAATTTATTTGGATGCTTCAGCAAAAAAAAAAAAAAAAAAGGACT